>Ga0315900_10002291_pt1 | contig 29562 bp, 27 predicted proteins | sample LakEriMetagenome_FD_203521 | JGI IMG/M metagenome (GOLD analysis project Ga0315900, IMG submission 203521) | Freshwater fungal communities from buoy surface, Lake Erie, Ohio, United States - Buoy 12 MA114 | ecosystem: Environmental > Aquatic > Freshwater > Lake > Lake biofilm | place: USA: Lake...
GCGGCCAGCGCCTCAGCCTCGCTGCGGGCGGCGGCGATGCAGCGCAGGCGGGTGCGCTCGGGCACCTGGAGGCCGGCGGCCACGCCTTCGGCCAGGAAGCGACGCAGCGCGGCCTCACCCAGGATCGCGATGATGGTGGGCTTGCGCGCCTGATAGAGCCGTTTGCGCGCGGCGAGCAGCCCCAGCGCCTGATCGGCGCTGGCACGCGCCTGCAGGCGATCCGTCGTGCTGTCGGCGGCCTCGGTCCAGGCCTCGCCAACCGCGCCGTCGAAGGCATCGGTCGTGACCTGGTAGCAGAGCGCGCCGCCGACCAGCAGCAGCTGGTCCGCCTGCTCCTCCACCTGGCGGAGGCGCTCCATGAAAGCGATGGGGCGTGCGAAATATTCGACACCGATCCCCAAGAGGGACAGGGGCGAGATCTTCAGCAGTTCAGCGAGGCGGCGAATGGTGTCGAGTTTGATCACCTCGCCCTTTTCGTAGCGATAGAGCGCGGCGCGGGAGACGCCCAGGCGGGCGGCGATCTCCTCGGCACGCAGGCCGGATTCCAGGCGATAGGCCCGCAATTGTTGACCGATATCGGCGAAGCGCATGCAACCCTCCTGTGGTCACGGGAATCTGCCACAGCCATGATGATGGAGACTCAATCTCACGGGATGGCTATCGGTGTCAAATTCCGCGACAAGTTCAGTGGCTGCAACTGTGGGGCGGTGCAATCAAAGGTATGTGAGGCCGGGGTGCGCATAGCATCCCGCGATGCTGCGACGCAAAATTCAACCTTGCAGTGATAGAAGGCGGCGGGCCGGCTCTCGCCAAGCCCGCCGCAAGCGGGGCTCAGGCGTCCGGCATCACCTTGTGCGCGGCCATCGCCTCGAGCGCCTTCACCATGCCCGAGTGGTCCCAGGCCTTGCCGCCAAGTGCGGCGCAGGCGGCGAAGAGCTGGGCGGTCGAGGCCGTGTTGGGCAGCGCCACGCCAAGCTCGCGCCCGGCGGCCAGGGCCAGGGCGAGGTCCTTCTGGTGCAGCTCGATCCGGAAGCCCGGGGCGAAGGTGCGCTTGATCATGCGCTCGCCATGCAGTTCCAGGATGCGCGAGGTGGCGAGGCCACCCATCAGCGCCTGGCGCACCTTGGCCGGGTCCGCGCCGGCCTTGGAGGCAAACACCAGCGCCTCGCCCACCGCCTCGATCGTCAGCGCCACGATGATCTGGTTGGCGACCTTGGTGGTCTGGCCGGCGCCGTTGGGCCCGACCAGGGTGATGTTCTTGCCCATCGCCTGAAACAGCGGCAGAGCGCGGTCGAAGGCCGCCTGTTCGCCGCCCACCATGATGGTGAGCGCGGCGTTCTTGGCACCCACCTCGCCACCCGAGACGGGGGCATCGAGGTAGTCGCAGCCCATCGCATTGACCTTGGCGGCGAACTTCTTGGTCTCGGTCGGGCTGATCGAGGACATGTCGATCACGAGCTTGCCGGCCGAGAGCCCGCCGGCGACACCACCCTCGCCGAACAGCACGGCCTCCACATCGGGGGTGTCGGGGACCATGGTGATGATCACCTCGGCCAGCGCGGCGACGTCCTTGGCGGTGGGCAGCACCGTGAAGGCCGCGCGATCCTCGGCGGTGAGCGACTTGCGCTCGACCACGCTGACCTCATGCCCAGCCGCCTTGAGATGGCCGGCCATGGGGCGACCCATGATGCCCAGGCCGATAAAGCCGATCTTCGCCATGGTGTTATCCTTGTTTCGTGAAGTTGAATCTCAAGCCTTGTAAGGCGCGAACCAGCCCAGCCCGGCCACCGTCTCGCCGGCCGGGCGATACTCGCAGCCGATCCAGCCGCGGAAGCCGAGCGCATCGATCTTGCCGAAGACGAAGGGCCAGTTGACCTCGCCGGTGCCGGGCTCGTTACGGCCTGGATTGTCGGCCACCTGCATGTGGGCGATCAGCGGCAGGTGCTTCTCCACCGTCTTCACGAGGTCACCCTCGGTGATCTGGCAATGGTAGAGGTCGAACTGCATGCCCACGGCCTCCGGCCCCACCGCTGCGATGATCGCCGCCGCCTGGTCGGTGGTGTTGAGAAAGAAGCCGGGGATGTCGCGATGGTTGATCGGCTCGATCACGCACTTCACGCCCGCGGGGGCAGCCTGCTCGGCGGCCCAGGCGAGGTTGGTGGCGAGCACAGCGGTCATCGTGTCATGCGCCACGCCCGCGGGGGCCAGGCCGGACATGACATGGATGCGCGGGCAGGACAGCGCGGCCGCATAGTCCAGCGCCTTCTTGAACCCTTCGCGGAACTCCGCCTGGCGGCCGGGCAGGGCGGCCTGGCCCCGCTCGCCCTTGGTCCAGTCGCCCGGGGGCGCGTTGAACAGCACCTGCTGCAGCCCGGTGGCCTTGAGCCGCGCGGCGATCTCGGCGGCCGGGAAATCATAGGGAAAGAGAAACTCCACCGCCGTGAAGCCGGCCTTGGCGGCGGCCTCGAAGCGATCGAGGAAGGGCAGCTCGGTGAACATCATCGAGATGTTGGCGGCGAAACGGGGCATGGCGGGTCTCCTCTCCCGGCCCGCATGTGCCTTGCGCCGCCCCGGCCCGCAAGTCCGCAACAGATGCGCGGGGCCGGCGCTTGGGCTATGGATCGCACTTCCACGCCTGGTGAGCACATGCAGCATGATACACTGAGCCCCGCGCGGGTGATCGGGCTGATCGCCGCGGGCATCCTGGCGATCGGGTGCTTCCTGGTGTTGCGCCCTTTCGTCTCGGCGCTGCTCTGGGCGCTGATCCTGGCCTACACCACCTGGCCCGCCTTTCGGCTGCTGCGCGAGAAGACCGGGCTGAGCCCCGGCTGGGCCGCGCTGGTCATGGTGCTGGCGGAGTTCCTGCTGCTCGGCCTGCCCATCGCGCTCGCCACGCCCACCTCCCGCGAGGAGATCGAGGCGCTGCGCGCGGGGGTGGAGGCGATGCTGCTCGGGGGCCTGCCCGACCTGGCGCAATGGCTCGCCTCGCTGCCGGTGGTTGGCCCCTGGATCGGCGGGTGGATCGCTGGTCTCGATACCACCTTGCAGGGCCTGTTCGGGGCGGCACGGCCCTATGCGGGGACGATCGCGCAGAACGCGCTTTCCATCCTGCTGGCGGTGCTTTCGGGCCTGGCGGAACTACTGCTGGCCATCTGCCTCGCCTTTTTCTTCTACCGCGACGGCCCCGCAATGGCCGCGCAGGCGGCGCGCGTGATGGAGAAGCTGACGGGTGAGCGCACGCAGCGGCTGCTGCAACTCACCGGCAATGTGACGCGCGGGGTGGTCTATGGGCTGCTCGGCACGGCGCTGGTGCAGGGGCTGCTGACGACCTTCGGCTTCTGGATCGCGGGCGTGCCGCAGCCGGTGCTGCTGGGGGTGGTGGCGGGGGTGCTCTCGATCCTGCCGGTCGGCGCACCGCTGGTCTGGATTCCGGCCATGATCTGGCTTTTCGTGCAGGGCCAGACGGGCTGGGGCATCTTCATGCTGGTCTACGGCGCGGCTGGTATTTCCAGCGTCGACAACGTCATCCGCCCCTGGCTGATCAGCCGCGGAGCGGATCTGCCGCTGCTGCTGACGCTGCTGGGTGCCATTGGCGGCGTGCTGGCCTTCGGTTTCCTGGGCCTGTTCCTGGGGCCGGTGCTGCTCGCGGTGGGGTATACGCTGCTGCGCGACTGGGCAGAGGTGGGGGTGGGCTCGGGCTCGCGCGGGGGCGAAGGTTGAAGTCGGGCTTTCCCGGCTTGCCGGGGCACGTTAAGGACATGGAAGTTTCACGGAGGCGGGCGCCACGACCCGCCGCGAGAACGGGGGATTGGTGGGATGCTGCGTAGGATGCTCATGGCGGCTGCGGCCGCGATTGTCGGGCTTGGCGTGGTCGGGACGGGCGATGCCTCGGCCCAGACGCCCAACCGCACCATTCGCTGGGCGGCGAGCGGCGATGCGAACACGCTCGATCCGCACAGCCAGAACATCGGCACGGTCGCGATGATCCTGCAGCAGATGTACGACACGCTGATCACGCGCAACGCCGATTTGTCCATCCGCCCAGGCCTCGCCTCGGCCTGGACCGAGGTGGAGCCGACGCGCTGGCGCTTCACGCTGCGTCAGGGCGTGCGGTTCCATGAGGGCGAGGCCTTCACCGCCGATGACGTGGTGTTCAGCATCAACCGGGCGCTGATGCCGACCTCGAATTACGGGATCTTCGTCGATACCGTCGATCGCGTGGTGAAGGTGGATGACTTCACCGTAGATATCCTTCTGAAGATCCCCGACCCGATCCTGCCCAACAAGCTCGCCTCCATCTACATCATGTCGCAGGGCTGGGCCGAGCGGCACAACGCGACGCGCCCGCAGAACACCCGCGCGCGGGAGGAGATGCACACAGTCCGCAACGCCAACGGCACCGGCGCCTTCCGCCTGGTGTCGCGTGAGGGCGATGTGCGCACCGTGATGCGCCGCAACGATGAGTGGTTCGGCTGGCGCGAGCCCGACAACACCACGGCGAATGTCCAGGAACTGGTGTTCCGCCCGATCGCCTCCGACGCCACGCGCATCGCGGCGTTGCTTTCGGGCGAGGTGGATTTCGTGCTCGATCCGCCGCTGCAGGACCTCAACCGCCTGCGCGCCGCGCCGAACATCCGCGTGGTCGAGGGCCCTGAGATCCGCACCATCTTCATCGCGATGGACACCTATCGCGACGAACTGCTCTACAGCGACGTGCGTGGCCGCAACCCGATGAAGGATCTGCGGGTGCGCCAGGCGCTCTACCATGCGATCGACATCCAGGCGATCCATCGCACCACGATGCGCGGCTACTCCGTGCCGACGGGCACCTTCTTCCCGCCGCAGGTGAACGGCTACACCGCGGCCGAGGATGCGCGCCTGCCCTACGATCCCGCCCGCGCCCGCGCGCTGCTGGCGGAGGCCGGCTACGCGAACGGCTTCGGCATCACGCTCGACTGCCCGAACAACCGCTACATCAACGATGAGCAGATCTGCCAGGCGATCGCCGCGATGTGGGCGCGCGTGGGCGTGCGCACCGCGGTGCGTGCCCAGCCGCTCGCCCCTTTCTTCGCGCAGATCCAGCGCGATGATGTAAGCGTCTATCTGCTGGGCTGGGGCGTGCCGGCGCTGGATGCGCTGTATTCCTTCCAGTCGCTGGTCGCCACGCGCAACGGTGCGCAGGGCGATGGCATCTGGAACTATGGCCGCTATTCCAACCCGCGCATGGATGCGCTGATCACCCGCATGAAGACCGAGACGGGCCCCTCGCGCACCGCCGCCATCCATGAGGCGCTGCGGATCTATCGTGAGGACGTGCCGCACATCCCGCTGCACCACCAGATGATCCCCTGGGCGATGCGCGGCAACGTCAACGTGCCGCATGCGGCCAACAACCAGCCCTATTTCCGCTTCGCCCGCATCGACTGACCCATCATGGGGGCGGCCCGCGCGGCCGCCCCCGCCCCAGGGTGAAGGATCTCCCCGGCCTTGTTCGCGTTCATCCTCAATCGCCTGTTGCAGGCGCTGCCGGTCATGCTGACGGTGGCACTTCTTTCCTTCGCCATGTTCGCCTATGTCGGCGATCCGGTGGCGATCATGCTCGGCCAGGATTACACCCAGGCGCAGCGTGACGCGCTGGTGGCCGATCTCGGCCTGGACCAGCCCTTCTTCGTGCAGTTCTTCAAATTCGTGGCCAATGCGGCGCAGGGCGAGTTCGGCCTGTCCTACCGCCTGTCGCGCCCGGTGGCCGAACTGATCGCGGAGCGCGCGCCGGCGACGCTGGAACTCGCCTTCTGCGCGGCGACCATCGCGCTCGCCATCGGAGTGCCGATGGGCGTCTATACGGGGCTCTACCGCAATTCCTGGCTGAGCCGATTCTTCCTGACCTTCAGCCTGATCGGTGTCTCCCTGCCGACCTTCCTGATCGGCATCCTGCTGATCCTGACCTTCTCCGTCTGGCTCGGCTGGCTGCCGAGCTTCGGGCGCGGCGACACGGTGCGCTACGGCTTCTGGAACACCGGGCTTTCCACCTGGTCGGGCATCAAGGCGTTGATCCTGCCCTCCATCACGCTGGGGCTGTTGCAGCTCACCCTCATCATGCGCCTGGTGCGCGCGGAGATGCTGGAAGTGCTGCGCACCGACTACATCAAGTTCGCCCGTGCGCGCGGGCTGACGAACCGCGCCGTGCATTTTGGCCATGCGCTGAAGAACACGCTGGTGCCGGTCATCACCATCACCGGACTGCAGTTGGGTGCGATCATCGCATTCGCCATCGTCACCGAGACAGTGTTCCAGTGGCCGGGCATGGGGCTGCTCTTCATCCAGAGCGTGGGTGCCGCCGACATCCCGGTGATGAGCGCCTATCTGCTGCTGATCGCGCTGATGTTCGTCACCATCAACCTGATCGTCGACCTGCTCTACTACGCCGTCGATCCGCGCATGCGCATCGGCCGCGGCAAGGGAGGGCACTGACATGGCATCCGCCGTGCAACGCTTCTTCGATTCCGACGTCTGGTATTCCTTCACCCGCTCGCCGGTCACCGTCGCCTCGGCCATCGTCGCGCTGATCTGCGTGGGTGGCGCGGTGCTGGCGCCCCTGATCGCGCCGCACAATCCCTTCGACCTCGCCAGCCTGCAATTGATGGACGCCTTCAAGCCGCCCGCGTGGTCGGCGGAGGGCGACCCGATGTACCTGCTCGGCACCGACGACCAGGGGCGCGACGTGCTCTCGGCCATCATGTACGGCGCGCGCGTTTCGCTGCTGGTGGGCTTCTGTGCGGTGGTGATGTCGGTGACCATCGGCATCACGGCGGGGCTCGCCGCGGGCTATCTCGGCGGCACGGTGGATGCGGTGCTGATGCGCATCGCCGACATCAAGCTGACCTTCCCGACCATCCTGATCGCGCTGCTGGTGGACGGCATCGCCCGCGCCGCCCTGCCGCGCGAGACGCATGACCAGATCGCGCTCTATGTCGTGATCTTCGCGATCGGCATCTCCAACTGGCCCTCCTTCGCGCGCACCGTGCGCGGCTCCACCATGGTGGAGCGCAATAAGGAATATGTGCAGGCGGCGCGGGTCATCGGCCTGTCGCGCGCGCGCATCATGGTCAGCCATGTGCTGCCGAATGTGCTCGGACCCGTGCTGGTCATCGCCACCTTGCAGCTTGGCTTCGCGGTGCTGACGGAGGCGACGCTGAGCTTCCTCGGCGTGGGCGTGCCACCCACCCAGCCTTCGCTCGGCACGCTCATCCGCATCGGCAACGACTTCCTGTTCAGCGGCGAGTGGTGGATCACGATCTTCCCGGGCATCGCGCTGATCCTGCTGGTGCTTTCCGTCAATCTGCTGGGCGACTGGTTGCGCGACGCCCTCAACCCGAAGCTCCGCTGACATGTCGAATACCCAACCGATCCTCGAAGTCCGCAATTTGCGCGTGGAGTTCCCCACGCGGCGCGGCACGCTGGTGGCACTCGACGACGTCTCCTTCTCCATCCAGCCCGGCGAAGTGCTGGGTGTGGTGGGGGAATCGGGTGCGGGCAAATCCATGACCGGCGCGGCCATCATCGGCCTGCTCGAACCGCCGGGGCGCATCGCGGGTGGCCAGATTCTTCTGAACGGGCGGCGCATCGACAACCTGCCCTACAAGGACATGCGGTTGATCCGCGGGCGCGAGATCGGCGCCATCTTCCAGGACCCGCTGACCACGCTGAACCCGCTCTACACGGTGGGCCAGCAATTGGTGGAGACGATGGTCACGCATCTGCCGCTGAACCCGGCGCAGGCGCGGGCCAAGGCGATCGAGTGGCTTGAGCTCGTGGGCATCCCCGCCGCCGCGCAGCGCATCGACAGCTACCCGCACGAATTCTCCGGCGGCATGCGCCAGCGCGTGGTCATCGCGCTTGCCCTCTGCGCCGAGCCGAAGCTGATCGTGGCGGATGAGCCGACCACCGCGCTCGACGTCTCGATCCAGGCGCAGGTCATCGCGCTGTTGAAGAATCTGGCGCGGGAGAAGGGCACGGCGATGATGCTCGTCACCCACGACATGGGCGTGATCGCCGAGACGGCGGACCGCGTCGCTGTGATGTATGCCGGGCGCATCATCGAGATCGGCGCCGTGCGCTCCGTGGTGAAGGAAGCGGCCCACCCCTATTCTGCTGGCCTGATGGGTTCCATCCCGCCGGTCGGGCGGCGGCTCGAGCGCATGCAGCAGATCGATGGCGCCATGCCGCGCCTGTCCGCCATCCCGAAGGGCTGCCCCTATAATCCGCGCTGCCCCAAGGTCTTCGACCGTTGCCGTGAGGAGCGCCCCGAATTGATGCCCGCCGGCAATACCAGCGCCGCCTGCTGGCTGTACGCCGGGGAGGCCACGACCCATGCGTGAGGCGACCACCACCCCGATGATCGAGACGCGCGACGTGGCGCGCTTCTTCGATGTCTCGCGTCCCTTTCTGCAACGCGTGCTCGCCGGTGAGGGCAAGCGCACGCTGCGCGCCGTCGATGGCATCTCCTTCGCGGTCGAGAAGGGCACCACGCTCTCCCTCGTCGGGGAGAGTGGTTGCGGCAAATCCACCATGGCGCGGCTCGTGGTGGGGCTCTATCCGCCGACGCGCGGCACGGTGTTGTTCGACGGCAAGGACCTGGCGGAGGCCCGCGCGGACAGCACGCAGCGCCGGCGCATGCAAATGATCTTCCAGGATCCCTACGCCAGCCTGAACCCGCGCTGGCGCGTGCGCGACATCATCGCCGAGCCGATCCGCGCCTTCGGCCTGATGAAGAACGAGGAGGAGATCACCGCGCGCGTGGCGGAGCTTCTGACGCAGGTCGGCCTCTCGCCGCTCGACGGCCAGAAATTCCCGCATGAATTCTCCGGCGGCCAGCGCCAGCGCATTTCGATCGCGCGCGCGCTGTCCTCCAACCCGGAATTCCTGGTCTGCGACGAGCCGACCAGCGCGCTCGACGTATCGGTGCAGGCGCAGATCCTGAATCTGATGAAGGACCTCCAGGCGCGGCTTGGCCTGACCTACCTCTTCATCAGTCACAACTTGGCCGTCGTGCGCCAGGTGAGCGACCGTGTGGGCGTGATGTATCTCGGCCGGCTTGTCGAACTTGCGCCGGCGGAGACGCTCTTCACCACACCGCGCCACCCCTATACGCGCGCGCTGATGGATGCGATTCCGGATCTGGACATGACCGGACGGCAGCGTATCCCCGTGGGTGGCGAAGTGCCGAGCCCGATCAATCCACCCTCCGGCTGCCCCTTCCATCCGCGCTGTGCGCTGGCGAATGATCGCTGCAAGGCAGAATTGCCGGCGACACTCGTCGCGCGCGGCACGCCGGGAACAATGGTGGCCTGCCATGCGGTGGAAGAAGGCCGCGATGGCGGGGCGATGGCCTCGGCGGCCTTCGCCGCCGCGTGATGCTCAGGGCCTGATCGGCACGACGGCGACCGCATTGAACGGCGAGCCGTCGATCAGCCGCGTGCTCCACGCCAGGTAGACCACCGTGTTGTGCTCCTCATCCAGGAAGCGGTGCACGCGGGTTTCCTTGAAGAACAGGCTGGTGCTGCTCTCGAACACCACCTCGCCGCGTTCACCGCGCCGCGCGCCGGGCAGCACCTGAACGGGGGCGGTGGCGGCGCAGGTCAGCGCGAAACGCGCCGGATCCTCCGCCACGCCCAACATGCCGGAGAAGCCGCCGGTGCGCGCCTGACTGATGTAGCAAGACACGCCGCGCACCTCGGGATCGTCGAAGCGTTCCACCACCACGCGATGGCTGCGCGTCAGGCCGAGATTGGTGATGGCCGTGTTCACATGGCCGATCTCACGCGTCTCCTGCGCGAGCGCGGGCGTTGCGAGCGAAACCAGCAGCAGCGCGCGGAACCACATCATGGCGAAGATCCTCAGTCGCCCAGTGCCGTGCCCTCGCGGCGCGGATCGGCGGCGCCCAGCATACCCCGCGGCGTGATGCGAATGGCGGTCAAGCCCGAATTGATCTCGCGCACATCCACGCGATGGCCGCGCGCTTCCAGCGCCGGGGCGAGGGCCGCGGCGGATGTCTCGGCCTCCAGCTCAATGCCCGCGGGGCCGACCACGCCGACGCGCGGCAGGGAGACGGCCTCGGTGGGGTCGAGATTCCAGTCCAGCACGGCGACGATCGTCTGCGCGACATGGCCGATGATGCGCGCCCCCCCGGCCGAGCCAACCAGCAGTACGGGCCGACCCTCGGCATCGAGCACGATGGAGGGCGACATGGAGGATCGCGGCCGCTTGCCCGGTTCCACGCGGTTCGCCACGGGCCGGCCATCGGCCTCGGGCGCGAAGCTGAAATCGGTGAGCTGGTTGTTGAGCAGGAAGCCGCGCAGGAAGATCCGGCTCGCCATCACGGCTTCCACGGTGGAGGTCATGGAAACCGCATCGCCCCAGCCATCGATGGCGGTGATGTGCGTGGTGCCGTTGCCGAATTCGAACTCATGCGGGGCGAGCGAGCCCTCGCGCCAATTCGGGTTGCCCGCGCGCGGCGGCGCCATGGCGCGGTTGCGATCCACCGCCTGCGCACGCTGCGTGAGGTAGGCGGGATCCAGCAGGCCGCGCACGGGAACTCGGGAAAAATCCTCATCGGCGAGGTAGGTGTTGCGGTCCGCGAAGGCGAGCCGCCCGGCCTCGCCCAGCAGATGCGCCGCCTCCACGCCGCGCGGGTCGAGGCCGCGCAGGTCGAAATGCTCGAGCACGCCGAGGATCTGCCCCACCGCCACGCCACCCGAACTCGGCGGGCCGAAGCCGCAGACGCGGTATGCGCGATAAGGTGCGCAGACCGGGGCGCGGTGGCGCGGCGCGTAGTCGGCCAAATCCTGCTCGGTCATGCCGCCGGGGTTGCGATGAGCGCGCACCGTGGCGCTGATCTCGGCGGCGATCGGGCCGCGATGCAGCGCGGCCGCGCCCTCGCTCGTCACAAGACGCAGCGTCGCGGCGAGGTCAGGATTGCGCAGCAGATGGCCGGCGGGCAGGGGCGTGCCGTCGGGGGCGAAGAAATAGGCGCGCGCACCCGGATCGCGCCGCAGCGCATCGGCGTTCGCGACGATGGCGGCGGCCAGGCGCGGCGAGATCGGAAAGCCCTGCTCGGCCAGCGCGATGGCGGGTGCCACCAGCCGCGCCCAGGGCAGGCGGCCATGCTCGCGATGCGCGGCTTCGAGCATGCGCAGCAGGCCTGGCACGCCCACGCTGCGCCCGCCCTCCATCGCCGCGCTGAAGGGCATGGGCGTGCCATCCTCGCGCAAGAAGAGGCGCGGCGTCGCGGCCGCTGGCGCCGTCTCGCGCCCATCCCAAGCCTGGATGGCGCGGCTTTCGCCGTCGAAATGCAGCATGAGTGCGCCGCCGCCGATGCCACTCGCCTGCGGCTCCGTCAGCGTCATCATGATCGCCATGGCGATGGATGCATCGAGTGCGCTGCCGCCGTCGCGCAATACCGCGCGCCCGGCCTCGCTGGCCGGCGCGCTGGCCGAGGCAACCATATGCCGCTGCGCCGGCTGGGCCATGGCGGGCAGGGCGAGGAACAGCAGCAGCAGGATCAGGCGGGGCATGTCGCTCTCCGGTCGAATGCGGTTAGCTTAGGGCATGGAAACGCAGCGTGCGAAGCGGGAGGCAGCGGAGGCGCGCGGGCGCTTCGCGGAGACGCGCGCCCTGGCCGCCCTTGCCGCCGAGGGCTTCGGCCTGCTCGCCCAGCGCGTGCGCACGCCGGCGGGCGAAATCGACCTCGTCGTCGAGAAAGAAGGGCTGCTGGTCTTCGTCGAGGTGAAGGCGCGGGCCACGCTCAGCGAGGCGGCCTTCTCGCTCGGCGCGCGGCAGCAGGCGCGGCTACTCGCGGCCGGCGAGATCTGGATGGCGCGCAACCCGGGCCATGGTGCGGCTGGCGTGCGCTTCGACGTGATGCTGGTCGATGCGCAGGGCCGCGTGCGGCGCGTCGCGGATGCGCTGCGGCTGGGCTAGCCGCGCCGCAGCCGGCGCATCAGCGGCGCGCCGAGGTAATGCACCAGCGGGATCAACGCCGCGCCGAGCACCAGCCCCGCCACGCCCGCGCCCGCCGCCTCCACCGCCCAGCCGAGGATGCCACCACCGGCCGCAACCGCCACGCCGTGCAGCGCATGGGCCGGACCGCCGAGGCCATAGGCCTCAAGCCCATGCAGGATGATGCCGCCACCCACCCACACCATCGCCGCCGTGCCCACCACGGCGAGGGCGCGCAGCAGCACCGGCATGAAGCGCACCAGCCCGCGCCCGAAGGCCTGCAAGGCCGCGTTGTCGCCGCACGCGAGGAGGACGCCGACATCATCTGCCTTCACGATCAGCGCCACCGCGCCATAGACCGCGACCGTGATGCCGATACCCACCACCGCCAGCACCACCGCCTGCATCATGAAGCCGAGTTCCGGCATGGAACCGAGGGTGATGGCCATGATCTCCGCGGAGAGGATGAAGTCGGTCTGGATCGCGCCGCGCACCTTGGAGTCCTCGAACAGGGCGGCGTCCGGCGCGGCCTGGCCCGTGATTGCCTCATGCGCCTTCGCCTCATGCGGGGCGATGGCCTCCCACACCTTCTCCGCGCCCTCGTAGCAGAGATACGCACCGCCCAGCATCAGCAGCGGCGTGATCAGGAAGGGCGCGAGCGCGCTGAGCAGCAGCGCGGCCGGCAGCAGGAAGACCAGCTTGTTCTTCAGCGAACCGCGCGCGATGCGCCAGACGATCGGCAATTCGCGCGCGGGGGAGAATCCCTGCACGTAGCGCGGCGTGACAGCGGCATCGTCGATCACCACGCCCGCCGCCTTCGCGCCCGCCTTGGCCGATTGCGCGGCGACGTCATCCAGCGAGGCCGCGGCCATCTTGGCGATGGCGGCGACATCATCCAGCAGGGCGATCAATCCGGTGCTCATGCGCCAGGATCCTTTGCGTGAGGCCCTTGTTTAGCAGGTCTCAGCCGGCGCGGCCCGGCATGCGGTGGCGAAAGGCCAGCGCCTCCGCCACATGTGTGCGCGCGACGCGCGGCGCCCCGGCAAGGTCCGCGATGGTGCGGCCCACGCGCAGCGCGCGCACCTGGCCGCGGGTGGACAGCCGCAGCCGCGTGGCGGCGGTCTCGAGCAGGGTCAGCGCCTCGGCCTCGGCGGTGGCACGCAGCGAGTCCCACTCGGCCTCGGCATTGCAGCGGGAGGGCCCGCGCGCCCGCTGGCGTTCGCGCGCGGCGGCGACACGCGCGGCGACCACGGCCGTGGTCTCGCCATCGGGCGCGCGGGCGAGTTCGGCGGGGGCGAGGGGTTGCACCTCGATGGTCAAATCCATGCGGTCCAGCAACGGTCCCGAGAGCCGCATCTGGTAGTCCTGCCCGCAGCCAGGGGCACGCGCGCATTCGCGCGAGGGGTCGCCGAGATAGCCGCAGCGGCAAGGGTTCATCGCCGCGATGCACTGGAAGCGCGCCGGGTAGGTGACATGGGCATTCGCACGGCTGATCGTGGTGCGTCCCGTCTCCATTGGCTGGCGCAGCGCCTCCAGTGCGGGGCGCGGAAATTCGGGCCACTCGTCGAGGAACAGTACGCCGAGATGCGCGAGTGAGATCTCGCCCGGCCGCGCGCGATGCCCGCCCCCGACCAGCGCCGCGACGGAGGCCGAGTGGTGCGGCTCGCGGAAGGGCGGGCGGCGGAGCAGCTTGCCCTCGCTCAACATGCCGGCGACGGAATGCACCAGCGAGACCTCCAGCGCCTCAGAGGGTGTGAGGTCCGGCAGCAGGCCCGGCATGCGCGCGGCGAGCATGGATTTGCCGGCACCCGGCGGGCCCATCATCAACAGGTTGTGCCCGCCGGCGGCGGCGATCTCCAGCGCGCGCTTCGCACTCTCCTGGCCCTTCACCGCGGAGAGGCAGGGGCCGCGCCAGGGTGTCGCATCGAGGGCGGGCGGCTGGGGTGCCGGCAGCAATTGCAACTCGGAAAAATGGTTGATGAGCGAGGGCAGGTCGCGCGGCGCCAGCACTTCCACACGCCCGGCCCAGGCGGCCTCGCCGCCCTGGGCGTAGGGGCAGATCAGGCCGAGTTCGCGCTCACTCGCGGCGAGGGCGGCGGGCAGCACGCCGGCCACGGGGGCAAGCGTGCCATCCAACGCCAATTCGCCAAGGGCCGCGAATTCGATGATGGCATCCCGCGGAATGATCTCCATCGCCGCCAGCACGCCGAGCGCGATGGGCAGGTCGAAATGGCTGCCCTCCTTCAGCAGATCGGCGGGGGCAAGATTCACCAGGATGCGTTTGGGTGGCAGCGACAAACCGATGGAGGTGAGGGCGGCGCGCACCCGCTCGCGGCTCTCGCCCACGGCCTTGTCGGGCAGGCCGACGACGAGGAAGGCCGGCAGGCCGGGGGCGACCTGGACCTGGACCTCGATCGGCATCGCCTCGATGCCGCTGAAGGCGAAGGTCTGGATGCGCGCGATGCTGCTCACGCGGGCACGCGCGGGCTCAGTCGCCGAAGCCCGTCAGGAAGCGTTCCAGCAGCGTGCCGATCAGCTCGACATTGTAGCCGCCCTCCTGCGTCATGCAGGTAGGCAGGCCGAGGCCGCGGATCAGCGCACCGGCTTGCGCGAAGCCTTCTTCCGTCACCATCAGCGCGTTCAGCGGCTCATGCTCCGAGGCATCGAAGCCGAGCGGGACCACCAGCGCATCCGGCTTGTGCGTGCGGATCGCGGCGATGCCGGTCTCGATGGCGGCAAGCCAGCCTGCATCGCCGGTGCCGAAGGCAAGGGGAAGATTGAGGTTCTTGCCTTCGGCGCCTTCGCCGCCGGTCTCGCCCGCGCGCCCGACATACCAGGGGTAGTAGCGGTCGGGATCGCCATGCACGGAGATGGTCAGCACGCTCGGGTCCTCCCAGAAGATGCCCTGCGTGCCGTTGCCGTGGTGGCTGTCGATGTCGAGCACCGCGATGCGCGCCGCCCCCGCACGCTTCAGCGCAGTGACGGCGACGGCGGCGTTGTTGATGTAGCAATGCCCGCCGGCACGGTTCGCATAGGCGTGGTGTCCGGGCGGGCGGCAGAGCGCATAGGCGTGGCGCCCGGCAGCCGCCTCGCTCGCCGCTGCCAGCGCGCAGGCGGCCGCGCCGATCGAGGCCTGCCAGGTGCCCGGGCCGATCGGGCAGCCCGTATCGGCGGTGAACTCACCCAGCCGCTGGATCACATGCGGCCCCGCGCCGCCGCCCTGGGCGAGCATCTCGGGCGTGGGGTGGATGTTGGGCACCATCTCCTCGCCCGCGCCGGGCAGCGCTGCCCACTCGGCCGGCGCATCGCGGAGGAAATCGAGATAGGCCGCGCCATGCACCGCCTCCAGCGCCGCACGGGGGGCGGGCGGCGGCAGGGCAGGGGCGATGCCAAGCCGCGCGAGGCCGGCTTCCAGTGAGGCAGCGCGGCCCGGCACCTCGAAATTCGGGCGCAGACGGCCGCGCATGACGAAGAACTGCGGCGTGTGCAGCGCCTGGTCGGGATGGGCGAATGCTTTCATGCGCGCCACGCTATCGGGCGAGCCTTGCCCTTGTCCATGCCGCCCGGTGCGGTCTAGCGTTGCCGCATAGGGATTGGGAGATCGAAGAATGAGCGTTTCGCGTCGCGGCCTGCTGGCCGCTTCTGCCGCGGCCCCCGTGTTGATGCGGGTGTCCGACGCCGCCGCCCAGGGCATCGCCCCGCGCCGCGGCGGCACGCTCACCACCATCCTGCAGCCGGAGCCGCCGGTGCTGCAGATCGGCGTGAACAACCAGGGGCCGACGCTCATCGCAGCCCCCAAGCTGTTCAACGGCCTGCTGCGCTTCTCGCCCACGCTGGAGCCGCTGCCGGAACTCGCCAAGTCCTGGACCATCAGCCCGGACGGGCTGGTCTACCAGTTCAATCTCGAAACCAATGTCACCTTCCACGACGGAAGGCCCATGACCTCGGAGGACGTGCTGTTCTCCATCATGCGCTTCCATACGGAACTTGCGCCGCGCGCGCGCGCCATCTTCGCGCTGATCGACAAGGCCGAGGCGCCGGATGCGCATACGGTGCGCCTCACGCTCAAGCGCGCCTTCCAGCCTTTCCTGCTGATGTTCGACGTCACGGCCTGCGCCATCGTGCCGAAGCACCTGTTCGACGGGCAGGATTTCCGCAACGCGCCGGCCGTGCAGCGCCCGATCGGCACCGGTCCCTTCAAGTTCACCGAGTGGCAGCGCGGCAACTTCATCCGCATGGACCGCAACGAGAACTACTGGAAGCCGAACCAGCCCTATCTCGACACCATCATCTGGCGCATCGTGCCCGACAGCCAGAGCCGCCAAGTGGCGCTGGAGACGGGGGCGGTGCAGCTCACCACCTCGGGCGACATCGAGCCCTTCGCGATCCCGGGCATCCGCGCGCGGCCGAACCTCGAAGTGCGCACCGATGGCTGGGAGTATTTCGCGCCGCTCTCCTGGATCGAGACCAACCACCGCGTGCCCGCGCTCGCCGATGCGCGCGTGCGTCGTGCCATCAGCCACGCCATCGACCGCAACTTCATCGCCCAGCGCCTGTGGTTCGGCGTCGGCAAGCCGGCGACCAGCCCGATCGCGAGCGCCACGCGCTTCCACGATCCCTCCGTGCGCCTGCAGAATTTCGATCCGCGCGCGGCGATGCAGTTGCTTGATGCCGCGGGGCTGCGCCCGAATGCGCAAGGCGTGCGCACCACGATCAAGCATCTGGTTCTGCCCTATGGCGAGGTCTGGACGCGGCTCTCGGAATACCTCCGCCAGGCGTTGCGCCAGGTCGGCATCAACCTTGAGCTGGAGAGCACCGATGCCGGCGCCTGGGCGCGGCGCGTCGGCGCCTGGGAGTATGAGACCTCAATCAACTTCCTCTACCAGTTCGGCGACCCGACGCTGGGCGTGGAGCGCACTTATGTGTCGAGCAACATCCAGCGCGTGACCTTCACCAATACCGGCGGCTATTCCAACCCGCGGGTCGATGCGCTTTTCTTGCGCGCGCGTGAGGCCGTGACGGCGGACGAGCGCCGCGCTGCCTTCAGCGAGGTGCAGAAACTGCTGGTGGAGGAGATCCCGCAGATCTGGCTGATGGAGATGTCCTTCCCCACCATCCATGACCGGCGCCTGCGCAACGTGATCAGCACGGGGACGGGCCCGAATGGCAGCTTCGACGACGTCTTCCTCGCGTCGTAAGTCGTGAACCCTGCGCAGCTCCCGGGCTTCCTGCTGCGGCGGGGCATCAAGGCGGCGATCGTCATCCTGGCGATCGTCGTCTGCAATTTCTTCCTGATCCATGCGGCGCCTGGCGATCCGGCGAGCGTGATCGCCGGGCAGTCGGGGGCCGCGGATGAACGTTTCCTTGCGCAGTTGCGCGCGCAATTCGGTCTCGACCAGCCGCTTCATGTGCAGCTCTGGCTTTATGTGAAGGGCATCCTCTCCCTCGACCTCGGCTTCTCGCACCGGCAGCAGCAGCCCGTTTCCCTTTTGGTGATGGAGCGCCTGCCGGCAACCTTGCTGCTCACCGGCGCGGCTTTTGCGTTTGCGGTGCTGGCGGGCGTCACGCTCGGCACGCTCGCCGCGCAGCGCGTCGGGCGTTGGGCGGATAGCGTCATCACCGTGCTGGCACTCGCCTTCTACGCCACGCCGCTGTTCTGGGTCGGGCTGATGTTGGTGCTGCTGTTCAGCGTCTGGCTGGAATGGCTGCCGAGCTTCGGGATGATGACGGTGGGGGCCGATCTGCACGGCTTTGCGCTGATGCTGGACATCGGCAAGCATCTGCTGCTGCCCGCGCTCACGCTCGGACTGTTCTACATGGCGGTCTATGCGCGGCTGACGCGTGCGACCATGCTGGAGGTTGCGGACCAGGATTTCGTGAAGACGGCGCGCGCCAAGGGCGTGCCGGAGGGGCAGGTGACGCGCAAGCACATCCTGCGCAATGCGCTGCTGCCGGTCATCACCTTCGCCGGCATCCAGGCGGGGCAACTCGTCGGCGGCGCGATCCTGGTCGAGACGGTCTTTGCCTGGCCCGGCATCGGGCGCCTGGCCTTCGAAGCACTGCTCGCGCGCGACTATCCCGTGCTGATGGGCGTGTTCTTCGCGACCTCCGTCATGGTGGTGCTGTTCAACCTGCTGACCGATCTGCTCTACGCCGTGATCGATCCGCGCGTGGAAGTTGCCGGATGAGCTTCTGGAAGCGTTTCGCGCGCAACAAGGGAGCCGTGGTCGGGCTGGTGGCGCTGCTGGCGGTGATTGTGCTGGCCGCGACGGCGCCCCTGATCTTCCCCGGCTCCCCCTGGGACATGGCCGGCGCGCCCTTCATGCCGCCGGGCGAGATGGGCATGCTGCTCGGCTCCGACAGCCTGGGCCGCGACGTCGCTGCGGGCATCGCGCACGGCGCGCGGGTGTCTCTGATGGTTGGTGCGGTCTCGACCGTCGCGGCGCTCGCGGTCGGTGTCACGCTTGGTGCGCTGGCGGGCTATGTCGGCGGGATCGTCGATGATCTCGTGATGCGCTTCACCGAATTCTTCCAGACCATCCCGAGCTTCGTGCTGGCAATTCTGCTGGTGGCGATCTTCACGCCGACCATCGGTAGCGTGGTCTTCGCCATCGCCATCGTTTCCTGGCCGCCGGTCGCGCGCGTGGTGCGCGCGGAGTTCCTCTCGCTGCGCTCGCGTGAATTCGTGCAGGCGGCGGAGGTGCTGGGCAAGTCGCGCCTGTCGATCGTTGTCGGCGACATCCTGCCCAATGCGCTTTCGCCGATCATCGTGTTGTCCTCGTTGATGGTGGCCACCGCGATCCTGCTGGAATCGGCGCTAAGCTTCCTCGGCCTGGGCGACCCGAATTTGATGACCTGGGGCTTCCTGATCGGATCCGGCCGCAGCGTGATCCGCATCGCCTGGTGGATGAGTGTCTTCCCCGGCATCGCCATCTTCATCACCGTGTTGGCGCTGAATTTGGTGGGCGAGGGGCTGTCGGATGCGCTGAACCCGCGTCTTGCTCGCCAGCGTGGCAGCGCGCCATGAGCCTACTGCGCGTCGAGGGCCTCACCGTCGCCTTGCCCGCAGGCGGCGACAGGCCGCATGCGGTGGAGGAGATCACGCTGCATGTCGATCGCGGCGAGATCCTCTGCGTCGTGGGCGAGAGTGGCTCCGGCAAGTCGATCACTGCGAATGCCGTGATGGGCCTGCTGCCCAAGGCGCTGCCGCGGCGCGCGGGGCGGATCTTCCTGGGTGACACGGAACTCACCGCGCAATCGCCTGAGGCGCTGCGCAAGCTGCGCGGCAGCCGCATGGCGATGATCTTCCAGGAGCCGATGACGGCGCTGAACCCGCTGATGCGCGTGGGCGACCAGATCGCCGAGGCCCTTGCCGTGCATGGTGCGGGCGCGCGGGCGCGCGAGCGTGTGCCTGAACTGCTCGCCGCGGTGAATTTGCCCGATCCGGCCTCACTTGCACGCGCGCATCCCTTCCGACTCTCGGGCGGGCAGCGCCAGCGCGTCATGATCGCGATGGCTTTGGCCCTTGAGCCCGAATTGCTGATCGCCGATGAGCCAACTACGGCACTCGACGTGACGACGCAGATGCAGATCCTGCGCCTGATCCGCGAGATCCAGTCACGCAGAGGCATGGGCGTGATGTTCATCACCCATGATTTCGGCGTGGTGGCGGAGATCGCGGATCGTGTCGCGGTGATGCAGCGCGGCCGCATTGTCGAGCAGGGGATGGCGGCCGAGATTCTCAATAACCCGCAGCACGCCTACACGCGGGCGCTCATCGCCGCCGTCCCGCATGGCGCTGCCAAGGCGCGCGAGGCGAATGCCGGTGCCACAGTTCTGGAGGCGAAGGGTATCGCCAAGACCTATCACCGCGGCGGCTGGTTCGGCGCGAAATTCGTGGTTCGTGCGGTTCATGATGCGGATTTCTCTCTGCGCAAAGGCGAGACGCTGGGATTGGTCGGTGAATCCGGCAGCGGCAAGTCGACGCTGGCGCGCTGCGTGGTGAACCTGGTGCAGCCTGAGGCCGGCGAGATGCTGTTCCACGGTGCCAATCTGCGTCCGCTCTCGCGATCTGCCTGGAAGCCGTATCGCAAGCGCATCCAGATGGTCTTCCAGGACCCCTATGCATCGCTCAACCCGCGCCGGCGCGTGGGTGAGATCATCGCGGAGGGGCCGATCACTCATGGCGAGGATCGCGGCCGCGCCCTGGATCGCGCGCGCGACCTGCTGCGTCTCGTGCAACTCGATGCCGGGGCGATGGACCGCTACCCGCATGAGTTCAGCGGTGGCCAGCGCCAGCGCATCGGCATCGCGCGCGCGCTTGCAATGGAACCCGAATTGCTGATTGCGGATGAGCCCGTCTCCGCGCTCGATGTCTCGGTGCAGGCGCAGGTGCTGGAATTGCTCGCCGAGATCCGCGCGCGGCTCGGCCTGACCATGTTGTTCATCACGCATGATCTGCGCGTGGCCGCGCAGGTGTGTGATCGCATCGCTGTCATGCAGCGCGGGGCGATTGTGGAGCAGGGGCCGACCGATCAGGTTTTCGGGTCGCCGCAGCACGCCTATACGCGGCAATTGCTCGACAGCATTCCCGGGCGGGGCTGGACTCCGCCGAACTTCGCGTGAGGTGACATGAGTCTCGACCCCGGCGCGGCCCGCGCCATCCTCGACGCCTGCGACACGCTGCGCACGGAGGGCGAGGCGATGCTGATGCGCCTCACGCGCTGTCCCTCGACCCTGGGCAACGAGCATTCCGCGCTGGCCGAGATGGCGCGCATCTATGAGAGCCTCGGCCTCGCGCCGCAGCACGTGCCGACGGTGCCGGCGCTGTTGGAGGGGCATCCCGGCTTCTCGCCACCGCTGATCGCCTATGAGGGGCGCGACAATGTCGTTGCCGTGCATCGCCCGCGCAGCGCCAACGGGCGAAGCCTGGTGCTGCAGGGCCATGTCGATGTCGTGCCCGAGGGCGCGGAGGATGAGTGGACCACGCCGCCCTTCGCGCCCGAGATCCGGAATGGGCGCATGTATGGCCGCGGCGCGGGCGACATGAAGGCCGGCATCATCAGCTACGTCACCGCCTTCCGCGCGATGAAACTTGCGGGGTTGCAGCCGGCGGCGGAGGTGCAGATGCACTCGGTGATCGAGGAGGAATGCACCGGCAATGGCGCGCTCGCCTGCATGATGGCGATGCCGAAATGCGATGCGGTGATCATCCCCGAGCCAGGCCCCGGCCTGCCCGCGCTCTACTCGGCCGAGGTCGGCGTGGTCTGGGCCTGGGTCACGGTCACGGGTCGGCCCGCGCATGTGCGCGACAAGCAGGCCGGCGTGAATGCGGTGGAAGCCGCTATGCAGATCTGGCACCGCTTCGAGGCCTATGAGCGAGAGATGAACCGCGCCGAGCACATCCATCCGAGCTTTCGCGGCGTGAACCATCCGGTGAATGTCAACCTTGGTACCTTCTCGGGCGGCGAGTGGAATTCCTCGGTGCCGACACGCGCCACGCTCGGTCTGCGCGTCGGCGTGATGATGGGCAACAGCGCCGCCAATGTGCGCGCGGATATCGAGCACATCGTCGAGCAGGCGCGCGGCGATGCCGGGCTGAAGGGCGCGAAGGTGAAGCTCGAATTCAAGGGCTTCATGGCGGAGCCCTGCGTCTTCGACATGAAGGCGGAGATCGTGCAGATCGCGATGCGCAGCTACGCCGGCCTCACCGGCCATGACCTGCGCCACTACCCCGCGACGGGCCTGACCGATGGCCGCCACTTCGCGCTGCACCAGGGCACGCCCGTGGCCTGTTTCGGGCCCGATGCGCAGGACATCCACGGCATCGATGAGAGCGTCGGCATGGACAGCATGCACGACATCACGCGCAGCATTGCGCTGACCATGGCCGAGTGGTGTGGAGTGGAAGCGGCATGAGCAATTTTCGTCCGTCCGGCGCAAGGCTTTGGGACAGCCTGATGGAGTTCGCCGCCATCGGCGGTACGGCGAAGGGCGGGTGCAACCGGCAGACCCTCACGGATCTCGATGCAGAGGCGCGCGCGCTGCTGCAACGCCAGGCCGAGGCGGCGGGGGCGACGCTCACGCTCGACCGCGTGGGCAACATGGTGCTGACGCGCCCCGGGCGCGATGCGACGCGCAAGCCGGTCGCCATCGGCAGCCACCTCGACACGCAGCCGACGGGCGGCAAGTATGATGGCGTGCTCGGCGTGCTCGCGGGGCTCGAGATCCTGCGCGCGCTGCATGAGGCGGGCATCGAGACCGAGGCACCCGTCACGCTGGTGAACTGGACGAATGAGGAAGGCGCGCGCTTCTCGCCACCAATGATGGGCAGCGGTGCGGCCATGGGCATTTTCTCCGAGGCCGAGGTGCTGGCCAAGACCGACAGCAACGGGGCTGTCTTCGGCGCGGAGCTTTCCCGGATCGGCTGGGCGGGTTCCGCAGATCCGGCCGCGTTGCAGAGCCTCGGCGCCTATTTCGAATTGCATATCGAGCAAGGCCCGGCCCTGGAGCGCGCCGGGCTCGACCTCGGCATCGTGACGCACGCGCTCGCGCAGCATTGGTTCGAGGTCACGGTGACCGGCGAGGAAGCGCATGGCGGCAGCGGCATGGCGGGTCGGCGCGACGCGATGATGGCCGCCGCCGAGATGATGCTCGCCATCGAGAAGGCGGCGCTGGCCGCCGGCGCGCGCGCGACGGTGGGGCGCGCGACCCTGCATCCGGATAGCCGCAACGTCGTGCCGGGCCGCGTCTGGTTCAGCCTCGACACGCGCCACGATCATGAGAACGACCTGGCCGCGCTCGCCGCCACGATGCGCGCCGAGGCCGCCGCCATCGGCGCGCGGCGTGGTGTCGCCATCGCCATAGATGATTTCTGGATCTCGCCCGCCACCCCCTTCGATGCGACGCTGGTGGACGCGCTGCGCGTCGCCGCCAAGGCGCGTGGCGTGAAGCACCAGGAGATGCCGACCGCCATCGGGCATGACGCCGTCTATTGCGCGCGCCGTGTGCCGAGCGTGATGATCTTCGTGCCCTGCCATGGCGGCATCAGCCACAATGAGGCCGAGAGCATCACGCCCGATTGGGCCGAGGCCGGGCTGCTGGTGCTGGCTGATGCCGTTCTGGCCACGGCCGGTGTTGCGAAGGAGTAGGTCATGCGCATCGCCATTGGTGGCTTCATGCATGAGAGCCACTCCTTCGCCCCGCTTCCCACCACTTGGGCGGATTTCCTCGCCCCCGGCGGCTGGCCTGCGGTGCAGCGGCCGGCGACGCTCATCGAGACGATGCGCCACACCTCGGTCCCAACCGCCGGCGCCATCCGCGCGCTGGAGGCGGCGGGCGTGACCATCGCCCCGCTTTCCTGGGGCTTCGCGAATCCCGCCGGCCCCGTCACGGCCGAGGCCTTTGAGCGCTTGGCCGCACTGATCTTCGCCGATCTCCAGGCGGCGATGGATGCCGGGCCATTGGATGGTCTCTACCTCGACCTCCACGGCGCCATGGTCGCCGAGCATTTTCCCGATGCGGAGGGCGAACTCCTCCGCCGTGCGCGCGCCATTGTCGGACCCGACCTGCCGATCGCCGCGAGCCTCGACCCGCATTGCAACCTGACCGCGGCGATGGTGGCGCACGCGGATGCACTCTCGCCCTTCCGCACCTATCCGCATGTGGACATGAAGGAGGCCGGGGCGCGCGCCATTGAGCTTCTGCTCGCGCGCATCAAGCTCGGCCGACCTTTCGGCAAGGCGTTCCGGCAGCTCGACTACCTCATCCCGATCACCGGGCAATGCACGCTGGTGCCGCCCATGGCCGATGCCATGGCCGCGCGGGCGTCACTCGCCTCGCGCATGGATGTGGCGGAGTTGGCACTGTGCTTCGGTTTTCCCTATGCGGATTTCGCCGATTGCGGCGCCGCCATCGCGGCCTTCGCGCCGGACCAGGCGCGCGCCGATGCGGCGGCCGATGCGATGCTCGGCGATCTCAAGGCGCGCGAGCCCGCCTTCGTGCCCGACATCCTCGACGCCCAGGCCGGCGTGGCGCGCGCCATCAAGCTCGGCGCGAAGGCGACGAAGCCGATCGTGCTGGCGGATACGCAGGACAATCCCGGCGGCGGTGGCCATGGCGACACCACCGGGCTGCTCGCGGAGCTCATCCGCCAGGGCGCGGATGGCGCGGTGCTGGCGCTGATCAACGATGCCCAGAGTGCCGCCGCCTGCCACGCGGCCGGGGAGGGCGCGCAGGTCGCACTCAGCCTCGGCGGCAAGTCGGACGGCGCGCCGCTCGCGGTCACCGCACGGGTCATCCGGCTGACGGATGGGCACTTCGTCTGCACCGGGCCGATGGCCAAGGGCAATGTCGCGGATCTCGGCCCGACGGCGCTGATCAGCCCCGCGCCCGGCATTCGCGTGATTGTGACCTCGCGCAAGATGCAGGCCTATGACCAGGCGTTGTTCCGCCATGTCGGCATCGAGCCCGGCGCGCAGAAGATCCTCGCCCTGAAGTCGAGTGTGCATTTTCGCGCGGATTTTCAGCCTATTGCGGAGGCCGTGCTGGTCGTGGCCGCGCCTGGCCCGGTGGTGGCGGACCCCGCGACGCTGCCCTTCACCAGCCTCCGTCCGGGCCTCAGGCTCCGTCCCGGCGACAATCGTCGCATCGGCTGAGACATCTGGCGCTGCCGGCGTGCCATGACCATGTCATGGTGAAGGCGCAAAAAGCACGATTGGCGCCGCGGATTCGGGTTGGGAGCAGGTGATCGTGTTGCGTGCGGGGAATGTCGATGTCCGGGTGCCCGGCGGGGATGCGGAGCTGCGCGTTCTGCGGCTCGAGGCGCTGCCCGCGGGCTTCGAGGAACTCGCCGCCGATGCGACAGGCGATGGCGTGCGCCTGCTCGATGTGTTGCGCGAGGATTGGGAAGATGGCCGGCTGCGCTTCGACCAGCCCGGCGAGGCGCTCTTCGCTGTGCTGCGCGGCCCCTCGCTGCTCGGCCTGTGCGGGCTGACGCGAGACCCCTACGCCAAGGCGGAACGGCTGGGCCGGGTGCGCCGGCTTTACGTGCTGCGGGCCGCACGCAGGGCCGGGGCGGGACGTGCCCTGGTGACGGCGGTTGTGAAGGCAGCCCAGGCGTTCGGCTATCCGCGCCTCCGCGTACGCGCACCGGCCTCGGCCTATGCCTTCTACGAGCACTGCGGCTTCCTGCGCGCCGTGGGCGAGGCGAGTGCCACCCACCTGCGCCCCCTGTAGTCTCTACCGGTTCGCTTCGAGGAAGGCGGCGACCTCCGCCTCGTTCGGGATCGGCGCGACCGCGCCATAGCCGGTGGTGGAAAGAGCGGCGGCCGCGTTGGCGTAGCGCGCCGCATCCCACAGATCCTCCCCCGCCACGCGCCGTGCAAGGAAGGCGCCGGCCATCGTATCCCCCGCGCCGGTCGCATCCACCGCCGGCACTTTGTAGCCCGCGATGCGCCGGCGTTCCTCGCGCGTGGCCACCAGCAGGCCTTCCGCACCGAGCTTCAGCATCACCAGCGGGCAGAGCGTGAGGTAGAAATCCGCGATGGCATCGGGCGCCTGCAACCCGGTGAGCGCCTGCGCGTCATCGAGCGAGGGGAAGACCAAGTCGGCCAGCGCGATCGCCGCATGGATGACCGCCGTGGCGCGCGCGAGCGGCCAAAGACGTAGGCGCAGATTGGTGTCGAAGCTCACCAGCGTGCCGGCCTCGCGCGCCACTTCCATCGCGCGCAGTCCTGCATCGCAGGCGCTGTCCGAGATGCCGAGTGTGATCCCCGAAAGGTGCAGCGCACGCGCCTGGCGCAGCGCAGGCTCCGGCAGGGTGGCGGGCTTCATGCGGCTCGCCGCGCTGCCGCGCCGGTAGAAGGTGAAGTGATGCCCGCGCTCGTCATGCGTGACGAAGTAGATGCCCGTTGGCGCCTCGGCGTCGCGCGCCACCAGCGCAGTCTCGACACCCTCCGCCTGCCAGAGCGCCATGAAGCTCTCGCCCGCCGCATCCTGGCCGATCGCCGTCACCATGCCCACCGAGGCGCCGCTCCGCGCGGCGGCGATGGCGGCGTTGGAGGTATCGCCGCCATGGCCCTCGAGATAGAGGCTGCGGCCATCGCCGGTCGCGGGTTGCTGGTTGAACTCCAGCATCGGCTCGCCGAGGCAAAGGATGTCGGCCATGGTCAGATGCGCCCGTACTTCGCGAGGCCCTGCTTGAGCGACTTCGCCTCGACAATGAGGCGCGCCTGCTCGGCCTCACGCGCGTCGATCTCCTGCGCCATCTTCAGGATGGCGGCGGCGTGTTCGGGGCGGATGATGCACACGCCATCGACATCGCCGACGACGAGATCGCCCGGATGCACGACGATGCCGCCCACCATGACGGGGATGTTCGCCGCGATGGTCGCGGTGCGGCCGAGGCTGGTGCCGGGCGAGACATGGGGCGCGAAGACCGGCAGGTCGTAGTCGCGCTGGATCTCCTGGATGTCGCGCACCCCGCCTGCCAGCAGCGCGCCGACATGGCCCTTGGCGTAGGCGCCCGCGCTCATGATGCCGCCCCAGAAGGCGAGGTCGTTGTCGCCATGCACGCCGATGACGATGACACTGCCCGGCGCGCTGTCCTCGATCAGGTCGAGCGCGGCGAGGGGGGGCAGGAATTCCTGTGTGGGCGCATGCAGCGTGGTGACGGCGGGGCCGACCATGCGCTTCGCGTTGATCTGGTTCTTGACGCTGTGATGAAGGTAGCCGCGCTTGCCGGTGACCTTGTCGATGGCGTCGGCCAGGGAGGCGATGGCGACGTGGTGGAATGCCGCGATTATGTCGGGCGTGAGCATGATGTTCCGTCCTTCAGGCTTGCATGAGGCCGAGCACGTCGCGCGCGGCCGCTTCGATCGCCGCGCGGTCGCCGCGCGCGAGCAGGGTTTCGTCCACCAGCTTGCCGCCGATGCCCACGAAGGCGGCGCCGGCGGCGAGGTAATCGGGCGCGTTGCGCGCATCCACGCCCCCGGTCGGGCAGAAGGCGACATCGGGGAAGACGGCGCGCAGCGCGCGGATATGTGCGGGGCCGCCGGCGGAACTGGCCGGGAAGATCTTCACCACATCGGCGCCTGCTGCGCGCGCGGCGCGCACTTCCGTGGGCGTCATGGCGCCGAGCATGGCGCAGGCCCCTGCCTCATGCGCAGCGGCTGCGAGTTCGGCATCGATCCAGGGCGCGACGAGAAACCGCGCCCCGGCGGCGAGGCAGGCCTCGGCGCTGGCGCGATCGGGCACCGTACCGGCGCCAACGAGAAGCGCAGGGTCGCTGGCCAGATCGCGGATCAGCGCGGGCGCGTCCGGCACGGTCATGGTGATCTCGAAGACATTGAGACCTGCGCCGCGCAGCCACTCCACGGCGCGGGCGGCAAGGTGCGCGCTGCTGGTGCGCACCACGGGGATGACGCGCGCGGCGCGCAGGCGCGGCAGCAATTCGGGGCTCAGAGCCATCGGTTCACCTGATGCAAGGGCGCGGCGCCGGTGAGGAGCCGCACGACTTCCTCCGCCGCCTTGCGCTGGAGATCAAGGATCGCGGCCTCGGAATACCAGGCGGCGTGATCGGTGAGGATCACATTCGGCAGGCGGCGGAGCGGGCTTTCGGCGGGCAGGGGCTCGGTCTCGAAGACGTCGAGCCCCACGCCCAGGAGCCGTCCTGCCGCCAGTGCCTCGGCCAGCGCCGCTTCATCCACCAGCGCACCGCGGCTGGTGTTCACCAGCACGGCGCTGGGTTTGGTGCGGGCGAGGAATTCCGCGCCGATGAGGTGGCGCGTCGCCGGCGTGGCGGGGGCGTGCAGGCTGATCGCATCGGCCTCGGCCGCGATGGTCAGCACATCAGCCAGGGTGCAGCCCGCGGGGGCCTCGCGCAGGCCGGGATCCGCGATGAGGATCCGTGCGAAGCCAAGCCCGCGCGCCTTGCGCAGGAAGGCCGCGCCGATGCGCCCGAAGCCGATCAGCCCGAGCGTGCCGCCGGCGATGCGAAAAACCGGGCGCGTGCGTGGCACGCCCCAGCCGCCCGCCCGCACCCGCGCATCGGCTTCCGGCAGGCGCCGTGCCACGGCCAGCAGCAGCGCGAGTGCGTGGTCGGAGACTTCCTCCACGCCGTAATCAGGCACGTTGCAGACCGGAATGCGCCGCGCGGCGGCGGCCTCGAGCGCGATGTTGTCCACGCCCACGCCGTAGCGGACGATGCCGCGCAGGCCAGGTGCAGCGTCGAGCGCGGCGGCATCGATGGGGCTTTCCCGCACCATCGCCGCATCGGCACCCACGATGGCTGCGCGCACCGCCAACGCATCGCCGCGACACGGCACGACAGCCAGCACGGCACCGAGCGGGGCCAGCAGGCCCCGCTCGACATCGTAATGGTCGTAGCCGTCGTCGAGAACGAGGACCCTCATGCGGGTTGCGCGGCCCTGGTCGCGTTCAGCAGCTTCTCCACCCACTCGCGGCCGATCTCGGCTTCGAGCCAGGTGCGCACGGCGGGCTGGGCGCGCTGGCGGAAGGCGTCGATCTGCGGGCCGGTCAGGCGCTGCACCGTCATGCCCTTCTCGCGCAGGATCGTCTCGGCATTCGCATCCTGCGCCGTGGTCATGCCGCGATGGATCACCTTCGCGATCTCGGTGCCCTGCGTCACCGCCAGGCGTTCCTCCGCGCCGAGGCGGTTCCAGAAGCGGTCCGACATCAGATAGGCGTGCAGCGAATAGACATGCCCGTTCAGCGTGACATGCCGCTGATGCTGGTAGAGCGAGCCGGCGAGGATGTTGGTCACGCCATTCTCCTGCCCATCCACCGTGCCCTGCGCGAGGGCCGCCGGCAGTTCGCCCCAGTCGATGGCGGAGGGGCTGGCGCCGAGGCTCTCCATGAGACGCACGAAGACCGGCGAGGGCTGCACGCGCATCTTGAGGCCGCGCATGTCGTCCGGCGTGACGATGGGGCGGCGGTTGTTGGTCAGGTGCCGCACGCCGTTATCCGCATGGGCGAGCAGGCGGATATTCGCGCGCCGGCGCATATCCTCGGCCATCTCGTTGCCGAAGCCGCCATCCAGCACCTTCCAGGCGATGGCCTGGTTTTCCCACAGGAAGGGCAGGGAGAAGACCTGGTAGGGCGCATAGGTGCCGGCCATGCCGCCATCATGCACCACCGCCATCTCAAGGCTGCCCAGGCGCAGCTGCTCCATCACCTGCGGCGCGGGCGCGATCTGGCCGGCGGGGAAGATATCCACGCGCAGCCTCCCGCCGGTCGCACCCTCGACCGAGCTCTTGAAGGCGAGCGCGGCCGCGTGCTTGGGCTGGTCGAGCCGGCCGGGCTGGAAATGCGTGTAGCGGATCACGCGCGGCGCCTGCGCGCCCACCACGGAAGGTGCTGCCAGCGCGGCGGCGCCGAGCAGGCCGAGGTTGCGACGGGAAATGGACATCTTGCTTTCCTCCTTTGGGTTCACTTCAGGTAGCCAAGCGCGTTCGGCAGCCCGATGGACAGGGCCGGAACGAAGGTGAGCAGCGCGAGGACGGCAATCTGCGCGCCGAGAAAGGGCCAGAGCTCGCGCACGATGGC
>Ga0315900_10002292_pt1 | contig 29558 bp, 32 predicted proteins | sample LakEriMetagenome_FD_203521 | JGI IMG/M metagenome (GOLD analysis project Ga0315900, IMG submission 203521) | Freshwater fungal communities from buoy surface, Lake Erie, Ohio, United States - Buoy 12 MA114 | ecosystem: Environmental > Aquatic > Freshwater > Lake > Lake biofilm | place: USA: Lake...
ATAGTGCCCAAGTACTCCGTGAGATTCAGCAACTGAGTTCTTAATATATAAACTATAAGGGTCTTGTATTAGTGGGATACTACCACTTGGTATAGTAGAATCAACAATCAATCTATTAATACCACCCTTTAAGTTAACTATAATATCAGTAACCTCTCCAAATAATATTGGGGTATCAAAGGATGGTGGCAATGAATAGTACAAATAATCACCTATAGATATTATATTACCAATAGATACCAATGGAGATATAGAATAGTTTACTTGAACCGCAGCTGGTGCGGCTGAGTTAATACTTGTAGTTTTCCCAATACCATTCAATGACCTCAATGGATACTCTGATGGAGAAGCAGGGGTAGTGCCTGAGTTTCTTATGAATGAGAAGTAAGATTGTTCCTTCTTCTCAAAATAAGTAGTATCGGCAAATCCACCAGTTTGTAAATCTGTTTCTACTTGAGCGTCCCAAGCAGCATCTCCCTCAATGTTTAGAGTCTTGAACAACTTATTCTCTAGTGGCATTGTATTGAACACGCTAGTTATCTGCGTATCTTCAAACGCTCCATAGAACGTGTTTCTTTGGTTGTTAGTGTTATGCCTGAACAGATTACCACCTTTAAACGTGTAGAAATAATTGTTCATCCCTATCATCCAATCAGGATAATAGGAGTAGAAGGACACCCATCCATCTACTCCTTGACTATATGTTAATGTATAATTTGCCATGTATTTTTTTATAATGGTGTACTCAAGTACACTATGGACAACAAGCTTGTGGTATAAATGTAATCACATTAGGTGGAACAGTTGATATAGAACCAATCCTGCAACATTGTTGGAATCCGTCACCGGGATTCAACGATACTGATTGTGCAATACCGGGGCAGTCTGTATAGTTAACTGTAACTATACCTCCAGTGGTATTTGTCCCATCATACTCCGCACACACGTCACCACAATTCAACCCCGGAGGGGCACTAGATATTGTTTGCGTTGCAGTAGAACTAGTGTATGCTATTACAGTGAATGCACAAGGAGACAGTGCTGCGATAGTTACAAATGTTCCTATTGCAAGACCGGGGGCAGGGAGTGAGGGATAGTCTGCAATAATTTGTGTACCATCGTGACAATACTCAAGTATATAATTAGCTCCATAAGCACAAGGTCCGTACAATGTTATTATTCCATTCTCTACTTTAAACCATTGATTCCCCACAGGAAGAGATGTTGGTGCTTGATAGAATCCATTAGCCAATGGGAATTGACCATTAGCATCAGAGAATACCATATCATATAAATCAAGAACCCCTGCACTACCCGTTACGTGGTGGAAATAATATGTTTGGTTAATCGAAGAAGCACAAGCCAAGTTAGAGTTTGAACGCATTGAGGAACTTGAGAATGATGTCAATGGAGCTGGGCATAATACATCAATATCAAACACTCCAATCAAAGGACAAGGTAAAGGTATAATTATTCTCAACTGACTTGGAGTTGCTGATGTCTTGGGGATAACCATATAACAATCAGAAGGACTTGCAGTTGTTAATTGCTTTTGAGCAGCAACAACAGAGAATGATGCAAATGATGCACTTGGAGTAAATCCTGTACCGCCATCCCAATAGAATATAGGAACATTAGTATATGGGCTTCCAGTTAAAATACCACAATCAAAAGAAGATTGACCAAGATAAACAGGCTGGTTAGTAGCTCCTGATGCCAAGTATCCAAACACCGATGAACTTACGGATGTATAGTTTATTCCATTGTAAGTAGCCATCAATCCGCAAGGTCCATTGTTTGGATTGAAGTGAACAATAACAGCTCCGGTAGAAGAAGTCAAATCAACATCTAGTATATAGTAATGCTGACCGCTACCACTTACTGTTGGTACTGGGCAAGGCTGTGCACAAGATGGACAAGTCTGTTGTGGTAATAATGTACAAACAGATTGTTCTCTAACAATAACACCATCACTATAGAACCCATCGGGGGCACAAGTTGTCATAGCTGAATCGCTGAAAACTGCATTAGCAGATGCCAGTGATGGGGCATTGATATAATATGTACCGCTACTAGTACACGCACAACAAACCGCTGCAACGCTCACGTTAGAATAACACAATTGAACTTGCTGAGAAGCTGTTAAGTCCCAAACAAGATACAAGTAGTCTTGTAAAGTTGGGGCTGTAAATGAAGCTTGGAATACATTACCTAACTGAGTAATTGGGGTAGCAGCAGATGCCAAAGACAACAACGTACTCAAGTCACCGGGGGAGTTGGTATATAATGTGTTTGTTGTAAGATACTTGAATTGTGAATTCAATATATCGAAATCAAAAGTATCAGGTGGTATCTTATTAGTGTACATATATACATCACTTCCACTCAATGGGATAGAGCCAAAACCCTGTGCCCCATCTGTTCTATTGTAGAAGCTAGATAGTGGGTTATTAGTCCCAGACGCAAACGTAATAAAATTTGTTTGGATAGGTGATGTATAAGCCCCATTAATGTAATTGTATTGAGTGTGAATTGTTTTACCTGCATCTGCATTATTTGTCAAAACAATTTCTATCAATCCCAACATAATCTGATTAGGGCATCCTACGTTTACAGACAATACAACATTCCCTGTAGAAGATATTACAATACCTGCCTGATTAATAGTATTAAGTGACTTGTTAAAAGTCAATGTACCGCTAGTACTCACAGGACCAGTGGTATATATTACTGAGTTGTATGTGGAATTAATTGTAAACGTAGCTGATGGGGCTATTGATAATACAGTGTATTCAATATCTACATCACCAATGAATACTCCAAGATTTACGCAGTAACTAGTTGATGTAGTATTCAGGTTAAAAGTCTGAGATACCCCACAAGATAAACACTGGACTGGTTGAGGAAGTTCCTCTTCGTTAGTGCTAAGTACATACTCATTCATATATGGGTCATAAGCCCCAAGCTTTTGAGTGTCTGTTGAATCTATAAAAGTATCCCTGAACCAAGTTCTCATACCTTGTTCAGATATTACCCTAAGCTGGTCACTAGATGCAGAACCTCCTTTCAATTGAATTACAGCACCTCTCTTTACATCAGTAAAGTATCTATCGTATCCCCAGTTAACATAACTTTCAGGGTTATTGCTGATACCATATTTTTCAACACGTGCTATCTGTGTGCCCAAAACTTCAGGCACAGAAGTGAGAGAGCTTCCAACACCAGCATCAGATAGAAGGTTCTTCCCGGCAAGCACATAAGATATTTTATCTTCTTGAAGAACAAGGACATCTGTTTCACGACCATCTAATAATTGAATTGGACCAAAAGAATCTTCGCATTGTTTAAAATTAAGTGTACCTAAATTGAATTCGTTTAATCTATTTACGTTGGACTCATCAAAGTAAACCCCACTATATGTAATATCGGCAAATCTATCTACACGTTTATATGCAGTATTAGATACAGATGTAACACGATTACCAAAGTTAAAAGTTTTTGTTATAATTGAGTCTCTTATTTTATAACTCTCAACACCATTACCAAAAGAAAAACAGTTGAAAAACTCAGTATCAATAATTGCAGGTACTGTTGTAGTTTGGTCTTGTATGTTCCCTTCGTGGAATCCATTTGTAATGGGCAGTGATAAGTTGTTCTCAAAGAATATATCTGGGTTGGCATCCAATGGTTCGGTTTCAAATACCATCAATGTCTCTGCACGAAACACATCAACAGTCGCTGTGATTGATGACCTTTTGTTTTCTTTCTTGCCAATCCAAGTACAAGCCTCAGTCCCAGTCATAAGCAATACAAGCTCCTGTGTGCTTGGGTTTCTGTACCATCTAAAATAGTTGGTACATAAAGCTGTAGGTATATCACTTGAGGTAGATGCCATTGTATCAATATATTCACCAACTGGTGTACATTGACCTCCTCCTGCAAATCCAAAACCATTTTCAACAACAAGACCAACATTATCTCCATTCCACCAATCCATCATATTGTCGTAATTGGATGACGCAATAAGAGTTGTATCTACAGTATAGTTTCTTTTTTCGCAAGCCCCGTTACCATCACCTTTGCCAATACGTTTGAATTCAAACTTAATCTTAATCCTACTACCAGCCGGTACTGTATAGTCTTCCCAGTTACCAGTACTAGGGTTCTGCACGTTCATAGGATACCTAAGCAATGGGTATTCCCCTCCATCATCTTGGTTTACGGTAAATGTCCCTGCACTTACAATAGCATCCTCATCCGTAATTGCATTGAAGCTAGTTGGGTTAATCTTCATATAAACTCCAGCTGGAACAGGAATATCTACACCGGGATATTTAGAGCTTGGAATTGTAATAAAGTTTTCTGCCTTCGCCTCCTTTTCCAATACTGTAGCATATACGCAATTTTCGGTAGCTCCATCGCTATCTCTTTTAACTATCAGCCTTGTCCCAGCGTCTACCTTTCTAGCGTTTTCTCCTTCAATTAGAAAGTACGCATTGTTAGTATTTGGGTCTTGGAAGAATATAGAACTGTAAACTGTTTCGTATGAAGCAGCATCAGGTTTAATTACAAACTTATATCTCGTAGCCCAGTAAGGCGGTTTTTGTTGAGGTGGTATTGTTACCTGAACTGTATTCCTATCCTTTGCATTGCCACAAGGTACAAACACAGTATTGAATTTACTAACAAGTGCAGTTGATGAACGATTAAATTCGTCCATGTAAACAATACCAATCTCATAGCCACGGTTACTATGAAGACTTGTAGGACTTGCTATCTCTTGATACGTAGCCTCTACGAATGTCACTTCGTAATACTCATAAGCAAATACAGTAGGCGTTGTCAAGTTGTCTACAAATTCTACTGCTGGCAATTGAAATCCAATAACACTACTTGATGTACTTGTTAAAATTGTTATTGGTTGATTAATAGCAGATACCCCACTCCCGTACTTTAAGAATGAATCTAAAGAACTTGGGACAGAACAGTTGAATGTATCAGTAAATGTTATACCATTACAAGCGGTAGGCATTAGCTGGATGTTTGTAACAGTTCCTATTGCATCTTGAAATTCAGTGCTTGTAGCCAAGTCATATACAGATGTATAATCTCTTGGCAAAAAGAACGTAAATGATATTGATACGTTTGTGGTTTCTTGTGCAGGAGTAGAACTAGTAAAAGTACTATGTGTATATGTGATATCAATACTAATAGCTGCTCCAGATACCAGTGACAGCCCCGTCAAATCAATTTGGAAAGCTGAGTCACCTATTGTTTGTGACCCATCAATAGTATATACACTGCTTATAGTTGAGTCAGGTATTTGTGTGTCTCCAACAGATTCACTAGTAAGGCTAGTTTCGTATAAAAATTGTACATCACTACCATTGCTATCTACTAAATCATATCCTTCAATGTAATTAGCATACATCAACCTATTACCCATTATTGTCTGAGCCTTAGCTTGTAGTGGTACGTTGTCGTATAATCTTAATATCTCTGAATCAGGAAGAACTGTAAATATCTTACTGTTACTGAATAAGAACGTGTAGTTTGCATTATCCACATATCCTTGCTTTTGTTTATCAAGCTTCTCAATTACTTTGATAACATTTGAATCAGCCTCCTTAAATAATAAATCAATACCTCTTACTAAAGGTCCACCAGTGTTAAATGTGATATTAACTCCATTCGCCTCATTGACCATACCTTCGTTTAGGAAGCTATTGATACTAAAGTCAAATGGATTAGGGATAAATGCAGGAGCACTAAACTGAGATATTGCAGAGTACTCGTTATCAGCATATCTATATCTATATGCAAAGCATAAGAATCTAGTCTCCATAAAATTCTCTTGACCATTTAATCTTATGGGAGTAATGCTTGGAGATTGAATAGGTGGTTTTTTTATAACCAACAATTGCTCTGCCAATATTGGACTATCAATATTTAATGTTGGTATAGAGTACAATCTTGTTGGGTTAATGAACCTAGGTGGATTCAAATCATCTGTAAAGAACAATAAGTTCTCATTTAGAGTACCGGTTTTAATTAGGCTAATCCCTGTGATTAGATAACTTTCATTGAAATTCAATGTAGTATTTACGCCACCTCCATCGTCAATGCTGACAACGTGATAAGTCAATATACCAGTTATTACATTAAATGAAACTATCAAGTCTAGTTTCCCAGTAGCTCCCACTGGAAAGTCTGGGTCGTGAACAAACCAATATAAAGTATTAGCTTCTCCATCCTCATATGCCCCTATACATTTAGCAAGGTTACTCAAGGATGTGCCGTCAATATAGGTAAGGCTAGTAAGCTGCTCATTCCCTTTAGTGTTTTCAATTACTCCAATCTCGGATAATTCGGTAGACCCCATACGCACGTTCATTGCGTCAATGTATTCTCCTTCGGGTAAAAGACGCTCGTCAGTTACCTTATTCATTCTACCAGCTACAAATGTTCTTGTGAATTTTGGCATATTACTTTAACCATTTATCATTACCACGCAGACTCATCAACAATCTACCGGGATGTATATTACTTATTCTAATTTTAGCGTTCCTTAACAATGCTTGCTTTTCTTTTCTTGCACGAGCAACAATGTACTCTTGCACATTCAGCTTGGATGCTAACATCTCATACTTGATACACGCATACACATATTGCTCAAACAATTTGTTAACTGATATAGCAGACTCGTCACCGTTTTCCATTCCATCAGATACGTACTCAAGTATGCATAACTGACCACGCATATCACTATTGAAGTTTATAACACCTCTCTTCTTGTCTACGTTGAATGTTGGGTTGATGTTAGCAGTTTCAGTATTCAATCCGAACCTTTCCCCAAACCAATAATCAAAATACCACATCCCATCTATGTACCACCCTTCCTGTCCGTCAAACATATGACCGGGATTCAAGTAAATGTTTTTCTTTGAACCTTTTAATCTATCGTAATCTATAGTTGAGTTCTGAGGTTCAAGGATATTCCCATTCATATCAAACAATATAAACCCATCATTATCCTGCAAGTATGCATTAGATGAAAGGGTTTGGATGTTTTCAGTCATTGGTCTTAGATACCCGTCCTTATACAATGATATGCGAACCCAGTTCACATAATCTGATGGCAACACAAATATTAAATTGTCAGCCACTGTAAGTTCTAGGACCTTGATTTCTTTGAATGCATCATAGTTTAATTCTTGTATCGCACGTTTTGCGTGGAAAAGTATTTTGTATCGTGCTTCATTACTAATCAATGATAAATCTCCTGTGTACATTAGCTGAAAGTTTTTAACTATATCAGCCAAACTAACATATTGGTACGAACCCCAGTTAGCATCTTCTGGGGTTGTACCGTTGTTGGTATAGTATTGATATTGGGATATATATGCCATAATTTTTATTGTTGTACACTAAGTGTAGGTTCTTCGTGTGCTTGTTGTGCCATACCAAATTGAGCAACTTCTGTTTCTCTGATAGACATACCTGCATACTCAAGAATTTTTGTAACCAATTTGTATTCATAATCAATTGGCAATTCAAAATCTTGATAGTCTGGTTGAGTCTGGTCAAATACAGGCTCACCTCCTAATAGATTTATGTATGTCCATTTCGGAGCAAGAGGATATCTGAAATAATTCATTACAACTTGACCAATCAATCTATATGATGGTGGCATCACAGTTATCTTGTCACCTTGCAAAGAGTATGTTGGGAACAATACAGATGATGCAGTTAGCAATGATGTGTTTAAAAGTACTAATTTATCTTGAGTGATTTTTTCAGCTTCAACAGCACTGCTTGCTTTATATATAGCAAACCCCTCTCCGGGAATTGTAAATATATCATTATTGATATTTATAACAGTAGAGCTAACAACCTGTATTACTTGTGCTATTTGATTAGTAGTTGAATTTACAACAACATCTCCAGCTACAATACCAAGTGTATTGAAAGAAGCAGCGGCATCAACCAACTGCCCTGATACAACAGTAGTGTTGCTCCCAAATGCATATTGCGTTGGATAACATATAACTCTTGAAATTAAATATGAGCTGTCCCCAGTAGTAATCAGTGATGGTGAATAATAAACATTACCCAAGTAATTGCTTAATGGCTTAGTCACGTTAAATATTTCCAATAGCTCCTCATAAGTTTGAAGGATATCTCCATATCCTTCATACATCTGTTTCATATTCTGTCCAACAGAAAGTTTATTATATGCAGAAAAAGCTTCTTCAAACATTTCCATTTGAGCTTGAGCTGCAAATAAATTAAAATCAGAAGGAGATATATACCCGTAGTTATTCTTATTCAAGATTGACAATACGGTGTTTCTTACTTCATTAATCATCGTGCCTTTTTATACAAAGATAAATAAAAAAAAAGAGGGTGATTGCACCCTCCTCTTTTAACCTTAAACATAAATATGGAAAACTTATATACTGGTTTCTAGTAGCTTCAAAGCGTCAATGCCTTCATCGCTCTGCAAATAGACAGCAACGCTAGTATATGGGTCTGAATCGAAAGGAACATTCATCATCTTCTTCTTGTTAGATGTGGTGTTGAACCACACTTCTTTTGTTCCGTTCTTAAATATCAGCAAGTTAGCAGCAAAGAATCTGTGTACGTTTGCTTCAAGCTTCAACATAGGGTCGTTGATTGAATCCAAGAAACTCTTTGGTTGATTCTTAGCGTAAAGCAATACATCACGCTTAATCTCTGCCGAGCTATACTTGGATGGGTCTCTACCGAACAACACTCTAAATACCATCTCCATTTGTTCAAATGGCATTGAGCGTGCTTCGATAAGGGCATCAACCTCGTAGTTGATTTCTTCCATCTCTAACTCAGCATCTTTCTCGTTGTCAACCTCTTCAAACAATCTACCATTCAAGGGATGGTAATAAAGGAATTGTTGCAACACTTGGTTTTCTTTTGGTACAATCAACATACCATCTTCAAATACCACAGGCTCTAGTATGAAATTACCATCCTGCTCATCTTCAAATGGTGACTTTTGATTTCGTGCATAACGCAATGCACGGTTTAATCCGGTCTCTTCATCAAAATGCATCAAAGGATATCTTCTAGTATTTCTTGAAGGGATTGTGTAAGACAATGGGCTCATCCCATTCTTTAACTTGTAGGTCTTATCTACTAATTGTATTGACTTTTTGTTTTTCATTTGATATGATTTAATTCTTAAAACAAAGGAGAAGAGTGTACTTGAGTACACTCCCCTCCGTTTGATTAACTTTAATTATGCACCGTAACGGAACAATACAAAGTTATTAGCACCCAAGGTACAAACGCAACGCTCAGACAAGAAGTTAACGGTCATTGCGTCAAGGTCACTTGTTTGTGCACCTCCAGCAGAACCGGTAATCCAAGTCTTGTATCTGCGGTCCTCAGTCTCAGACGCACGGTAACGCACGTGTAAGAAAGGACGCTTGGCATTCTTACCCATGATTTGGTCATACACGTTAGTAGAACCAGCAGGAACAAGAAGACCAGAAATAGTACCAGTCAAACCAGCTGTTGTGTTTGTTGCCAAACCACCACGCATAGTTGGGTCATTCAAGTACTTCCAATCAGACTTATAGAAATCATAACCTCTACGGAAACCGGTGAAGCCAAGATTCAAAGCCATTTCAGTATCGTTATCAAACAAACCGAAAGAAGCTGAGTTAGAAGAACCCCCTGACACGTAACCATTCAAGCTGGCTAACATATCATCAATATCGAAACTGAAGTCACGATTAACGAAGATTACGTTCTCTTCGATAGCACCTTGCTTGTCTAAGCGAGCAACGATTGCATCAAAGTCAACCAAGGTAGATGGAGTACCACCACCCCAGATATTACCACGCTGTTGAACAGTGTAGAAGATACCGTTAGAACCGATGAAACCAGCGGTAGCTGCACCAGAACCAGCGATAGCAGGAACTGCTTCAATCATTGCGGTCTCTAAGTAATCTTCAAAACGCAAACGAGTCTCGTGCTCAGACTTCAAGTACCACAAGTAACCGGTAGCACCGTTCTCAGTGGTTACTTCAATCCATCCAATGAATGCCATATCTGAACCGTTCACTTCATAAGTGTCTTTCAAGATGATGGGGTTGTTGGAGAAGATATCATCTTCTGCTTCCAAAGAACCAACCATCCCGTTAGTTCCTTTTTTAAATTCAGAACCATAGATGAATACAGTACAAGGCTGAGATGCAGCGAATGTCTGTCCACCTGACTCATAGTAAGCCACAGTGAAAGTGTAAGGAGCAGTGAAAGGGGTAGCAGATACCGCAGTTACAATAGCCTTGTTACTTTCACCAGTTGAGTTACGCTGAATGAAGACGGTTTGACCAACACGAACTGGTACGCTGGTAACGCCAGTATCAGAGATAGTCAAAACAGCAGTGTTAGAACCGGCAGCAGCAGCAGAAGTCACGTTAGTAAACTTCAGGTGCAAACGACCTTGTTCAGCCCATTTGATTTGGTCTGAGTTAGAAGGCATCTCTGCTCCTACCATACGTAGGAAAGATGCGATAGTACGATTACCGTAACGCTCAAATTCTTTCTCGTAAGTATCAGGAAGATACTGGTTCAAGAAGTTGAAGTTGGTAACATAGTTAGTAGACAACGCCACACGTTCAGCACTCGGCTGAAGGGCGAAGGTAGGGGTCGCTAATATTGAACCTGCCATTTTGTTTAGTTTTTAAATTGTTGTTATAATCTTTTTGCACTTCGGATTTTTAAACTCCTCCCAGAGTCGGGGTTTAACTCCCTAATTTGAACCCCTTCTTTGGCAGTTGTCTGAGGAGCTACACGTTCAGACATTTGAATATTCTTAATCTTACGTGTAACATCATCAGTTGCATCTGCTTTGCCTTGCTCATAAAAGAACTTGGCAAACTTCTCAGGGTTCATTGCTACTGCTAAAGCTTTGTGGTATCCAACCGAATCCTTCAACATACCATTATCATCCAAATACTTTGCAATAAAGTTAGATGGATTTGAATGTAGTTTCTTTAATTCAGCTGCATCACCGGGAGAAAACTTCAATGACCTATCATCCACATTGAACTCAAAACCTTTGAACTCTTGATTGAACAAATCATTTGTTTGCTTTTCAAACCACTCTTTCTTCCGTTGATTCTCTTCCTCAATGCTTTTAGAGTTAGCTATATACTGCTTGTAAGCTTCAAGTTCTTCTTTCTCTTCTTGAGAAACAGTTCCCATTCTTGACTCAAGAGGTACTTTGTATTTTTCTCTTTCCTGATTAAGAAACCCTTTAGCTTCTGCAATAATCTTTTTCTTAGCCAACCTTGCTTTTTTGATATCTGAATCAGAGTCTAGGTCATCATCGTACCTGAACTCATCCATCATCATATCAACATCCTCATCATCAAGATGAGCGTTGGTTGACTTGAGATATCTTTTAATTACATCATCCTCGTGAAGAGAATCAATGTCTTCGTTAACCTTTAAGAAATCCTGAATGCCTCTTCCTGTTTCTTTCTTGTACTTCAAGAAAGCAGAAACGTCTTCAGGTAAATCCTCTTGGTTTCGCTCAGACATTAAGTCATCAAAAGATTTAATCTCTTTATTGAAACGCTTTCCAATATATGAAAGAACATCTTCTTCTTTTATCTCTTGAGGCGTAGGAGCTGGCTCTGGTTCTGGAGCAGGGGAAGGATTTGGATTTGGTTCTAAGTTCAATTCCAATTGTCCACCACTACCATTCAGTTCTTCTTCGTGCTTCTTGAGTAAAAGGTTTTCCATCTCTTGGACGCTCTTTACTTCGCCCGTAACTTCTCTTACTTTAATTTCCATTTGATTAGATTATTGTTGTTACAAATTTATACAAAAAAAATAAATGTTATCTCGGTTCAAATTCAGCTAGGTCAAAACCATCTAAACTATCCTCGTTAGACTCAAAATTAATCGGAGGAAGATTATTCTTTCTTTGGTTTATCAACTTAGATTGCTGAGTGTTCTGAATAGATACACGCTTATCTTTTGCTTTTTCTTTCATCTCTTCTTTTGTTACAGTCGTAGCCCCATTAACTTCTGCTAGTTGCATATTGTACTGGAACTCTACCTGCATCAACTGCTGTTTCAATTGAGCTTCAGCCTTCATCTTCTCAATCTCAAAAGCAACCTCTGCTTGTTTTATTTGCATCTTGGCTTGAGCCTCTTGTTGAATCTTAGCCATAGCTGTTTGTGCTGCTATTTGTTGAGACTGCAATTGCTGCTGTGCTGTAATAGATTGTTTCTGCATAGCCATCTTTTCCTCTCTCATCATAGTCTTCACTCTCTTCATCTTCAAGAGCTGATTGGCTAGCTTTAAGTTTTTAATCTCACGAATATCAATAGCATCCTCCAAGTTTATGTCTCCTTTAGACAATGCCATTTGTATATTGGCTTCAAGCTGTGCCTTCTGTTCTTCGTCAGGAGATACCTCAATGAAGATACCAAAGTCATAGACGTACAATTCTTTTATCTCATCTAAGATAGATACATTGTACTTGCCAATCTTATTCACAAAATCTTCTTTGAAGTCAGCATACTGAACAATGTCAGCAACTCTATAAGTAAGAGCCTCTGCTAAACTTCTATAAATGTATAGTCCTGCTTCAAGTATATGGCGTGTAGCTGTGTTTGAATTTAACGCAGCAAGCTTCTGTAAGCCAACCAAAGAGTTCGGGTCTGGGTCAGAACCATCACGAGCTTCGTTAAGCCCTGTAACGGTACGAATCATATCCATATAATGATTGTAGTTGGCGATAAGCATTTGAGTTTTGCTAGCTCCAGAGTTTGAAGTCAACTGAGTAATAGGAACTCTTGCATTATTAAACTCACCGTCTTGAGTGTAGGACCTACCGATAACGCTACCCGTTTGGAAATATAAACGAAGAGCATCTTCTGGGTTGTATGCATTCCCCGTTCCCAAGTCTACCTCATTCAGCCCATCGGCATCAATGAATACACCATCAGGTACGGTACGTGCAATAACTTGTTGCAGCTTCAAGTGAGTCAACTGAATCAAGTCAGCGAATGGAATCATTCTACGAACCAATGATTCAATAACTCCTTTGTACATACGTGGAGCACAAGCCACATAGTTGGGTAATGCGTGCTGGGAAGATGACTTTGGTCTAACCATGTTAGCTGACAACTCCCACTTCAAAAGATAGTTTGTACCCATAACCATTACGCCTGTGTACCAAACATCTATTTTCTTTTCTACTTTTTCAAATGACCCTTCCTCCATCATCTCTACTGGTGGATTGAAGCTGTCATCTTTTTCAATCATACGAATTCCACCGTTATCAAGTTTCTTCTTTTTATATACAATTGTTTTAGTGGTCTTGTAGTTGAAGTATAATAAGGTTGCGGTATCCCTGTAGAACAGACTATTCTCGTAGTATTGAGCCACGTTGTAGTAGTTGTACCAAGTTTGGCTGTACTTGGATATATCTTGCAAGTCATCGTTAGTTAATTTCGGGTCTATCTTTAATAACTCTGTAATAGGAAGAGTCTTAATCTCTCCCCAATAAAAACAATCTCTAAAGTAAGGGTCTTCAGTATAACTGTAAACCATATTCGCAGGGTCTACATACGATACCTCAACGCCAGCTCCCGGCAAGAAATCGTGTTTAGCAACGCCAATTCCAATCGTAGCAATATCATAGTCGATTCTTTTTCTTGTGTCTTGATAATGGTTCTCATCAAAAATAGTATTGATGGCTTCCTCTTCAGCTATCTCAATTGCAGGCTTGTACTTTAATTGCATATGAAGCTGAAGCTCCTCATCGTTCTCTGGCAACTCCTGAACATCCATCATAAATGGATTGACCCCTGATTCCTCTCTAATGGTCATTAAGATATCCTTAGCTGCCATCTGCCCCTCAACCATATTCTGATACTTGTTTCTCTTAGATAGAGACATTGCATCTTGAGCATACGCTTTAGGCTTGAACAAACGGTCAGACATCCCGTTAACAACTATGTCAATGAACTTTGGTATAATAGGTACTGGAGTCCAGTCTAAGTTTAAGTAAGACAAATCTCCATCAATAGCCATTTCATTCTTGTACTTCTGTGTGGATTGCTCCCCTCTTGCGTACAGTCTTAATCTATGAAAGTCTCTCCATTGACTATAATACCTACACTGATTCCCGTCCTTACGAAACCATTCATATTGAATAGCTTGCCCTATTTGTAGCCCGTATTCTTTAGTGGCTTTTTCTGCATCAGAAACAAATTGTCCCGGAAATGATGTAGGAGATATATCTATTTTAATTTCTTTCATCGGAGTAGTTCACTTATATTACCGTTATTGGAATACCTTGCAAAAGTAATGCTTATTTTGGATTGTTGTTTTTCAGGTAAATATACGTGTTTTTGATTTGCCATAATAGCAAGACCAGAACTAATTGATGCGTCAAACTTATTTCTTTCTTCTATATCAAACTTAGCCCAGTCTTCTAATGTTCTATTGAAAGGCATAATACCTATCTCATCAGGGTCTCTATAAGTACCAGCAAAGTCAAATCCAATATGCTTTTCTATGTATGTTTCAATAGCAGATGCGTGAGCTTGCTTTACATCCTCAGATGAGTTAGGTATCCCTCCTAACTCTTTCTCAGTCTTACTAAGCTTTGCTAACGGCTTATCAGGTCGATTCAGACTAAAGCCTCGGTATCCTCTATTTTTCAAGTGATACAGCAATCGTGGTCTGTTATTCTCTACAAGTATTGGCATTCCGTAGAATACGCAAGCCATCAATACTTCCTCAAAGAATATCTCTGCGGTTTGAGGACGAGCTATGTATTCCAAAAAAAACTGGCTAACCGGGGCATCCTCCATATGGAACTTAGTCATTCCGTGAAGCGACCCATTAGACCCCCTACCATCTACTACTGCTGATATATCATAAGGGTCACATCCAAACGCCCCAAGGTGCTCATTTCCGGGATACTTCATTCCATTCCTTTGAGCGATATTATTCTGCAACTCCTTTGGTGGAAACCAACTTACCAAAAATCTACCACGGCTATCTGGGGTAAACACCACTTTGCTATCCTTCTCCCCGTCCTTCCAATGGAACGAACCACGAGTAAGATGGTGCGATTCCATTTGAGAATCGTTGTAATCTATTTGCTGATAAATCTTAGTGAGGTTAAATATCGCCTGCTTGCTCTCATCTCTAAATGCATGAGACTCAGTTCTTGGATACTGTCGGTAGTATTCATTGAGTGCATCAGCATCACTCTTCAATCCATCTACCTCTGCCTCCCAATAATCAACAGCTCCTACCTTTATCCAACCTTCATCAATACCACGGATAGGAACAGATGGGGTGCGGAATACCGGCATCCCATATCGGTCTATAAATCCTTCCATGTTCCACTCCATAGGAATGAACAGAGAATACAACCCACTCTTAGTTTGACCGTTAGCATTGCGATGTGCAATGTTTGAATCCTCATACATATCCTTGAAGTTCTGACCACCTTTGCTCAAAGCATTTGATGTAGAACCCATCAAGCACTTACCAATAATCTTACGCCCCAATCGCAAACAAGTCTTTGTTACACGCCAGTTCGTTTTGATGTTAACAGGCTTTACCCACTTACCGCTTTCGTCATGTACCAATAACAACAACTTCTCACCGTCATATGAGTTGTCGTCTGTGTTCCTCCAGTCAATAGTGGTGTCCAATCCATCCATCTCCTCGGAGTTGATGTCGTGCATATTCTTCTTGGTAATCTTTGAGGCAGGGACTCTATAAGACAACTCTGTCTTTGGCTTGTCCATACCATCCATTATCGGTCTGAAGAAGAATGGTAGTTTACTATTGATAGGTACTACCTTGTCTGTAAACATCTTCTTAGCATCAGGTCCGGTCTTTGACAATATACCAACACGTGAATCCCTAGCCAACGTAGCAGTGTTTACGCATTCTGAAGATGCCATGAATGAAAATCCTGAACGTCTTATCTTCAAGTATATCATTCCAAAACACCTGTCATCAGCCTTGCACGCCTCCCAAAATATGAAGAGTATTCTATTCGCCTCACGATAATCTGGGTATCCTACATCTATACTGGACCACTGTAGGTAAAACCAATGTGCCCCCGTAATGTAGGTTGGCTTTCCGTTATTCATAAACCAATGCCCTTGCTCACGGTAGTCGAATTGCTTTTCAATATAATCTACCCACTTGTTTTTAAACTGAACGGGCATATCGTTCCATTGGAATGTAGATTGTATCTTCTCTAGTTCTCTGGGAAGTTCTTGCCTTTCCCAGTACTGCTCTTCCTTTTTAGTGTGTACTTGAGTACACTCTTTTGGGGATAGTGGTAATGCTATGATTAATCCAGATATGAATACTATTTCTCCTATCTCTCCGGTCTTGGATATGACAACCATATCGTAATCCTCATTGTACCCATAGGTCCATGATTTCAACCTGTTCTTAGATTTAAGAACTTGATTAGGGATATAATTTTCAATAACCCTATACAGATTATTATCTTGACCTTCTTTCTGCAAAACCTATTTTACTATCGGTTGTACTTACTCCTTTATCTAGCATATCCAGATTCTCTTTTTCAGATTCAATCTTATTGAGAATCTCAAACGCATCAAATATAGCTAATCTCTTTGTAGCTGCCGCATTCTTTAATCTGTCTGCCGATAACTCATCGTCTTCTCCCGTCTTCAAGATATCTTCTTTAGCAACTTTTATCAACTGCTCAATAGCAACGTGACCAGCATCAATGATATCCAACTTTATTTTCCTGATATCTCTCATAGCTTTTTAAGGAATACAACTTGAATTAATCTAGCATCATCTTCTTCTCCGTAGTTATCAAAGATAGCACGAGAGTGTTTAATAGAAGAATCAAATGCCACCATCCTATTGAACTTAGCTCTCACTTCGCAAGAGATTTCTTCATCATCATTATAGAATATAGTTCCATCATCTTTTGGTGGATTCTGAGTCAAGTACAGAATGCACGTAATGTCCCCCATCATTTCATCCGAATGAATAAAGGTTGGTTCTAATTGTTTATACGGAGACTTACGTATAAAGTTTAACATGACCATAGAGTCACTAAATAGATACGTGCAGTACTTCGCAAACTCATCGTATTCTCTTGGCTGAATCCCCTTAAATACTTTATCCCCATCAGGGAAATCTTGGAAATCGTTAGAAAATATTTCTTTTAAGTACTCAATAGGATTTTCTATTGCGTCATCAGATATCATTATGTTCATAGCCTTACTGTTATTTGGTGGTCGTAAATTCTGTACATCTTTTCTCCATCAACATCAAACTCATACTCACTCTCCGGCTGGAAACAAACTATATCTCCAGACTTTACACCTTTGCTTTTTAAATAGTCATTAGGATATGCCATCTCGCCCATCAAAGGTTCTTCTTTGAATGGTTTGAATATATAAGAATCAACTACAGGCATTGGCTTAACAAAACAAAACCGGTCATGTGAATTCCACTTGCCGTCTTGCTTGTACATAAAGAACTGGTCCAGCTCAATAAAGAAGTAGTCATCTTTAAAGAAAGACTTACCGCTTCTGCGTTTGCCTTTCATGTCATTATAGAACTTAAATACATTATGATGAACCAACAAAATGTCACCGGGCTTGATAGCCCCAGTATAACCTAAAGGCGTTTCGATAACTTCAGCGTATCTGTTTGAATACCTGTGGTCTTCTTCAGATGTACTGATTATAATATCTACCCCGGCTATCTCTTTGGTGTTGTTGTATCTTCTGTTCTTTACTGGTTTGGCTATAAAATAAAATGGTGACTTCATTAATAGTTGATATTATATTCAATTGAGATTGGAATCGTTTGAGAAAATTCTTTCCAAAGAACTACCTCTTTCTTATCATTGATGATATAGATTAAGATAGATTGTTTGGAAGGATTGTATTTAATCAAATGAATCTCGTTAGTCCCATCAAGAACTTTCTGACCCACTATATAATGCATCGCCCCACCTTTATAGTCAGGACCAACAGCTATTTTTCTTATATCCATTTGATTTGATTTAATTTAATTTAACAGCTTATTGAAGCTGCCAGATGGACAATGCCGCAGATGGTGTATTACTCCAACCGCTCAAGTTGGTGTGCGGATATAGACCGCCTTGGTTTTGACCCCCTCCTGTACCAGATGCATCACGCATAATCTCAAAAGAAATAGTAGTACCCACTGTGGTGATAGTCAACGGGAAAGTTATTTCATAAGGATTCACAGTATCTGGAGTATCTAAATGGAATGCCGTAACAAAACCCTGTTGAACCCCGTTTACTAAAAATCTAAATAGAAATATAGAATACCCACCTGATGACCCTTGACGCTCAATACTTCCGTATCCATTTATTAAATAGACTCCAGTCTGATTGAAAGTAACAAGACCACCAGCACTTAAACTTAAAGCTGGGTTAGATGTAGCACCTCCAAATGTAACTTGAGTAGCCACACCTACCCCACTTGGAGCTTGAGCTACTGTAGAAACAGCTTGAAGCACTGGGGCAAATTGAGTAGTTTCGTTTATCAATGCAGCAATATCCGATAACGGATAGTTCTTTGTATTATTTGAATCTTCAGCATCAGTTCCAATAAGCTTATCGGAAAGCGATGGGGTGCTGTCTACTGGATATGTTGATATTTTTGCCATCTTATGTAAGTGTTAATAGGTATAAAGTTTTGTAAATCAATGCAGACATCTCGTCTAGTATGTTCTGTAAACAAGATGGGTAGTTGTTATATTCAGATTCAATAATCTTAGCCAAGCTTTTCAAATGAGCGATTGCATCTTCGGCAGTTGATTGGGGAATGCTTAATTCCTGTCTACCATAATAGCCAAAATATGATTCTACAAAGCTATCAGTCAAGTCAAGGATGCCATCATAATAAGCGTTCAATGCTTTATGTTCAGCAAAAGACATTGTTTTTAAATGTTGCAAATGCATTATGTCTCTCGACTGAAACAATATGCCTATGAATTTTGATGGTGTCATTTTAATTTTATTATCAGTAACAAAAATAATACAATTGAAACAATTACTAACCACCAAGGGTAATCCTCCTCTTTGATGGATACTCTTGGTGGTAATGTTATTGTTTTTGAAATAGTTATAGTATCTGGTTTTTGCTTGATATAGGTCTTTATTATATCGTGGTCACGAATAATCTTTATCCTAATACTACCAGTGTCTATGGTAATTGTATCGTGAACCTTGGTATAAAATTCTTTATATAATTCAAGCGTGTCTCTTATGATAACAGTATCAAACTTAACTACCTGTGGCTGGCAAATGCTTGAATCTTTCTTGCAAGCTTGCTTTAAATGCCACTTAGCAGAACACGATGTGAATAATATAGCAAGGATTAAATACCTCATTCAGATTTTCTATTTGCAAATTTATCAATTGATGTGAATCCTAAAGACAATACAGTTACCCACTCAACCGACTGAACTAACTCAGCACTCGGAGCAACCTCTTGTGGAGATAAAGAATTGTGAGCCATTGTCCCAAATAGAACAAACGCTCCAATGATTCCAACGAATCTCTTGGAACTCCACTCCCCTTTGTCTCCTTTGAATATCTCTAGTATTTTTTTCATTTTGCTTTTGCTTTAGGCTTATCAGCTTTAGGCTCTTTAGCTTCTTTAGACTTAGGAGTTACATCTAAGTAAACAGTCTTACCATCCTTCTTAACAGCCTTCAAACATTTCTTTCTATTCTTATCAGCTGCATAAGATACGTGAACCCAATCAGGATTCTCATCAGTGCCAAACTCCCATATGACTTGGTCGAACTCTAAGTTCTTTACAATTGCATTGTACAACTCAGCATTCTTTTCATTCAAGTCAATATCAACAGCTTGACCAAACATATGCTGGCTCATTGAAGCTCCACCAATGTATGCATTCAATTGACCACTGCGATATCCGCTAGTGATTTTGATTGGGCAGCCCATTAATTCACGAACAGGCTCTAGTACATTTTCGCACAAAGCTTTTAAATTCTCAGTGTGCTCTTGAGTAGGCATATTATTTATACCACGCTTTTGAGCCGTTACACTACTAGTCATTTCATGCAACGAAAAGTTTTCAGTTAATTTCATTTTCCTTGTCCTTTATAGGGTTTGATATAATTTTTACTTTGCTTCAGCTTGCTAGTCTTAGTCTTGGCGTGAACACCGGGGCGTGATACCTTTGGCTTAGACTTGAACTTGCTTACTACTGTATTTGATTTAACCTTTGCCATTACTTTAATATTTCAGATTGTGGTACTTTTATTTCCATTAACATCCCACCATCTACTCTCTTTACTTCCTTCCCATTGTTAAACAATATAATCGTTGGAACAGCCTTTACTTTCAACTGGTCCTTGATGTATGGAGGGAACTTGTCCAATGATAGATAATAGTAATTAACTCCCGGAGTATTAACCCATCTATAAGTATGGTCCTTGTTCCACTCATAGTTTAATTGAACAACTGTCTTCCCTTTAGTAAGGTCAGGAATTGAACTGCCTTGAGGTTTAGGCTGAGAGTTCTTGATGAAGAATAAACTTATCAAGGCTAGAATCAAAACGGTAGCTATAGTCTTCATCTCATTAGCCTCTCTTCCATTTTTTCAAGACGCTGGTCAATCTTGTCAACCTTCTTGTCTATGTTGTCAACGGTAGTACGCAAGAGCTGGTCTTTCAGCTCATACTCCTCCTTGGTTACAGATGGCTTAGGCAATTGCTTTGCCTCTTCAATATCAGAAGATAGCTTATAGTAAACACCCATAGTGCTTATTACTCCTGCGATAATCACAATTAAAAACTCAAGTGTGATGTTGAATCTAGTCGACTTGTCTATTTCTAAAGGTTTCATTTTTCTGTATTGATGTATTAATAAATACCGTAATAATTATTAAGGTCTATATTCATTGCTGAAACATTGCCTAGCTTACCACTATTATAAACTATAACCTCATTTATTTCTCCATTAAAGTACGCTCCATTTGTAGATGAACCAGCAATATTTAAAGGTATTGTAGAAGCTGCTGCTGCTAAAGCAATTGATTTTGAACCTCCAAGACTTCCATTTAGATAAAGATATTGTGTTGTTCCCTCTACAATATTTGTAAGTAATGCATAGTCGGCACTTTTAGTTACATACAATTCACTAGCTTGAGGGGAAGAAACTACAGCTTTAAATTCAGAATAATAATTATTCAATAATAAAGCAGTTGCGTACTGATAACCATTACTTGTAGCAAAGTCAGCACCTCCAGCTATAAAATAATAATTACTATTTAATGTTGTATATGACAATGTTAATATTGTCATTGGTATCTGATTAATTGGTAATGCACTAGCAGTAGCCAATTTATCATTTACTCCGTCAAATAGCATTGTAGATTTCCCATTTCTAGTTATCATTGTTCCCCCAGACACTATTTGAGGTTGAGCAGAATTACTTGCTTGTGTTGCATCTATTCCATTCCCAGATTGGTCATACCAAGTTTTCACAAAACCATTATTGCCCAATCCCACAAATGAAAGCAAAGAACTTGTGTTTAAGTCTCCATTACCTGAGAATCCTATGTCTTGTTCAGCGTTATCACTTGACCTACGAACACGAATTGCACTACCTGTATACCCAACTCTTAACTTACGCAAAGAATAAGCAACAGTAGCTCCGGGATAAGCATCCAAGAACGCAAGCGTTGTAACTGTAATGGTATTTGAGTATCCAGTTAGTGGCATTGGTTATTCAGTTGATGGTAAAGGTGGGGCTGGTGGTGGAACATATTCCCCTTCTGGACATTCAAGAATCCAAGCGTACTCTGTTGTAGCAACTTGTGATTTGTCTTCATCTGTAAGGAACAAGAACCATACTCCGTTCTCGTCTTGAACACAATTAAAGAATTCATAAGGGGCATAGAATTGTCCCTGAATTTGTTCGTATTGTTCTACTGTTAAAATATATCCTATCATACGTTTCTTGATAATGTTGTTTGGAATATTAAATTTATTGAAGTGAAATCATTTACCTCACTTACGGTTAAACTTTGATGTAATGCAAACAATGAGTACTGTCTATTTGAATAAGCTTGGAATCCAGTACCAGTATCTCTAAGACAACCTAAAGGAATACTCTGATTCAGAGTAGTAAGGTTTGTTGTTGAAATACTTGTGTTGCTACCAATCAATACCGCATTTCTATATGCACGTCTATCATTAGCAGCTCCTGTAACTCCAATATAAAATCCATTACTTTGAGTACCCGGAGGAGTGTAAGCAGGTCTGTCTGCAAATACACATTGTAAATGCCATCTCAGACCTACACCACTATAGTTTAAGTATACGTTATGCCCTATACCTCCTGATGCTTGGACTCCGTAGTCGTACATAACCGCAGTACTATTGGTTCTACTATACAAACTAGCTCCACTGTTAAAACTAGCGAAGTTAGTCGAAGGTACAAATCCAGTATCCATATAAGTAGATGCTGCATTCCCTGTAACTCCTTGGCTAGTAAATGTCCACCCTGCTGTAAATGTAGCAGTAAACGAACTGCTTTTTAAATTTTGAGAACAGGCTGCTGCACTAGCACCTACCATTGGGTATATAGCCTGAATCTTAGCCCAAAGATTCGCAGTCTTTAAATCAATAGTCATTTGATTCACAGCAATTGGTTCAGCACCAGATAGTGTGCCACCTGCTGTATATACTCTATCGACAAAAGCCTGAGCATCTGCATCGCTAACAATTGGTTTATCTACTTGACGAGACAACCTTGTTTGGAATGATTGAACATAAGTATATAGGTTGCTTGCCTCAGCGTCTGTCAATCCATCTCCAATAGATGCGAACGCACACTGTTTAGTTGAGTAAGCCCCACCAGTGCCAAAATCATTTGATGCACCTAAGTATAAATTAAATGAACTTAGTGTTAAGGTATATGAACTACTATTTGTTCCTACTATACTATTATTCTTATATATTTTTGCTAACGAACTTGATGTTCTACTACCTATAAAGAATCCTGAAGATACCTGACTACCTCCCAATACATTAGATGCAGGAGTTGAATTCAATGTCATGTATGTTCTAGGAGATGCAACACTACGATTTAAAGCAAATTCAATCCCATTTGCATATCCTGTATTCCAAGAGCCAATTTCAACACCATCATTTGTGGTTGTATCAGTTCTTGAATAATAACTGATGTGAGTAGAACTTGCTGTTAATTGTGAACTTGGCATCAACCCTGTGTTCATGAATGCACTTGTACCATTTGGAGTTACCCCAGTACTTGCATAAGTCCATCCACTTGAGAATGAGCCAGTGAATCCTGCACTCCTTAAATTCTGAGCACAAGCAGCAGCACTAGCCCCTAACATTGGATAGATAGCTTTCATCTTTGACCAAAGATTATTAATCTTTAAATCCGTAGTTAATTGACTTACTGAGCTTACCTCAGCATTTGAAAGCGTACCACCTGCTGTATATACTCTATCGATAAAACCTTGTAAATCAGCATCAGGAACAATAGGAGTACCTACCTGACGAGACAGCCTTGTCTGGAAAGTTTGAACTATCGTATATAGTGTAGTTGATTGTGTATTGGTTATGTAATCACCAAATGATACAAATGCATATCTTCCGTTATGTACCCCATAAACATCATTAACGGCTAAAGTATATGTAGCATTCGCTGGAGTATAGTTAACAGAACTTGTACCTATACTAGTGGTATTTCTCCAAGCAACTTGTTCCCCTGTTCTTGCTCTTCTATTAAAAAATCCAGTTCTTGTTTGTGAAGCAGGTCCTATCAATGAAGAAGTGCTACCCATGTAACTTTCATTCCAGTCTCCTCCACCCCAATAGTTATAACTTGGAGCAAGTACTGCGTTAAAAATAATAGGATAACTACCAGCAGTTGTATAGGCACTATTCAAGTATGCGGTTGCTGTTACAGAAGAAGTTAATTGTGTACTTGGATTCAAGTTAGTTTGAAAATAAGAACTAGTACCATCCCCAGAAACACCTAAATTAGAATAGGTCCAACCACTTGAAAAAGAGCCAGTATAACTCGAACTAATTAAGTTCTGTGCACAGGCAGCAGCACTTGAACCAACCATAGGATAAACCGCTTTCATACTTGACCAGACCCCGGCATACTTCATGTCTAGGACCAAGGCATTTACTGACGTTCTTTCTGTTATTGTCAATGAGCCACCAGCAGTAGTTACTCTATCGAAATAAGCTTGAGCATCTGTATCATAGTCAGTGTTTGCTCTAACACGATAGTAATATGTTCTATTTGGGATAAGTCCGGTTACTGTGAAGTAATTGGTATATACAGGCTGGTCCTGCAATATGAAACTGCCGAACGAACTACTAATACTTACGTCAAGTAAATAGTACACAGCCCCACTATACACATTCCAGTTTGCAATAAACGATGTATCCCCAACGCCTGTTGCAGCAGTAGCCACAGGTGCTGGGACAGGAGCAGGTCCTCCTGACAATACGTTCTTCCCTACATATATGCCTATCGCATTTAACATATTACCAAAGTGCTACTATGTTGGAAGCAGTTGTAGATGTGTAAATTTGTTTTACGTTTACTGGTAAGAATATCCCAGCAGGGACAGCAGTGAATGTTACAATATCATCACCAGCAGTCAATACTGTCAAATTACCGGTAGTACCAATGTACAATACACAACCGGCATTGTTATATGGAGAACCAAAGATTTGAAAGAAAACAGAAGATGCTGTGAAAATATTTGCATTTAATGTTAATGTGGTTTCACTATTAACAGCTATAACCGTAGCGTATGTGTTTGTTGCTGTGTTCCAAACTACATCACCCACTTGTACACCACGTGTTACAAACAACCCTGCCGAAGCAATAAGTTGGCTAGCACCTGTACTTGTATTTGTTTGCTGAACTTTAAGGTTCACCGGGCAAGGAGTCAATGCGTTATCAGAAGCATACACGTTTAGTGCACGGCTTACTTGTAATTTAGGGGTTGGCATTTTCTTTATTATTATATGGGAATATTCTGTTTAATGCATCTCTACGCTCCTTGCAGCCACAAGGCTTGCCGGTAGCTTCAGACACTTTGTCTACTACTTTTTTAATTCCAGTGGCTGTGGTAATCTTTTCAATAGTATCACCCAAACCTTTGCTCTTGTTGTTTTCCATATTTGCAAATTTATATATTTTTCTTGATTATACTTTTGATACTCTAGCACCCATACCCACTCTGCTCTTCTCTGCTTTCTTTGCAGCAAGTTTGCTAGGACTAATTTCTGATTTAGTCTTGGGGGTCTGAGCCGACACCCTCTTGGTTGGACGGCAGTATTCATTCTTGCCACCAGCTCCACATGGCTTGCCACTCTTTGTGTCTACCCACTTCTCATTCTGCCATCTCTTTAAACTCGTACCCTTCTCACTCTTGCGTACACTGCCAGATTCTTTCCGGCACTTGGCAATAGCCTGAGAAGCACGAGCCGATGGGAATACATCATACTGGGCTTTTACTTTTTTATAGCAAGCATCTTTCATTAGTACTTCCCTCTCCTACTTTTTGGACTGCTCTGAGTAGAACCACCCGGTCCTGCCCATAGATTTTTACACGCCCAGTATCTGGGTGTTAACTTGTTTGTTGCAGTATCACAAGAATGACGTGCCTTGAAAGACTTACGAGCAGCAGGTGAGTAGTTATGTCCGTATCCTTTAGCACCGAAATGCAAAAGTTTCTCCTGCCCGTTGGCACAAGCTTTTACCATTTTCTTCTTTCCGGGACGGTCAGAAGCCACTGGTTTGTTGCACGCCATTCTTGATTTATCTGCCATAAGATTAGTAAGATTTTTTCTTAGCCATCTTAGCTGCACCTTTCTTGGCAGCCGCCATTACTTTTGCAGTTGTTCCTTTACCAGTAGCTTTTACCTTACCGGCAGCTTTCTTACCAGCAGGCATCTGCATCACAGAAGCTTTTGGTAATCCGTCCATTGATTTTCCGTTTTTCATTTTATTTTTTCTTAGAGGGTTTTGCTTTTCCAGTAGCAGCTTTAACTCGCTGCGTGATTGGTGTGTTACAATTACTTGGCATAATATTTTAAATTTGCTTCACAAATATAATAGAATAAAATGAAATCAGATTATCTCAAGTATTGGCGTGTGATACGCTACTACGTCAAATCCAAGTATGGATTGAGTACCGCAGAATTGGAAACACTATTGTTCTTGTACTCAGAAGGTTACTTCGATAGAGCCAAGTTCGATGAGTTCGATAATATAATACCTTGGGATGTTAAGAGATTTGAAAAGCTGTTTGCTAATGGATGGATAGTACACTTTCGTCAACCACGTAGGAATATGAAAGCCATCTATGAACTATCCCTGAAATCAAAAAGATTAATCGACTCCGTTTATAAGAAGTTGAATGGAGAGGAGATATCAATCAAAGAAAGTACCTCCCCTATATTCAAACGGAATGTTAAGTACACAGACAAGGTGTACCGAAATATGATAATGGATATGCGAAAAGCTACAAGACAACAACAACGTCACGCTCTTGAATCACAGTCAAGTGCTCTTGATTGATTACCATCGTAAAGCCGTGAGACTTGTCGTAGAATATAACATCGCCTTCTTTGATTACTGATACATCAGTGCCGGGTTTAACCACCCGTGCTTTGCAATATCTGAAATCATTTACATCTTGTGAGGTAAGGAGAAGACCGCTGTCGGTCTTCACCTCTTCCTCAATCAATTTAACTAAAATATATTTTCCTATTGGTTGCATATGGTTTAAATTTTAAGTGTGTACTCAAGTACACTGTTAGTAATCAGTCTCAACCCATATTGGAGTGTACTCCCCAACGTAAGCCCCAGACACATTGTAGTAGAAATAGTCAGTGGCATCAATGTCATCCATCCCCTCTTGCTCCATCAGTATCTCAATACACTTCAATACGTCATAGCATACACGAAACGTGTTGACATCTACCCCGATGATTGCGTCATCGAACCCATCAGCAAATAAGATGGGCATATCGCCAAACCTTTCTTCGATTACTTCTCTTTTATTACTTGGTTTCATAGCTTCTTGCCATTGTAATGATTGCGTTTGTGGAAAGAATTGTCACAGCTACGCTCACTGCGTTCTGTAATGCACTGCGTGTTACCTTCAATGGGTCAATAACACCCATCTCAATCAACCCACCCTTCTTATTGGTCTTGATGTTGTAGCCTTCGCCCCAACTTTCCTTACCATTGTAGATGTCAGTGACGCAAATGCCTGCGTTGTTTAGGATTTGCTCTAGTGGTGCTTGAATACCATGGCTTAATATCGCCCAAGCTATGTTCCCTTCCACCGATTGGTCGCTATCTTGCCCCAACATATGAAGGTTGTTGCCAATATGGTACAATGCTTTACCTGCACCGGGTAGAATCCCTTCCTCAAGGGCTGAATGTACCGCACATACTGCGTCATCTACCCTATCGTACAGCTCTTTCTGCTCCAAGTCAGTGTTACCACCCACAAAAATTACCCCAACGCCCCCACTCAACGAGCCGATACGCTCTTTGATGAAGTCTTTGTCCGCTTTTTTCGTGGCTTTGTCGTAGGCAGACCACAATTGTGTGAGCCTCTCCTGTATTTTCTCACCATCAGACCGCACATCGGACCGGATGATGATGGTTTTCTTGTCGTCAATGATGACTTTGCTAGCGTGACCTAGGTCTCCGTAGTTCATTACGCTCAAATCGTCACCAGTTTTCTCCGAAAAGTAGTTAGCACCTACAGCTAAAGCGATGTCCTGCATCAATTCATTCTGTCTGTACCCGAAACTTGGAGGAGACACTACGCAAATCTTTAGGTTGTTCTTCATTTTGTTAGCAACCAAAGTGTTTAACATATTCTGTGAGCAGGGAGATATGATTAAAAGCTTCTTGTTCTCCTGAATCACCGGCTTTAGTATCTGCTCAATCTGCAACACCGAGTTAATCTCAATGTCCGTAAGCATAATCATCACATCGTCAAAGACACATTGGTCTTTACCATGCTCGTTGATGAATAGGTTGCTGGCATAACCACGGTCAAACTGCAAACCCTTCGTGCTCTCAGAGTATGTCTCAGTACTTTGAGACTTCTCAACAGTTACAATACCATCAATCCCAATGTCATTGTACAACTCAGCAATAATCTTCCCTATCGTTGTGTCGTTGTTGGCTGAGATAGTAGCCACATCTAATAGCATCTCAGGCGTTAGCTCAATGCTCTTGCTGTGTAAATACTCCACCACCTGTGCCGTCAAGTCCACCAACTTCTTAAAAACCTCAGTCTTGTTCACGTTTGGATTGGATGCAAACTGTACCAACCCCTCCTTAATCAATGCCTCCGTCAATACAATCGCTGTGGTCGTACCATCACCAGCTGATGTCGCTGTACGCTCTGCCGCCTCTTTCATAATACGTACCGCCATGTTCTCAACCGGGTCTGATAACTCTACCGCCTTGGCTACAGTTACACCATCCTTAGTAACCGTGATGGAATGAGTGTGCTGGTAAGACTCAATCAGTACCGTGTTACCCATCGGTCCTAATGTACTCTTTACTGCGTGAGCAATCTTGTTGATGCCCCTGATAAGCTTCTGCCTACCTTCATCACCAAAGTTTAAGTCCTTCGGTGAATAACCCATAGAGGGATTAATGAAGTCTGTCATAATTATTTGATTTGATTAACAAGGCAAATATAATAAACCATTCTCACATATCTATGAGAGTGTACTTGAGTACACCCCTATGTACGTTTTTACATTCCCCTATTCTCTCTCTATATCCCTTTATCACATATCTTTTTTTTTGAATCTGTTTTCTCTTTTATTTTGACATTATCGACATTCTTCTTTATTTATCTATATTTTCTATTCATATTGTTGACATAAAAAATGTTAATAATATTCATATTAAATAAGGGCAAGTATAATAAAAGTATAATAAGAGTATTATTTAAATCAGTGAAATCAAAAAACCTATGTCGAAAGAAAATACCATGGGATAAATCGACATAAAAAAAGGGAGTCCGAAAACCCCCTTCCCCTACCATTGTAAACTAGAAGATTACATCCCTTCAGGACCTTCTAGTCTCTCGGTCAATCTCTCGGCATTCACATATGCCCTAGTCATCATCGCCTCCTTCTTGGATTGCTTAATAGCCTTACGCATCTCAGCCGCTGCCGTGATGCCCATCACCCCAACATTGGGTTGACCATCGCCCATCCGGTTTACCAGACGACCACCCTCCACCTTCAGACCCTGCATAGATGGAGAAATTTCGTTGAACTTGATTTTCATAATAGCAAAGTTAAGAATTTTTACGAGATACCCGTAGTGTTGGGATTCCCCCCCGATGCACGCAACCAGCCCCCGTACCGAAACCGACCCTGCGATTCGATGGGGGGTCAACTTTTCGGCAA
>Ga0315900_10002293_pt1 | contig 29530 bp, 25 predicted proteins | sample LakEriMetagenome_FD_203521 | JGI IMG/M metagenome (GOLD analysis project Ga0315900, IMG submission 203521) | Freshwater fungal communities from buoy surface, Lake Erie, Ohio, United States - Buoy 12 MA114 | ecosystem: Environmental > Aquatic > Freshwater > Lake > Lake biofilm | place: USA: Lake...
CATGGGGCACGCCGTCGGCGACGATCCGCCCGCCCGCCATCAGCACGATGCGCGTGCAGTGCCGCGCCGCCAGCGCGATGTCGTGGACCGTCGCGACCACGCCGCGCCCCTCGCGCGCCAGATCGGCCAGAAGCGCCATGCAGCGGATCTGCGCCGCCGGATCGAGGCCCGCGGCGGGTTCGTCGGCGAGCAGGAGTGGCGTGTCCTGCGCGATCGCGCGCGCGAGCAGCACGCGCGCCGTCTCGCCGCCCGACAGCGCATCGGCCCGCCGCAGGGCCAGATCGCCGAGTCCGAGGCGCGCCATCGCGCCCGCCACCGCCCGCCCGCCATCGTCGGGCAGCCCCGCCCGGCCGAGCGCCACCACCTCGGCCACCGCCACGGGCCAGGCGATCTCGCGCCCCTGCGGCACGAAGGCCGCCGCGCGCGCCCGCCGCCCCGGCGCAAGCCGCGCGAGGTTCGATTGCCCCTCATGCGGCTGCAGCCCGAGGGCCGCGCGCAGGAGCGTCGTCTTGCCCGCGCCGTTCGGGCCCAGAAGGCCCACGAACTCACCGGGTGCGACGGTCAGGCTCGCGCCCGCGAGCACCACCTGCCCGCCCCGCCGCACCGTCAGATCGCGCAGCTCCAGATCCATCACAGCCCCTGCGCCCGATGCCGCCAGATGAGGTGCAGAAAGAACGGCGCCCCCACCAGCGCCGTCAGCACCCCGAGCTTGAGGTCGCGCTCGGGCGCGATCAGCCGCACGCCGATGTCGGCCGCAAGCACCATCGCCGCCCCCCCGAGCGCCGAGGCCAGAAGCAGCCGCGACGGCCGCGCGCCGACAAGCGGGCGCAGGAGGTGCGGCACGACGAGGCCCACGAACCCGATCGCCCCCGCCACCGCCGTCGCCGCCCCGATGAGCGCCGCCGTCCCGAGCACGATCCTGAGCCTGAGGCGGGCCAGATCGACCCCCATGCTCGCCGCCGCATCCTCGCCCAGCGTCAGCGCATCGAGGCCCCGCGCCGTCCCGAAGGTCAGGACCACCCCGACCGCGAGGAAGGGCAGCGCGATCCAGACATGCACGACCGAGCGATCGGCGAGCGAGCCCATCATCCAGAACACGATCTCGGCCGCCGCGAAGGGGTTGGGCGAGAGGTTCAGCACCAGCGACACCAGCGCCCCCGCCAGCGCCGAGATCGCGATCCCCGCGAGGATGAGGCCGAACGCCCCCCCGCGCGGCCCCGCCAGCGCCACCATCAGCGCCACCGCGACCCCAGCGCCCGCCAGCGCCATGCCGGGCAGGATCAGCACATGCGCCGCCGCGATCCCCGTCTGCAGCGCGATGACGGCCCCGAGCGCCGCCGCGGGCGACACGCCGATCAGGCCCGGCTCGGCCAGCGGGTTGCGCAGATAGCCCTGCATCGCCGCCCCCGCGAGGCCGAGCGCCCCCCCGACCAGCAGCGCGAGCAGCGCGCGCGGCAGGCGGATCTCGCGCAGGATCAGGGTTGCGGCCTCGCCGCCCTGCCAGAAGGCCGCGCCCGCCGGCCCGATCGCGAGCGAGGCGGCAAAGAGTGCCGCGACCAGCGCGCAAAGCGCCGCGATCACCCTCATTCGATGCCCCCGACCGCGCGGCGCGCGGCGGCCATCGTCGCGACCGCGCGCAGGATGTGGGGCGTGCCGCAGAGCCAGTCGGCATCCGACACCTCGGCCGCGCGCGCCCCCGCCCGCACCGCCCGCAGCGCCGGATGCGAGAGGATCTCTTCCGACCGCGAGGCCCCCGGATAGGGCTCCGACGTCACGATCAGGTCGGGGGCGGCAAGAACCAGCCGCTCGAGCGGCAGTGTGCCCCCGCCGGTCACGCCCGCCTCGGCGCCGAGGTTGCGAAAGGCCGTGACGCGCAGGATGTCGTCGGCCAGCGTCCCTGCCCCCGGCGTGTAGCCGTTGGGATAATAGAGGACCGCCGCGGGCCGGGTGGCGCTCTCGATCGTCAGCGCGGCGAGGTCGGCCTCGAAGGCGGCAACGGCGCGCTCGGCCTCGGCCGCGCGCCCGAGTGCCGCGCCGACCGCGCGCAGTTGCGCCGCGATGTCGCCAAGCCCCTGCGCCGGCGGCAACTCGACGATCGCGAAGCCGAGCCGGCGCAACAGATCGACGCTGCCGCGCGCGGTGTAGGTTCCCGCGAGCACCAGATCGGGGCGCATGAGAAAGACCTCCTCCGCCCGCCCCCGGTTCAGCGCGAGGCCCGCGGCCTCGGCCGCCATGGCCGAGGCGCGCGGATCGGCTGCGAGCGCCGAGACCGAGACAAGCTGCCCCGGCGCGGCCAGCATCATCGCAAGCTGGTCGGTGCAGAGGTTGATCGAGACGACGCGCCCCGGCGCATCCGCCGACGCCCTGCCGCCCCCGATGAGGGCCGCCAGCACCAGAGCCGCGATGCGCGCCGCCCCCCTCATCAGAACGACCGCCGGAGCCCGACGTAGAAGGCGCGTCCCGATGTGCCGTAGCCCTGCCAGAGCTGATAGTCGGCATCGAAGAGGTTCTCGACGCGCAGATAGGCCTCGGTCCCGTCCGAGAGGAAGCGGCGGATGGTGGCGTCTGCGACGGTGTAGTCGGGCAGGGTTTGGCGGTCGGCGACATGCCGCAGCCCGAGATCGCCCTGCCAGCCCGCGCCGAGATCGGCCCCGAGCCCGAGCGCGAGCTGGTGGCGGCCATAGATCGAGTTCCAGGTGTTGCCCGCGCTGATCGGCGGGTTGCTGCCCTCGGTCAGGGTATAGGCCGCGCGCAGGATCGCGGGGCCCGCGGGCAGGGTGCCCTCGATCTCGACCCCCTCACGGCGGGTCTCGCCCGCGATCTGGAGGTAGCTCGGATAGACATAGTCGATGAGGTTGTCGGTCTCGATCCGGAAGAGGGTCGCGCGCAGCATCCGGTCGTCCTGCCAGCTGCGCTCGATCCCGAGATCGACCGACCGGCTCTTTTCGGGTTGCAGCGCCGCGGCGCCGTAGGGGCCGAAAAGCTCATAGCCCGAGGGCGCGCGAAAGCCGTTCGCCGCCGAGGCGCGCAGGATCGTGCCCGCCCCCAGCCGGTGCGCCGCCGCGATCCGGCCCGACGTCTGCCCGCCGAAGCGCGAATGTTCGTCGTGCCTGAGCGTCAGCGCGAGGTCGGTGGTGGCCCCGATCGTCGCGCCCAGTTCGCCATAGACGCCGCTCACCCGCGCGACGCCCTCGCTCGCGCCCCAGCTCGATGCCTCGCCATAGCTCTCGCGCGTCGTGTCGGCCCCGAGCGTCAGGCGGCCGAGCGTGGTGTCGCGCTTGCCTTCCCAGCCGATCCGGGTGCGGCGGCCCTGATAATCCTGCCGCGAGGCGCCGTAGATGGTCGAACCGCTGAGCGTGCGGTCGATCGAGAACCCGCTCGCCTCCAGCATATGGTCGAAGCCCCATGCGGTCGCCTCGGCGAAAACGCGCAGGCCGCGCGAGGTCGCGGTGCTGCGCTCATCGGGGCTGCCGTCGCCCACGGGGAACTGTTCGTCGTAATCGCCCGCGGTGCGCTCGGCGAAGGCCGCGAAGCCGATTCGCCCCGCCCCGATCCCGCGCGCCCCGGTGAGGCCGATGCGCGCGGCGCGATAGCCGTCGGGCTCGGTGTTGCCGTCGGCCTCGTCGGCGGCCGAAAAGCCCGAGGTGCGGATCTGCGAGAGCGAAAGCGTCAGCTCGTCCGCCCCGGACTTCCGCGCGAAGGTCCAGCCGCCCGAGAGGGTCCGATAGCTGCCGCCCTCGAGCGCGAGCGTCTGTGTCGTGCCTTCGCGCTCGGGCCGGGGGCTTTGCAGGCTCAGCACCCCCGCGACGGCCTGGCTGCCATAAAGCGCCGATTGCGAGCCGCGCAGGAGTTCGACCCGGCCGAGGCCCATCGTCGTCAGTCGCCCGAAATCATAGGCAACCTGCGGCCCCGAGGGGTCCGCGATGTCGATCCCGTCCCACAGCACCTTGAGATAGTTCTGGCTTGCCCCGCGCACGGTCAGGCCCGTGGTGGTGCCGATGGGCCCCCGGGCGAGGACCGAGACGCCCGGCACCGTCGCCAGCACCTCGGTCAGGCGGGTCTGGCCGGTCCGGGCGACCGCGCCCGCATCGACGATGCTGACGGTCGCGCCGGTGCGGTCGGTCGTCGTCTCGGCCAGTTCAGCCGAGACCGTGATCTCGCCCAGGTCGATCACCGGCGTCTGGGCGGCGGTCGGAAGCCCCGCGACCGAGGTCGCGATCAGGGCGGCGTAGGGGAGGGGGCGCATCCTGCGCATGGGTCTGCCTTTCGGACGTGCCGCGATGGCCCCCGAGGGGGTGCGGCAGATGGGTGATGTCCTTGGAAAGGCAACGTGCCCCTCCGCCGACGGTGAAGCGTCACCAAGGGCGGGGGTCCGCCTCCGGCCGCGCGCCCCGCACGGCGGAAAGGTGATCCCTTCGGCAGGTCTCCTGGCTCGCGGGTCGTCGCTCGGGCCGCCTTCCCGGGGGTGGCTTGCGCGCCCCCAGTGGCATCTTTGGCCTTCGCTCGCCGCTTACAGTTGCGGGGGCAGCCGCGGCATTGGCCCGGAGGCCGCACCGCGTTCCCTTTTCATCCGGACGGGGCGCGTTGCCGCCCCCCGCACGGAACCGAAGTAAGCCAACAGTGAACCGCGCCGCGGCGCCTGTCAAGCCGGCCTGACAGTTCAGCGGCGGCCGTAGTAGAGGCCCACGACATGCTCGGCCTCGGCGAAGAAGAGCCAGCGCGCCGCGAGGATCCCCGCGAGGTGGAAGATCACGGCCAGTGCCGCGAGCACATGCCCTGCCGGAAAGGCGATGAGCAGCACCGCCGGCATGATGGCCCCGGCGAAAAGGGAGATCGCGCGCAGCCGGCCCGCGTGCTTGCGCCCGACGACATGCACCATTTCGCGCAAGAGGTAATTGCGCCCCGTGTGCGGCGGGGCGAGCAGCCGCACACGGCCGATCCGGCCGAGGCCCGTCGCGGTTTCGGGCGTGTCGGGGCCTTCGGCGAATCGCCGGTCGCCCAGATGCCAGTGCGCCGCGAGCGCGAGCGCCAGCAGCGCAAAGAGCGGCCCCGCCGCCGCTGCCTGCCCGGCCAGAAGCCCGCCGCCCGCCAGCGCCGCGGTCAGGAACACCGCGGGCGTCGTCCAGTGGTGCCAGCGTGGCACGCTGCGCAGTTGCGCATAGATCATCGCGGTCGAGAGCACGGTCAGCAGCGCGAGCGCGCCCCCGATGATGCCGAGCGCGGGCAGCGGCCGCCCGAGGAACACCGAGGCCGCCGCATGGGGCGCCATGACGGCGAAGGTCGCGACCGACAGCACGCCCTCGCGCGACAGCCAGCTCGAGCGCCACTGCGAGAACGCGCGCCACGCCCGCTCCGGATGGCCGAGGTGGAAGGTCGCGGCGATGAGCCCCGCGCCCGCGAGCCCGTAGGCCAGCGCCCAGAACACGAAGCCCACCCAGCCCACGGGCACGAGCGCGCCGAAGCCGAGCCAGACCATCAGGCCGAAGCCCAGCCCCGAGAGCACGGTGAAGAGGATGAGCGAGGGGGCGGGATGCATCAGAGTTTCCCCAGCGCCCGGTCAAGCCAGCCCAGAAACCCGCCCGCGCCCTCGGTCACCGGGTCGAGATAGGGGGCGAGCACGTCGATTTCGGGCATCGCATCGCGCGGGCGCGGCGGCAGGTAGCGGTTCACGGGTTTCGTGCCCTGATCGGGCATCAGCGCGAAGCCCTCGCGCTCGGCCACGAGGCGCGACACGGCGCTGTCTTCATCGCCCAGATCGCCGAAATGGCGCGCGCCCGCCGGGCAGCTCTTCACGCAGGCGGGCACGCGGTCGGCTTCGGGCAGGGTGTCGTTATAGATGCGATCGACGCAGAGGGTGCATTTCTTCATCACCCGCTCGGCCCCGTCCATCTCGCGCGCGCCATAGGGGCAGGCCCAGGCGCAAAGCCCGCAGCCGATGCAGCTGTCCTCGTTGACAAGCACGATCCCGTCCGCGGCGCGCTTGTAGCTCGCCCCGGTCGGGCAGACGGTGACGCAGGGCGCATCCTCGCAGTGCAGGCAGGATTTCGGGAAGTGGACGACGACGGGTGGCCCTGCGTCGCGCGTGACCTCGAAGCTGTGGACGCGGTTGAGGAACGTCCCCTCGGGTGCCGCGCCATAGGCGTCGAGGTCGGCGAGCGGCGCGCCCATCGGGCTTTGCGAGTTCCATTCCTTGCAGCTCACCACGCAGGCATGGCAGCCCACGCAGGTGTCGAGGTCGATGACGAGGCCGAGCTTCTTGGCCGAGGGCGGGGGCAGGGTGGTCATGTCGTGCGGCCCCCGTGGCGGACGGTAGCGGGCGCGGGCGGCACGGGCGAGGCGATGGGCGCGAAGGCCGGTTCGGCGTGGTCTGGCCCGCCGGGCGGGGCCTTGCGGATCCGCACGCGCAGATCGTACCAGGCGGCCTGCCCCGTCACCGGGTCCGAGTTCGCCCAGCGCAGCCCGTCGCCCCGCGGCGGCAGCAGTTCGTGGATGAGGTGGTTGAGCAGGAAGCCCCGGTTGGCCTCGGGCGCCTCGGGCGAGAGCGCCCACGCGCCCTTGCGCTTGCCGATGGCGTTCCATGTCCAGACCGTCTTGCCGTTCAGCGCATCCATCCGCGCGACGGGCACCCGGATCTCGCCATGGGCCGAGGTCAGGATCGCCCAGTCGCCCTCGGCAAAGCCGTGCTCGGCCCAGATCTCGCCCGAGACGAAGAGCGGGTTCACCCCGTGGATCTGGCGCAGCCAGGCGTTCTGCGACCCCCAGGAGTGATACATGGCCATCGGGCGCTGCGTCAGCGCGTGCAGCGGAAAATCGCCCTCGGGCAGGAGCGTCTCCTCGAAGGGGCGATACCAGACCGGCAGCGGGTCCATCGCGGCCCTGAGGCGCGCACGCAGATGCTCGGGCGGCTGGCGCGGCCCGAAGCCCTCGGCCGCGAGCTGGAAGCGGCGAATCGGTTCGCTGTAGAGGTTGAACACATAGGGCTGCGGTGCGTCATAAAGGCCGCGCGCCACCGCCCAGGCCTGATAGGCGGCGTTCCAGGGCTTCATGAAGCGCGCCTCGTCGGGGATGTGATCGACCCAGAAGCCGCCGTTCTCGATGTAGCGCTGGATCTGCGAGGGGTTCGGCGCGCCGCGCCCCTTGCCCGTCCCGTCCGCCCCCCGCCAGCCCGCCAGCGGCCCGACGCCCGGCCTGCGTTCGTGGCGCTGGATATAGTCGGCGTAATCGCGGAACTTCGCCTGGCCGTCGGCCTCGACCATCCCCGGCAGGCCGAGGCGCGCCCCGAGGTCGATGAGCACCGACTGAAAGCCGCGCACGTCGCGGTCGGGCTCGACCACCGGCCAGCGGATCGCGTCCGCCGCCGCATCGGCCTCGCAGATCGGCCGGTCAAGGAGGCTGATGCAGTCGTGCCGCTCCAGATAGGTCGTGTCGGGCAGGATCAGGTCGGCGTAGGCCACCATCTCGGAGGAATAGGCATCCGAATAGATGATGCGCGGGATGACATATTCCCCGTCGGCGCGCCGGTCGGTCAGCATGGCGATGACCTCGGCGGTGTTCATGGACGAATTCCACGCCATGTTCGCCATGTAGAGAAAGAGCGTGTCGATCGGATAGGGATCGCCCGCGTGCGCGTTCGAGATCACCATGTGCATGAGGCCATGGGCCGAAAGCGGCGCCTCCCACGAAAACGCCTTGTCGATCCGCTTCGGCGCGCCCGCCTCGTCGATCAGCAGGTGCTCGGGGCCGAGCGGATAGCCCAGATGCGGCCCATCGAGCGGCTTGCCCGGCGTCACGCCCGCATGGGGGCGGGGGTGGGCCTCGGGCGGCTTGGGGTAGGGGGGCTTGAAGCGAAAGCCCCCGGGCGTCTCGACCGCGCCGAGCAGCACCTGCAGCACATGGAGCGCGCGCGCGGTCTGAAAGCCGTTCGAATGGGCCGAGATGCCGCGCATGGCATGGAAGCTGACGGGCCGGCCGGTCATCTTCGCGTGGCGCTCGCCGCGGAAGTCCGTCCAGGGCTGGTCGATCTCGATCGCCTCGTCGAAGGCCACGCGCGCGATCTCGGCCGCGATGGCGCGGATGCGCGCGGCCGGGATGCCGCAGCGCTCGGCCACCGCCTCGGGCGCGTGCTCGGGCGAAAGATAGCGCTCGGCGAGGTGCAGAAAGACGGGGCGGTGCGTGATGCCCGCCGCATCGGTCCAGCCCCCCGCCAGATCGGCCTCGACCCCGGCCGCGTCCCAGGGGCGCAGCGTGCCCGTCTTGCGGTCGCGCACGAGGGGCTTGCCGTCCTCGTCGCGCAGGAACAGCCCCTTGCCCGCCCCCTCGGCCGCATCGAGCAGGAAGGGCGCGTTGGTCCAGCGGCGCAGATAGTCGAGATCGACCCTGCCCGCCTTCAGCAGGCAATGGATGAGCGCGAGGATGAAAAGCCCGTCGGTGCCCGGCGTGATCCCCACCCAGTCGTCCGCGACCGCCGAATAGCCCGTCCGCACCGGGTTGACCGACACGACCCGGGCGCCCCGCGCCTTGAGTTCTCCGAGCCCGATCTTGATCGGGTTCGAATCATGGTCCTCGGCCACGCCGAAGATGAGGAAGAGCTTCGTGCGCTCCCAATCCGGCTGGCCGAACTCCCAGAAGGCGCCGCCGAAGGTATAGATCCCCCCCGCCGCCATGTTGACCGAGCAGAACCCGCCATGCGCGGCATAGTTGGGCGTGCCGAACATCTGCGCCCACCAGCCGGTGAAGCTCTGCGACTGGTCGCGCCCGGTGAAGAAGGCGAGTTTCTCGGGCGCGCTCTCGCGGAGGGGCTTGAGCCAGCCGACGGCGGTCGCGAGCGCCTCGTCCCAACTGATCTCGCGGAACTTGCCCGACCCGCGCGGGCCGTCGCGCAAGAGCGGCGCGCGCAGCCGCGCGGGCGAGAGATGCTGCATCACCCCCGCCGAACCCTTGGCGCAGAGCACGCCCCGGTTGACGGGATGGGCGCGGTTGCCCTCGATGTGGCGGACCTTGCCGTCCTTGAGGTGCACCTCGATGCCGCAGCGGCAGGCGCACATGTAACAGGTCGTGCGCCGCACCTCATCCGAGATGCGCGGGCTCAGGTCCAGATGGGGATCGTCCATGCCGCCTCCACTTCGGATGCAGAAAACCCGATATGTCGCGGGATGGCAAGAGAGGGCGTCAGCCGCCCGTGTGGCTCATGTGGCGCGAGACCTGCCCCTCGACCTTCTGGCGGGAATAGTCGAAGTCGTGCCCCTTGGGCTTGCGCGCGATCGCGCCCCGGATCGCCTGTTCGAGCGCGCCGTCATCCCCGCCCGAGCGCAGCGCCGCGCGCAGGTCGGCCTTGTCCTCCTGCCCGAGGCACATGAACAGCTCGCCCGTGCAGGTCAGCCGCACGCGGTTGCAGCTCTCGCAGAAATTGTGGCTGAGCGGCGTGATGAAGCCGAGCTTCTGCCCCGTCTCCTCGATCCTGACATAGCGGGCGGGGCCGCCCGTGCGCTCGTCGAGGTCGGTCAGCGTGTAGCGCTCGGACAGCCGCGCGCGCAACTCGCGCAGCGACCAGTATTGCCCGATCCGGTCCTCGCCCCCGAGATCGCCCATCGGCATGACCTCGATGAAGGTCAGCGTGTGCCCCTCGGCCGCGCACCATTCGGCGAGGGTGAAGACCTCATCCTCATTGAAGCCCTTGAGCGCGACGGTGTTGATCTTGACCTTCATCCCGGCGGCCTTCGCGGCCCCGATCCCCTCCATCACCTGCGGCAGACGCCCCCAGCGGGTGACGCGGGCAAAGCGGTCGGGGTCGAGCGTATCGAGCGAAACGTTGATCCGCCGCACGCCGCAGGACGCGAGTTCCGCGGCATGGCGGGCAAGCTGCGAGCCGTTGGTCGTGAGCGTCAGTTCGCGCAACGCGCCGGATTCGAGGTGGCGCGACATGGCGCGGAAGAACTGCATGATGCCCTTGCGCACCAAGGGCTCGCCCCCGGTGATGCGCAGCTTCTGCACGCCAAGCCGCACGAAGGCCGAGCAGAGCCGGTCGAGCTCCTCGAGCGTCAGAAGCTCGGCCTTGGGCAGGAAGGTCATGTTCTCGGCCATGCAGTAGACGCAGCGGAAATCGCAGCGGTCCGTGACCGAGACGCGCAGATAGCTGATCGCACGCGCGAAGGGATCGATGAGCGGCTGGACGGATGGCGCGTTCATGGACAAAAGCCTAGCGAAAGCGTCGGGCTTTGCAAGCCCCTGCCACGCGGCGCGAAGGTCGCACCCGCCGCGCGTTGCCAATCGCCGGCTTTGCCCTTATCTGCAGGCCATTCCCGACCGGAGTCGAGCGCATGCGCGATCTGACCATCCCCGGCGAGCGCCACCCCGAAAAGGCGCACCGCCCCGACAACCCGCAGCCCAAGAAGCCCGCGTGGATCCGCGTCAAGGCGCCGACGGGCGCGGGCTACAAGGCCACCCGCGACATCATCCGGGCGCAGAAACTGACCACCGTCTGCGAAGAGGCGGGCTGCCCCAACGTCGGCGAATGCTGGAGCCAGGGCCACGCCACCATGATGATCATGGGCGAGATCTGCACGCGCGGCTGCACCTTCTGCAACGTCGCCACCGGCCGGCCGCAGGCGCTCGATGCCTTCGAGCCCGGCCGCGTCGCCCATGCGGTGGCCGAGCTCGGCCTTGCCCATGTCGTGATCACCAGCGTCGATCGCGACGATCTCGATGATGGCGGGGCCGCGCATTTCGCCCAGACCATCCGCGCCATCCGCCGCCAGAGCCCCGCGACGACGATCGAGGTGCTGACGCCCGATTTCCTGCGCTGCCCGCCCTCGGCGCTCGAGACCGTGATCGAGGCCCGTCCCGACGTCTTCAACCACAACCTCGAGACGGTGCCCGGCCTCTATCCCGAGGTGCGGCCGGGGGCGCGCTATTTCCACTCGCTGCGGCTTCTCCAGCGCGCCAAGGAAATCGACCCCGCGATCTTCACGAAATCGGGCATCATGGTGGGCCTCGGCGAGGATCGGCAGGCGGTGCATCAGGTGATGGACGACCTGCGCGCGGCGGATGTCGATTTCCTCACGATCGGGCAGTATCTGCAGCCGACGCCCAAGCACCACGCGGTTGCCCGCTTCATCCCGCCCGAAGAGTTCGAGGCCTATGCCCGCGCCGCCACGGGCAAGGGGTTCCTCATGGTGTCGGCCACGCCGCTGACGCGGTCGTCCTATCACGCGGGCGACGATTTCGCCCGCCTGCGCGCGGCGCGCGCGGCACGGCTCGGTCGCGGCTGAGGGATCGGCCGCCCGAACTGTGCCGCCCGACCCTAGCCGCCCGAGATCAGCCGCCCAAACCTAGCCGCCCGAGCGCGCGTCGGCCACGATCTCGGCCATCGCATCGCGCGGCAGGAAGCCGCGCAGGACGGTGTCGCCGATCACGAAGCTCGGCGTGCCCGATATGCCGAGCCGGGTCGCGAGCGCGCGGTTGCGTTCGATCACGGCCGTGACCTCGGGCGTCTCCATCGCCGTCAGGATCGCGCCCGGATCGAGGCCGAGCTCGACCGCGAGGCCCGCCAGCACCTCGGGCGTCGCGGGCGGGGCGAGCGCGATCAGCGCGGCGTTGGCGCGGCCATAGGCCTCGGGCCCGGCGGTGTTGAGGACCGCGATCGCAAACCGGCTCGAGGCGACCGAATCGGGGCCGAGGATGGGGAATTCCTTGACGATGACGCGGATGTTGTTGTCCTCGGCCAGCAGCGCGGCCATCTCGGGGTGCGCGCGGCGGCAATAGCCGCAGCGATAGTCGATGAATTCGACGATGGTGACATCGCCCGCGGGGTTGCCGCCGACCCAGCTCGCGGGATCGTCATAGAGCGCGCCGGCCTCGGCCGCGATGCGGCTGGCGTCGTCGGCGGCCTCGGCGGCGGCGCGGCGGGCGTCGAGCGCGGCGAAGACCTCGACCATCACCTCGGGGTTCTCGAGCAGATAGGCGCGGATCTCGGCGCGCAGCGCCGCCCGCTCGGCTGGCGTCATCGCCGCCGGGTCGAAGGCCGCGGCCGCGACGGGAAAGATGAGCGCGGCAAGCGGGATCAGTGCGGCACGGAAGGGGATCATGCGGGCCTCGGGCGGGGCGGGGGCCGGGCGGGATTGACGCCGCCGGGCGGGCTTGGGATGAACGCGGGTCGGAGCATGGGGCAGGGTGATGCGGGTTTCAAGACGGGGCGATGTCGATCCCTTCATCGTGATGGATGTGATGGAGGCCGCCCGTCTGGCCGAGGCCCGGGGGCGCCACATCATCCACATGGAGGTGGGCCAGCCCGGCACGCCCGCCCCTGCCCATGCCCGCGCCGCTGTCGCGCGCGCGCTCGAGGCCGGCGCGATGGGCTATACCGTCGCCCTCGGCCTGCCCGAGTTGCGCGCGGCCATCGCGGCCCTCTATGCCCGCCGCCACGGCCTGTCGATCGACCCCGCCCGCATCGTCGTCACCACCGGATCCTCGGGGGCCTTCCTGCTCGCGTTCAGCGCGCTCTTCGACGCGGGCGAGCGGGTGGGCCTCGGGCTGCCGGGCTATCCGTCCTATCGCCAGATCCTGCGCGCGCTGTCGCTCGAACCCGTGGGCATCCCGACCACGCCCGAGGCGCGCCACCAGCCCACGCCCGAGGATATCGCGCGCACCCCCGATCTGGCGGGGCTGATCGTGGCCTCGCCCGCGAACCCGACGGGTACGATGCTGGATCGCGCCGCACTCGGGGCGCTGATCGAGGCCTGCGCCGCGCGCGGCATCGCCTTCGTCTCGGACGAGATCTATCACGGCCTCGATTACGGCACGCCCCCCGTCAGCGCGCTCGAGATCAGCGACGATGTCGTCGTGATCAACTCCTTCTCCAAGTATTTCTCGATGACGGGCTGGCGAGTGGGCTGGATGGTCGTGCCCGAGGCGCAGGTCCGCATGGTCGAGCGCCTCGCGCAGAACATGTTCATCTGCCCGCCCCATGTCGCCCAGATCGCGGCGCTTGCCGCGCTCGAGCCCGAGGCGGCGCCCGAGCTTGAGGCCAACATCGCCGTCTATGCCGAGAACCGCCGCCTGATGCTCGCGGGCCTGCCCGAGGCCGGGTTTCACCGCATCGCGCCGCCCGACGGGGCGTTCTACATCTACGCCGATGTCTCGGATCTGACGCTCGACAGCCGCGCGCTGGCGGCCGCGATCCTCGAACGGGCGGGGGTGGCGGTGACGCCGGGCCTCGATTTCGACCCGGGCCGCGGGGCGCGCGCCTTGCGCTTTTCCTACGCCCGCTCGAGCGCGGACATCGCCGAGGGCCTCAAACGTCTGCGTGAGATGGGGCCCTGGCGGGACGGGGGCTTTTGACCCGGGCGCGCGGCGGCGCTATGAAGGGGGCTGCTGATCCCTCGGAGGGGTTGTGATCCGGTTCGTCCTCTCGGCCCTCGGCGCGCTCTTCACGCTTGCGACGCTCGGCGCGCTCTTCGGCGCGCTCGCGCTCGGGGGGCTGATCTGGTTCTATGCGCGCGACCTGCCGGGGCACGAGAGCCTCGCGCAATACAGCCCCCCCATCATCAGCCGCGTCTATTCGGTCGAGGGGCGCCTCATCGATGAATTCGCCCGCGAGCGGCGCCTCTTTACCCCGATCGAGGATATTCCCGCGCTGGTGCAGAACGCCTTCGTCTCGGCCGAGGACAAGAACTTCTGGACCCATTCGGGCTATGACGCGATGGGGATCTCGGCGGTCGCGGTCGAGGCGGTGCGCAGCCGCGGGCAGAACCTGCGCGGGGCCTCGACCATCACGCAGCAGGTGATGAAGAACTTCCTGCTGTCGGGCGACCGGACGGCCGAGCGCAAGATCAAGGAAATCGTCCTCGCGACCCGGATCGAGCGCGTCCTGACCAAGCCGCAGATCCTCGAACTTTACCTCAACGAGATCTTCCTCGGCCAGAACAGCTATGGCGTCACGGCCGCCGCGCAGACCTATTTCAACAAGACGCTGGCCGAGCTGACGCTCGAGGAGGCCGCGACGCTCGCGGCGCTGCCGACGCAGCCCTCGAACTTCCACCCCGTCAGGAACCGCGACCGGCTGGTCGCGCGGCGCGACTATGTGCTAGGCCAGATGTTCGAGAACGGCTACATCACGGCGGCCGAGCGCGACGGGGCCACGGCGCGCCCGCTCCTGAGCGTGCAGGCGGGCGATTACGACAGCTTCCGCGCCCAGTTGCCCCCGCGCGACTATTACACCGACGAGATCCGCCGCCAGCTCTCGGCCGATTTCGGCGAGGAGGAATTCTTTACCGGTGGCCTCACGATCCGCGCCACGGTCGAGCCCGACATCCAGCGCGCCGCCGCCAGGGCGCTGCGCGACGGGCTCGAACGCTATGACCGCCGCCTCGGCGTCTGGCGCGGCACGGGGCTTGCGCTCGATCCCGCGACGCTCGGCGATGAGGCCGCCTGGCGCGAGGCGCTCGGCGCGCTCGAGACGGCGCGCGACATCGAGGGCTGGCGGCTGGGCGTCGTGCTCGCGCTCGAGGGCGAGGGCGCGCGCCTCGGGATTGAGGGCGAGCCGCTCCTGCGCGCCGACGGCAACCCCCACCGGGCCGAGCGCGACGAGAAGGTCTGGACCCGCCGCGCCGCCCGCGAGGGCGAGGGCACGGGGCGCGTCCGCGCCATCGGCGACATGCTTGCGCCGGGCGATGTCGTCTATCTGGCGCCGGTCATCGCCGAGGGCGGCGCCGACGGCGGCTGGACGCTGCGCCAGATCCCCGAGGTGCAGGGCGCGCTCATGGTCATGGACGTGAACTCGGGCCGCGTCCTGGCCATGCAGGGCGGGTTTTCCTATCAGCATTCCGTCTTCAACCGCGCGACGCAGGCGCTGCGACAGCCCGGCTCGGCCTTCAAGCCCTTCGTCTATGCCGCGGCCCTCGACCAGGGCTTCACGCCCGCCAACATCGTCATCGACGCCCCGATCGAGATCGACACCCCCGAGGGGCTGTGGACGCCCAAGAACGCCTCGGACAAGTTCTATGGCCCCGTGCCGCTGCGCACCGGGATCGAGCAGTCGCGCAACCTCATGACGATCCGCCTTGCCCAGGAAACCGGGATGGAGACGGTCGCGCGCTATGCCGAGGCCTTCGGCGTCTATGACCGGATGGACCCGTTCCTCGCCAATTCGCTGGGTGCGGGCGAGACGACGCTGTGGCGGATGACGGCGGCCTACGCGATGTTCGCCAACGGCGGCCAGCGGGTGGAGCCGACGCTGGTCGATCGGGTGCAGGACCGCCGCGGGCGCACCGTCTATCGCCACGACCGGCGCGTCTGCCTCGATTGCGAGGCCGAGGTGCTGCCCGAGGGCGCGGGGCCCCGCCTCATGACCTCGCGCCAGCGCGTGATGGATGCGGTGACGGCCTATCAGCTCACGATGATGATGGAGGGGGTGATCCAGCGCGGCACCGCGCGGATGATCAGGCTGCCCGTCCCCGTCGCCGGCAAGACGGGCACGACCAACGACAACAAGGATGCGTGGTTCGTGGGCTATACCTCGACCCTCGTCGCCGGCTGCTACATCGGCTTCGACACCCCCCGCCCGATGCCCGACACTTCGGGCGGCGGGCTCTGCGGGCCGGTCTTTCAGGATGTGATGGCGGTCGCGATCGAACGCTTCGGGGGCTCGGCCTTCGATGTGCCCCCGGGCGGCTATTTCGCCCGCATCGACCGCTTCACCGGCGCGCGCCTGCCCGACGATGCCGAGGGCGACAACGTCATCGCGGAATATTTCCGCGACGGCGTCGAGACGCGCTTCGGCACCGAGGCCTGGGTCGATGGCGGCTTTGCCATGGGCTCGAACCTCCAGCTCTTCGACGCGGGCGAGGCCGAGGCTGCCGAGGGCTCGGAACTCCCGCCCGCGACCTTCGGCACCGTCAGCTCGGGCGGGCTTTACTGACCACCGCCGGGCCCCTGCGGCCGCGCCCGCCGCCTCGGTCGCTCAGAAGTCCGGCATCGGCGCGCCGCGCGCTGCCAGGACTTCTGCCGCCTCCTCCGCGGAAAGCTCAAAGGCCCTTTCATCCGCCAATACTTCAAGGGCCATCGCCCTTGAGGGTTCGCTGGGGCGCCAGTCTGATCCGACGAGCAACTTGGCCAGGCCTTTGTCCGAGATTGCTGCTACCTCGGAAACGTCAAACCTGAACAGTCGCATCGCTGAAACTCCGGCCGGTCGAAAATCCGTCGGGGAAATCATCCGATGAATCCGGCCGGTCGGCAAGGGATCCCTTCGCGCCCTCTATTCCAGAACAAGGTCTCGCGGGCCGACCCTCAGGTGACGGCGCGGCGGATGCGGTATTCGGGGCGGTCCCAGGCGCGGGTCGCCATCACCTCGACGATGGTCGCGACGGCGCGCGCGATGTCCTGCGCCCCGATGAAGAGCGGCGTGATCCCGAAGCGCAGGATGTCGGGGGCGCGGAAATCGCCGACAACACCCCGCGCCACCAGCGCGCGCATGATCGCGAACCCCTCGGGGTGGCGAAAGCTCACATGGCTGCCGCGCGCGCCATGGGCCCGCGGCGTCGCGAGGGAAAGCTCGGGGCAGGCCCCCTCGACCCCCGCGATGAAGGCATCGCCGAGCGCGAGGCTCTGCGCGCGCAGATCCGCCATCGCGACCCCCTCCCAGACATCGAGGGCGGCATCGAGGGCGGCCATCTGGATCACCGGGGGCGTGCCGACGCGCATCCGCTCGATCCCCCTTCCGGGGCGATAGTCGGTCTCGAAGGCGAAGGGTTCGGCGTGGCCGAGCCAGCCCGCAAGCGCGGGCCAGGCCGCATCCTGCAACGCGGGGGCGACATGGACGAAGGCCGGCGCGCCCGGCCCGCCGTTCAGATACTTGTAGCTGCACCCGGCCGCGAAATCGACGCCCGCCGCGCCGAGGTCCACATCCGTCGCCCCGGCCGAATGGGCAAGATCCCACACCGTCAGCGCGCCCGCCGCATGGGCTGCGGCCGTCAGCCGCGCCATGTCGTGCCGCCGGCCGGTGCGGTAATCGACCTCGGTCAGCATCAGCACCGCGACATCGGGGCCGAGCGCGCCCTCGACCGCCTCGGGCGCAACGAGGCGCAGCTCATGCCCCTGCCCGAGCGCCTCGGCCAGTCCGCGCGCCATGTAGAGATCCGAGGGAAAGTTGCCGCTGTCCGACAGGATCACGCGCCGCGCGGGCCGCAGCGCGAGCGCTGCCGCCAGCGCCTGATAGATCCGGATCGAGAGGGTGTCGCCCACGACCGTGCTGCCCGGTGCCGCCCCGATCAGCGCGCCGATCCGGTCGCCCAGACGCCGCGGCGCCTCCATCCAGCCGGCATCGGTCCAGCCGGAGATGAGCATTCTGCCCCATTCCCCGGCCATCATCCCCTGAACCCGGCCGAGCGCCGCCCTGGGCAGCGGCCCGAGGGAGTTGCCGTCGAGATAGCAGATCCCCTCGGGCAGATCGAAGGCCGCGCGCGTCGCGTCGAAGTCGGTCATGCTCTGTCTCCTACCCAACTTCCCCGCTTGCCCCGCCCGCGCGCCCCGGTCAAGCGGGCGGGCAGCACGAGCATCCCGCCCCGCCCGCCCGGATCGGTCGCAAGCGCGCGCGCATCGGGCGCGAGCAGCGGCGCGAACGCCCCGTCGGCGGCGTCGAGGCCCCCGGCATAGGCCCCGAAGGCGGGCAGGATCGCGCGGCGCGCGTCGATCAGGAAGGCGGGCCGAGACCCGCCGCCCGGCAGCCGCACCTTGGGGTGGTGGTGCCCCGTCACCTCGCCCGCGGCCCCCGGCCGGGCGATGTGGCGAAACCCGAGCGCGCCGAGCCCCACCCACGCCCGATGCGTGCCCGGCAGATCGAGCGGGGCGGGATCGTGGTTGCCGGTGATCCAGACCCAGTCCCGCCCCGCCATCAGCGCGATGAGGCGCAGCCGGTCGTCCGGCGCGAGCCGCCCCGCCGCGCCCAGATCGTCGAAGCTGTCGCCGAGCGCCAGCACCCGCCGCGCGCCCGTCGCGGCCAGTTCCGCCGCCAGACGGTCGAGGGTCGCGCGCACCTCATAGGGCGGCAGCATGGCGCCGCCGCCAAGTGCCGCCCGCTGCGCCTTGCCCAGATGCAGGTCCGCCACGCACAGGAGGCCCTGCGCCGGCCAGTGCAACGCCCCCGAGGCGCGCGCCACCAGCGCTTCGCCGCAGAGGGCAAAGCCGATCCGGTCGGGCGCGATGTCCAGAGGGGGGACGGGCATGTCGTCTTCGTGCCAGCGCGCGCGCGCCGATTCAAGCCGGCGCCAGAGATCGGCAAGACGTGCCGTGGCCAGACCGGCAGATCCGCGTGCCGGGATGCGGCGAGAAATCCGATAAACCATCAATGGGCGAGGAAAAATCCTGCTACATGTCCAAATTTCGGCATGTTTTGCACCCGAAGCCATGCCCTCGTTCCGGTGGTGCGCGTCCGCTTCTGTCCCATGCTGCGAAAGACCTGCGAATATGCCCCCTCGTTGCGCTGCAAAGCCCCATCCCCATCGCCGCGTCCCGCGCGGCAGCGGATGGGCGCCCAGCCCTTGATCGCGATGCAACAGCTTGCCGCCCTAGGCGCCCCCGCGCGACAGGCGACCTCGAGGCAGGAGGACTGCGGCTGCGGCCGCATAGATGCTGATGCAATCGAGGAAATCGGCGCGCGCCACATGGTCGTCGACGCCCGAGGCGAGCCCCGCCTGCGGGCCGAAGCACACGGCCGGCACACCGCGGGCGCGCCAGCGCGCGGCATCCGAGGCCGGCAGCCGCGTGACCGGATGGGGCGGCGTGCCGCGCACCCGCCCGGCGGCGGCGGCGACGGCGGCGACGGGGGTGCTGGCCGGGTCCGACCAGTTCGCCTCCCACCCCTTGATCTCCTCCCAGCCGAGCCCGCGGCCTGCGCAGAGCGCATCGAGCCAGCCGCCCACCTCGGCGCGCGCAAGCCCCGGCGGCAGGCGCAGGTCGATGTCGGCCTCGGCCACCGAGACGGCCGGGCTGAACCCCGCCCCGCCCGAGATGCGGCCGATGTTGGCGCTGACGCGCTGCCCCTCGGCGTTCTGCGCATGGGCAAGCTCGGCAAGCGGCGGCACGATCCTGCGGTCGTTCCAGGCGTCGATTTCGACGAGCGCCGCGGCGAGGCGGGCGGGGGCGGAACTGCCGCGGGTGGTCAGCATCCCTTGACCGACCCGGCCCGTCGCGCGCAGCCGCACCCACATGAGGCCCTTTTCGGCCAGCGCGAGGCCCATGCCCCCCGGCCCCTCCCCGCAGATGAGCCAGTCGCCCAGAACCTCGGCCTCATGCGCCTGAAGCAGGAAGGCCGCGCCGTCGGGGCCGAACACGCATTCGTCCGCAACGAGGCTGAGCGTGACCGTGCCCGACCAGGCGGCGCGCGCAATGTGCAGCCGGCGCAGCGCGAACAGCATCGCCACCGCCGCCGCCTTCATGTTCCCCGTTCCGAGGCCATGAAGCCGCCCGTCCACCTCGGTCAGGGCAAGGGGCGGATATTGCCACGCGGCCAGTTCGCCGGGCGGCACCGTGTCGAGATGGGCGTTGAGCACGAGATGCCCGCCCGGGCCGTTGTCGATCCGGGCAAGGATGTTGGGCTTTCGCGCGTCGCGGGCGAGGATCTCGTGCGCGATCCCGGCCCGGTCGAGGAAGGCCGCGCATTCCGCCGCCACGGCGGCGGTGGGGCCGGGGGGGTTGATGCTGTCGCAGGCCACGAGCCGCCCCAGCAATTCGACCGCCTCGGCCGCCTCGTCTGCCGCGACCCGTTCCCCGAGCACATCCGCCATCCCCGCCCCCTGCGCCTGCCGCCCGCCTCCGGGCCGGGCAGGACCATGCGCGCGCTTTTCCCGATCCGCAACTCATCGAAGGATACCACCCCATGACCAGCACAGGATTGCTCGACGGCCGGACGGCCCTCATCACCGGGGGGGCGCGCGGCATCGGCTTTGCCGTCGCCACCGCCTATGCCGCGCAGGGCGCGCGCGTCGTCCTCGTCGATCTCGACGCGAAGGCCACCGCCGATGCGGCGGCGCGCATCCCGGGCGCCGAGCCGCTCGTGCTCGACGTCACCGACGAGGCCGCGACCGAGGCGGCGTTCGAGGCCCTCGCGGCGCGGGGCCGCGCGCCCGATGTCGTGGTGGCGAACGCCGGCATCCTGCACCTCGCGCTCGCGACGGAAACCCCGCTCGAACGCTTCGAGGCCGTGAACGCCGTCAACCTCACGGGGGCCTTCCTGACCGCGCGGGCCGGGGCGCGCCGGATGGGGGCGGGGGGGCGGATCATCTTCACCTCCTCGCTCTTCGGGATCCGAGGCGGGGCGCAGAACATCGCCTATTCGGCATCGAAATTCGCCGTCGTCGGGATGATGCAATGCATGGCGGCCGAGCTTGCACCCAAGGGGATCGGCGTCAATGCCGTCGCGCCCGGCCAGATCCAGACCGAGATGATCGAGAAACTCGTGGCCGACCGCCTCGCCATGGGCCTGCCCGACCCGCGCGAGCGGCTCATCGCGCGCATCCCGTGGGGCCGGATGGGCGCGCCCGAAGAGCTGGCGGGCACCTATGTCTTCCTCGCCTCGCGGCTCTCGGACTATCTGACGGGGCAGACGATCGTGGTCGACGGCGGCTGGCAGGTCGGCTGAGGGCCCGCCGTGCAGGGGTGACAGCGGCGGGGCGGTTCAGTCCGCCTCGTCGATCGGCACGTCATAGCCCACCTTCACGCGGTCCATCACCACCATCGTCTCGAAGCGCCGGACGTTGCGGTTGGCAAACAGGAAATCCTCCACGAAGGCGTCATAGGCCTCCATCGAGCGGGCCGAGAGGATCAGCACGAAGTCGCTCTGGCCGGTGACGTAATAGCACTGCATGATCTCGACATTCTCGCGGCAGGCCCGCTTGAACGACGAGATCACGTCGGAATGCTCGCGCTCGAGCGTGATCGTCACGACCATGGTGATGCGCCGCCCCGCCGCGCGCGGGTTGACGATCGCGACCTCGGCCTCGATCACGCCGCTTTCGCGCAGCGCGGCCAGCCGGCGGTGGCAGGCCGAGGGCGAAAGCCCGATCCGCTTGGCGAGCTCGGCGCTCGTGATGCGGGTGTTCTGCTGGAAGAGCCTGAGGATCTTGCGGTCGAAGGTGTCGAGTTCCATCCGGGCTTCTCCTGTCGCGGCTAGGAAACGATTCGTGGCATGCGGAAATAAAAATATCTCGAAATGTGAGAATAGTATGCACTGATATATCGAGTTTAGCGCAGAAACGCACAATTTACGCACGAGTGGAGCACTAGCGTCGATGGAGCGGGTCGGTCTGTCGCGCCCGTGGACGACCCCTTTGCCGCGGTGGATGATGACGGTTGCGACGCTGCCCTATGCGCTCTTCGATGATCCGGCCGTGATGGCGGCCGAGGAATCGCGCATCTTCGGCCGCTCGTGGTCGGCGGTGGCCTTTGCCGCCGATCTGGCCGAACCGGGGCAGACATTCACCGCGCGGATCGGCCGGGTGCCCGTCGTGCTTGCTCGCGGGGCGGACGGGGTGCTCCGGGGTTTCGTCAATGTCTGCCGCCACCGTGGCCACCCCGTGGCCGAAGGCGGCGGGGCGCGGCGGCTCTTTCTCTGCCGCTATCATGGCTGGAGCTACGGGCTCGACGGCTGCCTCTTGCGTGCGCCCGAGGCCGAGCAGGCCAAGGGGTTCGACCGCGGCGCGCTCGGGCTGGCGCCGGTGTCGGTCGCCGAGTGGCGCGGCATCGTCTTCGCACACCCGGACCCGCAGGCCGCGCCGCTCGTGAACGCCAATCCGGCGCTCGAGGTCTTCGGGGCCGATGCGGGCTTCAACCTCGGTGCGCACCGCCCCTTTCATAGCGCCAGTTTCGACATCCCGGCGAACTGGAAGCTCGTGCTCGACAACACGGTCGAGTGCTATCACTGCCCCTCGATCCACCCCGCCACGCTGAACCGGCTTTATGAGACGGGCGGCTTCGGCGGTGCGGTCTGGTCGGGCGCGGTGCGCCATTCGCGCGCCGAGATGGCGGGCGGCAGGGGCCGGCACGACTGCATCGTCCTCTTTCCCGGCAGCTACCTCGCGGCCGACAGCGTGCTGGGCATCCTCGGGCGGATCGAGCCCGAGGGCGCGGGGCGCACCCGGCTCACCTTCCGCTTCGCCGCCACCCCCGGGGCCGACCCCGCGCTTGCGGCCGAATTCGCCGCGATCTGGTGCGAGACGCTCACCGAGGACGTCGCGATCCTGACCGAGCAGGCGCGCGGCATCGCCTCGGGCGCGGTCGCGGCCGGCGTGCTCGTGCCCGGTCCCGAGAACTGCCTGATCCATCTGCGCAACCTCGTGCAGCACATGCTGGGCGACGGCGCGTCCCCCCTTGCTGCCCATTCCCCGGAGCCCACATGCAACTGACACGCGATGACCTTCTGCGCGCCTACCGCACAATGCGGACGATCCGCGTCTTCGAGGAGCGCGTCCACGCCGAATCGCAGGCTGGCCGGGTGCCCGGCTCGACCCATCTCTATGCCGGGCAGGAGGCGGTCGCGGTCGGGGTGTGCATGGCGCTCGACGGGCGCGACCACATCGTCTCGACCCATCGCGGGCACGGCCATTCCATCGCCAAGGGCTGCGAGGTCGGCCCGATGATGGCCGAGATCCTCGGCAAGGCGACCGGCACCTGCAAGGGCAAGGGCGGCTCGATGCACATCGCCGACCTGACGAAGGGGATGCTCGGGGCGAACGGGATCGTGGGTGGCGGCCCGCCGCTGGCCTGCGGCGCCGCGCTTTCGGCCAAGACGCTCGGCACCGGGGGTGTGGCGGTGACCTTCTCGGGCGACGGGGCCTTCAACCAGGGCACGACGGCCGAATCGATGAACCTCGCGATGGTTTTCCGCCTGCCGGTCATCTTCGTGATCGAGGACAACGGCTGGGGCGAGGCGACAAGCTCCGACTTCGCCGTGGCGGGCGACATCGTGGCACGCGCCCGCGGCTACGGGATGGCCGCCGAGAGCGTCGACGGCCTGTCGCTGTCGGATGTCCACGAGGCGACGCGCACGGCCGTCGCGCGCGGCCGCGAGGGCGGGGGGCCGACGCTTCTGCACATCCGCACCGAACGCTTCTTCGGCCATTTCAACGGCGATCCGGACACCTACCGCAGCGATGCCACCAAGGCCGACCAGCGCACCAACCGCGACTGCCTCGTGCGCCTGCGCCGGCTGCTCGCCGAGGGCGCGATCGTGCCCGAGGCGGACCTCGCAACGGTCGATGCCGAAGTCGCGGCCGAGATCGAGGCCGCCGTCGCCGCCGCCCGCGCGGCACCCGACCCCGCACCCGAAACCCTCACGACCGACGTCTACGTCACCTACGGAGCCGCATGACATGCCCATCAAGACCTTCCGCGCGGCCCTGAACGAGGCGCTGCACCAGGAGATGGCCGCCGATCCGCGCGTCGTGCTGATCGGCGAGGACGTGACGGGCGGCGTCGGCGGCGACGGCGTATCCGACGCGTGGGGCGGGGCCTTCGGCGTCTCGAAGGGGCTGCTCGCGGCCTTCGGGCCGGGGCGGGTGATGGACACGCCGATCACCGAATCGGCCTTCGTGGGGGCGGCGGCGGGGGCCGCGCTGACCGGTCTGCGGCCCGTGGCCGAGATCATGTTCGTCGACTTCATCGGCTCGTGCCTCGACCAGATCATGAACCAGGCTGCCAAGTTCCGCTACATGTTCGGCGGCCGCGCCCGCACGCCCATGGTGCTGCGCGCGACCTTCGGCGGGGGCGCGCGCTCGGCCAGCCAGCACAGCCAGGCGCTCTATCCCATCTTCACCCACATCCCGGGCCTCAAGGTCGTCGTTCCCTCGAACCCCTTCGACGCCAAGGGGCTGCTGATCCAGGCCATCCGCGACGATGACCCGGTGATCTTCCTTGAAAACAAGATGCTCTACGACGAGACGGGCGAGGTGCCCGACCGCAGCTATACCGTCCCCTTCGGCGAGGCGCGGGTGCTGCGCGAGGGCAAGGACGCGACCATCATCGCGCTTGGCCGCATGGTGGGCCGGGCCGAGGCCGCGGCCGCGACGCTCGCGGCCGAGGGGATCCGGGTCAGTGTCATCGACCCGCGCACGACCTCGCCGCTCGACCGCGACACGATCCTCGAATTCGCCGAGGAGACCGGCCGCGTCGTCGTCGTCGACGAGGCGAACCCGCGCTGCGGGATGGCCGCCGACATCGCGGCCCTGATCGTCGAGGATGCCTTCGACGCGCTCAAGGCCCCCATCCTCAAGGTCACGCCGCCGCATACGCCCGTGCCCTACGCGCCCGCGCTCGAGGACATCTACCTGCCCGACGCCGCCCGCATCGCCGCCGCGGTGCGCCGCGTCGTGAAGCACTGACGCGGGTGGCTGGCATGTCGCAATCGCGCATTCACCTCGTGACCATGCCCAAATGGGGCATGACCATGACCGAAGGCCGCATCGCCGCCTGGCTCCGCGCCGAGGGCGAGACGATCGAACGCGGCGAGGATCTGGTCGAGATCGAGACGCAGAAGCTCGCCAACACGGTCGAGGCCGAGACCGGCGGCGTGCTGCGCCGCATCCTCGTGCCCGAAGGCGAAAGCGCCCCCTGCGGCGCCCCGATTGCGGTCTTTGCCGATGCCGGGGTGAGCGAGGCGGAAATCGACGCGCTTGCGGCCGAGGCCGCCGGTGCCGCGCGGTCCGGTGCGGGCGCCGATGACGCCGCGCCGCGCACCCACGCCATCGAGGCGGGCGGCATCACCATCGCCGCGGTCAGCGCCGGGGCAGGTGAGGCGGGCCATCCGGCGGTGCTGATCCACGGTTTCGGGTCGGACACCGGGGTGTGGATGTTCGTGCAGGGGGCGCTCGCCTCCGGGGGGCGGGCGGTCCATGCCGTCGATCTGCCCTCGCACGGGGCCTCGGACGTCGCCCCGGGCATGACGAGCGTCGCGGCGATGGCCGGCGCGATCGGGTCCGCGGTGGCGGCGCTGGTGCCCGAGGGGCGGGTGCATCTCGTCGGCCATTCGCTCGGCGGGCGCATCGCGCTCGCGCTGGCGGCGGGGGCATCGCCCGCGCTTGCGGCAGAGCGGGTGGCCTCGGTCGCGCTCATCGCGCCCGCGGGGATGGGCCAGCCGGTCGATGCCGGGTTCGTCGAGGGCTTCCTTGCCGCCGACCGCCGCCGCGCGATGAAGGAGGCGCTCCGGCTTCTCGTCGCAAACGAAGACGCGATCGGCCCCGAGATGGTCGAACGCGCGCTTGCCGCCAAGCGGATCGACGGCGTGGCCGAGGCGCTCGCGGCGATCGCGGCGGGCGAGCTCGGCGCGGATGCCGCCGGGCGGGGCCTTGCCGACCGTGCGGCGACAGCCGCGCCCGTCCTGATGCTCTGGGGCGCCGAGGACCGCGTCATCGCGGCCCCCGCATCGGGTGCCACGATCCTGCCCGGCGCTGGCCACATGCCGCAGATGGAGGTGCCGGCCGCGGTCGCCGCCTGCCTCGCGGCGCATTTCGAGAGGAACGGGGGATGAGCGGCATTCCGGGCCTGCGCGGCGGCGAACATCTCGGGCTGACGGTGCCCGACCTCGACGCGGCCGAGGCCTTCCTGTGCGGCGTGCTCGGGGCGAAGCTCGTCTTCGACGGCGGCACGATTTCGGACGAGGACACGGTCGTGCGCGTTCTGGGCGCGCGGCGCGGCGACAGTTGCCGCTATCGCTTCTATCGCCTCGGCCACGGGCTGAACCTCGAGGTCTTCGAATACCGCACCGAGGACCGCGGCCGCCATCCCGCCAACCACCACCACGGCGGCCACCACATCGCGCTCTATGTCGACGACATCCACGCGGCGGTCGCGCATCTGCTTGCCCATGGCGTCGAGATGTCGGGCCCGCCCGAGCACATCGACGACGGCCCCGCCGCCGGGTCGGACTGGGTCTATTTCCGCGCCCCCTGGGGGCTTCAGATGGAACTCGTGAGCTATCCGGCCGGCAAGGGCTACGAAAAGGGGGCGGCGGTGAAACTCTGGAACCCGGCCCGCCCCGAGGAGTGAAGGAAAAGATGCCCGACGCGTCAACCATGACAGCCAAACCCCGACACGTCCGCAACCGCGCCGCGCGCCCGACGCTTGGGCCCGAATCGGGCGCCCTCATGGGCGAGGCCGACCACCGCGCCGCAAAGGCCGAGATCACCTCGTGGCCCGGCTACGCGCCGACCCCGCTCGTCTATCTGCCGGGCCTTGCACGCGCGGCGAGCGTCGCTGCCATCGGCTACAAGGACGAGGGGCGGCGCTTCGAACTCGCGAGCTTCAAGGCGCTCGGCGGGGCCTATGCGGTGCTGCGCGTGCTGCAAGACAAGCTTGCCGCGCGGGGGATCCATGCCTCGGCGGCCGACCTCGTGGCCGGGCGCCACCGCGACCTCATCGCCGACGAGACGATGGTCTGCGCGACCGACGGCAACCACGGCCGCTCGGTCGCCTGGGGGGCGCGGATGTTCGGCTGCAAGTGCCGCATCTACATCCACGAACATGTCTCGGCCGACCGCGAGGCCGCGATCGCATCCTTCGGCGCGGTGATGGTGCGCCTGCCGGGCGATTACGATGCCTCGGTGCGGGCGGCGGCGCAGGATGCGGCGGCACATGGCTGGAACCTCGTGGCCGATACCAACGCGGGCGGCGGGTCGGACGCGATGCCGCGCCTTGTCACCCAAGGCTACACCGTGATCGTGGCCGAGCTGCTCGACCAGCTTGCGCTGCCACCCTCGCATGTCTTCGTGCCTGCGGGCGTCGGCGGCCTTGCCGCCGCCATCGCAGGGCGCTGGGCGCATGTCGCGGGGGCCGCGCGGCCGCGTGTCGTCGTCGTCGAGCCGCACGCCGCCGATTGCGTCTTTCGCGCGGTCGCCGAGGGCGAACCGCGCCCGATCGAGGGCGATGTCAACAGCTTTATGGCCTGCCTCTCGGCCGGGTCGGTCTCGCCCGTAGCCTGGCCGGTGATCCGCGACGTGGTCGACGACGTGGTGACGATCGCCGACGACACCGCGGTCGACATGCTGCGCGCGCTGGCGACAGGCCGCTACGGCGATGGGCCGCTCGTCTCGGGAGAGAGCGGCTGCGCCTCGGTCGCGGCGATCCTCGCGGTCGCGACCGATCCCGCCCTGCGCGCGGCCCTCGGAATCGATGCAGCCTCGCGCATCGTCGCGATCGGCAGCGAGGGCGCGACCGCGCCCGAGGTGTGGCAGGCCGTGACCGGCTTTGCGCCCGACGAAGTGCTTCGGAACGCATCGCGTTCCGGATCCCCCGCAGGGGCAAACCCTGCGGCTCCGGCAAACTGAACCAAGCAACCAGCCCCGACAGGGGACCAACCGACAGGAGAGTGCGACATGAACAAGATCATGAACTGGGTCGCCGCTGCCGCCGTGGGCGCGGGGCTCGCGCTCGGCGCGGGGGCCGCGACCGCGCAGGGCCTCATCAAGGAGGTGAAGGACCGCGGCACGCTGCGCATCGGCGTCGCCGAAGGCCCCCCCTACCAGTATCCCGATCCGGTGACGGGCGACTACATCGGCCTCAACATCGATCTGGCCAATGAGGTCGCGGGGATCCTCGGCGTCGAACTCGAGGTCGTGCCGGCAACCTGGGCCACGCTCGTGACCGGGCTTGAGGTCGGCCAGTACGACGTCATCTTCGCCAACCTCTTCGCGACCCCGCCGCGCGCCGTCTCGGTGGCTTTCACCGACGCCTATGACACCTACGGCTTCCACGTCATGGTGCGCGCCGACAGCGCGCTGCAATCGCTCGACGACCTCAACAACGCCAACGTCACCTTCGCGGGTGTCGCGGGCACAGTCGAGGCGCAATACCCCAAGGAGCTCTTTCCCGAGGCCAAGGTGACCGAGCTCGTGACCGATCAGGCCAACGCCGCGCCGACGGCGGTTCTGGCCGGGCAGGCGGACGCCTACATGGTCGACCCGGGCTATCTGCGCGTGATCTCGACGCAAAACCCCGCCTTCCGCGACCAGACGCGCCTGCTGAACGGCGAGGACAACCTGCTCAAGCCGGTTTCGCTCTCCTATGCGGTGCGCCATGACGCGATCGACATGTTGAACTTCCTCAACATCTTCATCCGCGACAAGGTGGCCAACAAGGCGATCGCGCCCGCTCGCGACGCCTGGTTCGAGAAGATCGCGCAGTAACAGCGCGCCTGACAATCATCACGGCCGGCCCGTCATCCGCGGGCCGGCCGTTCCGCCACCCGGGGATGGACGCCTGACGATGGACCTTCTGGCCAGCATCGATTTCGCGCCACTCTGGAAGTATCGCGTCCCGCTCATGTGGGGCCTTGCGACGACGCTCTGGATCGCGGTCACGGCGTTCGCGATCGCGGTTCCCGCGGGGCTTCTGCTCGCGCTCGGCCGGTTGCGGGGGGGCGTCGTTCTCAATGTCGCGATCATGGCCTTCGTCGACCTCATGCGCTTCACGCCGCTGCTCGTGCAGGCGGTCTGGATCCATTTCGCCCTGCCCGCAATCACGGGCGTGAGCATGAGCGCCACGCAATCGGGGCTCCTGGCGCTCACGCTCCATGTCTCGGCCTATGTCTGCGACATCATGCGCGCGGGCATCGTCGCGGTACCGCCCGCCCAGCGCGAGGCAGGGCGCGCGCTGGGGCTGCGGCCGCGCATCATCTTTCTCAAGATCGTGCTGCCGCAGGTCTGGCCGCTCGTGCTGCCGCCGCTTGCCAATGTCGCGGTCGCGACCTTCAAGCTCACCGCCATTCTGGGGATCCTCGCGATCAACGACCTCATGAAGGTCGCGAACCGCGTCAACAACATCATCTTCCGCCCGGTCGAGGTCTACACCTCGGCCGCGCTCATCTATCTCGCGGTCGGGCTTGCGCTCATGGCGCTCGCGGCGTGGGTGGAGCGGCGCTACGGCAGCGAGGCGGTGCGCCTGCGGCAGGGCCGCGGCGCCCCGACGGGGGGGATCGCCCGTGCAGTTTGATCCGACCGTCGTCACCGCGAACCTGCCCGAACTGCTGACGGGCGTGCGCGTGACGCTCGCATCCTTCTTCATCGCGCTCGGGCTCGGCCTTTCGATCGCGGTCCTCGTCTGCGCGATGCGGCTGCGGCGGCGGGGTGCGCTCGCCTGGGCCGCGCGCGTCTATCTGACGGTGTTCCGCGCGATCCCCGAGATCGTGCTGATCTTCTGGATGTTCTACGTGCTGCCCGTGCCGCTCGGCTTCACGGTCTCGGGGCTCGCGGCGGGGTCAATCGCGCTCGGCCTTGTCGCGGGGGCGTTCCTCGCCGAGATCTTCCGGGCGGGGGTCGAATCCGTCCCGCCAGGGCAGTGGGAGGCCGCGCGCTCGCTCGGGCTGCCGCGCGGGGCGATCTGGCTGCGCATCGTGATCCCGCAGGCGGCGCGGCTCGCGATCCCGCCTTTCATCAACTACATGACGGAACTTCTGAAGGGCACGACGCTGCTGGCCACGATCGGGGTCGCGGATCTCGCGCTCAAGGCCTATGTGCTGGGCGCGCAGACATTCCGCTATCTCGAATTCCTCTCG
>Ga0315900_10002294_pt1 | contig 29519 bp, 13 predicted proteins | sample LakEriMetagenome_FD_203521 | JGI IMG/M metagenome (GOLD analysis project Ga0315900, IMG submission 203521) | Freshwater fungal communities from buoy surface, Lake Erie, Ohio, United States - Buoy 12 MA114 | ecosystem: Environmental > Aquatic > Freshwater > Lake > Lake biofilm | place: USA: Lake...
ATCTGTTGTAAGTAGAAAATCAATATCGGATAGATATGATTTAACCATAGAATATTGTAAAAGTTCAACTGAATTGAAATAATATAAATCATTTAAAAATAGTTGATATTTAATACTAAACATTCCACCAGAGATGGAACTAGTATCAAATTTAAATACATTTTCAATACCAATTACTGAATCTGGAACTTGAATATAATTTGAAGACTCATACCAATTATAGGTTGTTCCAGTTGTCGATGTTGCTGTTGATGTTGTAATTCCAGGTCCTCTTGGAGACTTTGAAGTTGCTTTACCCTTATCAATATCATCTTGTGTTATTTGATATTTTAAATACATTCTCTCAACACCATCAAAGTGGCGTTCATTGAAGTATTGAAGGGCATCGTCAACCAAATCATCTATTTGATCGTCATCGACGTTAATTTCCAGCACAGGCGCTCCCAGGCGCCTTAGACAGTAATCAATAAGTTCTTGCCTACTTGCTGGTTTTGCCATTTTTCTCTTTACTCTTCAGATTCTTTGGATTTCTTCAACTCATCATACTTATTTTGAAGTTCAAGATTTGCTGCTAAAAGTTCATTTTTTTCTTGAGCAAAATCATCAGATAAAGTTTGGAGTTTTGCTTCTAACAAAACATTTTGATTTGTTAGTGTTGATAATTTTTGATTATACAAACGCACTAAAACATTAATATCAACTTCACTATCTCTGGTCATAAATCAAAAAGTTCCCCCGTCAAGAGTTGATGTCCAATGTGGCTTATTAGTATATATGGTAGAAACAGTGGAGGGTGTTATAGAGAGATTTTGAATTGCTCCATTATCACCTTCTTTTCTGATATTATAAGTATTTGTAAATGTACCCTCAACACCAATAAGACTTACTGAAACTAATGTTCCACCAGTTTCAACAATACCATATGCACCACTAGTATCTTGTTTGATGATATCCCCAGCAGTTACTGAGATTGAAGATGGTAATGATAAAGTAACTTTTGTGATAGCAGTTAATATCTGCTTAGATGTGATTACTGGTGATGATGGATTATTTGTAGAAGTCTGCAGTCCATCAGAATCAAAATATACAACACCGTGAGTGTTAAAATCACCAGTTTGGTAGTAAATACCCTTAACATCAAGATATCCTCTTGTCCCAGTTACATTTCCAGGAGATGTAATTGTGGAATCTGGAATATAAGTCCATGATCTTGCTGGTGCGGCACTACCAGTATTTGTACCATCAATATAACCAAAAAATCCAGTCTTATTGTTTGCTGTACCTACGCCAGTATTATAATCAAAAGCAACACCACGATCAGTATTAGTATCAAATGCGTGTGTAATTGTTAATTGTGTAGTTGTACTAATACCAGCAGTTGTGGTTCCTTCAATTGTGATAATTTTTGTGGTACTATTGTATGCTGTAATAGTCGTTATACCACTATTTGGTAATGATGCACTACCTTGAATAATATCACCAGTGTTGATGCCAACTACAGAATCAATAGTAATTGTAGAAACACCAGATGCCACTGGCGACATAACAGTTCTAGTGCTTGTTACGTCACCGATAACAATTATTGGATCATTAATTGATAGAACTGTTGAATTTACAGATGTGGTTGTTCCATCAACATGTAGATTTCCTTTAATAACAACTGTTCCATCACTACTTAATCCATCAGGATATGGATCAATGTATAGAGTGTCACCACTACCGGACAATGTTGATATTACATTATCTTGAATTCTAACGGAGTCAAATACTGATGTGCCACTAATGTTTATTGAACCACCAACATTGAGATTTTTTTCAATTCCAACACCACCCTCAACTACAAGAGCACCGGTGTCTTTATTGGTAGACTCAGTTATATCGCCAATGTTAATTGCTACGCCATCGGCAAATGCCCAATCAGCACCTTCTATTTCAAATCTATTATCAGTTGCTTCATCATATCTAAGTTTTACATCTTTATCATTACCAAAACTTAGATAATTATCATCGACAATATTAACTTCACCAGTTCCATTTGGATCTAAAACAATATCACCATCAGTGTTAGTTGATAATAATGTATTACCATCAAGACGTAAGTTATCTACGTTCCACTGATCTACTTTTCTATTACTATCAAGAACAGCAACTATACCACCATCACTATTTCTTGTATTTGAAACCCCAGCAACAGTACCTGGTTGGTGCTCCATCATGGAGGTGTAATAATATCCACCTACTGGATTTACATTATTACCATCATCACCAACATAAATTCTATCTTTATATTGATTAAGACCCCCGTAACTTCCAATACCTGTTACATATGCTAATTCACCCCAATTTAGACTGGAAGGTTTGTTAGTACCTGAGGATCTTTTGATCCTGATAATACTTGCCATTTAGAAATTTCCCCCGTTGATGTCTAAATTCTGTGTTGCCCCTGGTGTAAGGGTTAATGTAGCGTCCCATTTTCTAGTGGCACCATTATAAACTAGAACCATACCATCAAGCAAATTTGTGGCATTAACATCACTAAGTTCAGACAAAGAAAGACCTTGAGCACCAGCAAGTGAAGATATAACTTTTACTGCGGGTTGTTGCCCTAATCTGACCTTAATTTCTGCCATTTATAAACAGTTCAGGATCTAAAATATATTTATACTTGATCAAATCCGATAGATTCAAATGAAGTACCAAAAGAAGAAATGACTTCTTGTTGTTTAAAATAAAGTTTTATATAAGATTTTGCAATATTTCTAAGAGTATCTACACAATCAATACTATCAATTTCAGATGCAGTTTTGAAATATTCAAAACTTTTGCTAAGATTTTCTAAATTAATTTTGTCCGGATCCATTAATTAACTCCCTTAATAAAGATTTAATTTCTTCAATATCAGATTTGATCTGATCTATTTCATTTTTTTCTTTTTGTTTTTGTTCTTTTATCCGCATATAGTTATTATAGGCAGACTTGTCTTTATTCAGTATAGCACCTGTATTTCTATCCCTGAAGAGGTTATTGTAACCTTCAACAGGGATTAGATTGTTATTATCATTCATATTATGCAAGAGCAATACATCTAAAATCTTTAAGTTTTACTGGGGTTGATTCATTTATTGATGACATTACTATTTTAATAGCAAACCCATTAAATTGATCTAGATTATTTGCTGTAAATTGGTACTCTGAGTATGATACTGGATCATTAGGTGTTACAAAAGCATCTGCTCTTCCACTATTTTTACTTAGGTCAATAACGCGATCACCAAATCCATCACCATCAGTATCAATTAAATTATCATATCCTGGGAATGGAATATAACTCTGAGAGATATCAGTAGAATCTGCTTTAAATAGGCGATAGAAAACTCTAAAATCTGCTCCTTCCTGTCTATTTGCAGCAACTAGAACTCTCAAACTAGTTGCTGGTTGAGCAAGAGAGATTATTTCAGTAACAAATACAGATCCATGTGGATCATTATTAATTTGATTTGATCTAGAATCATCTACGTAATTGGAAATTGGATTATTAGACCTATTTCTACCAAGAATAAAAGTAGCATTTTGAATATCCATCACTGGGGATAAATTTTCATCCTCTGTTTTAAAATCAACTTTTAAAGTTAAAGATTTATTTGATGGTAATGTCGTTAATCTTGTGGTTTCATTGATCTTCGAAGCAACCATTCTAGGTGTTGGATAGTGAACTACCGTATTCAGAGGAATGGGGTTATAACCTTGATCTAAGAATGAAACTTCCGACCCTCCCGCACTTGTTCCAGAAATAGTTCTAAGTTGTGCAGATGCTGATGTTCCTTTACCTGGGGTAATTACATTAAACATCGGTTGAATAGAACTAAATTGGTGATTCTGAGAAACACTTACTACATCTCCTCCAAATCCTTTCTTGGTTGCAAAATTAACCATATTGCTACCACTAGATCTATTTGTTGGTGTAGTTCTATCAAACTCTAAGAAATAATTGTCGAGATTGGAATTTTCTACATTGTAGTATGTTGAAGGTATATCATGAGTTTTATTAATTCTCATGAGAGAAACGCCATTTACTTCATATGGTTGTATAAAATCGTCAGATGCATGTGTTGTCTTAACTGTGCCATTTAATGATCTACCATCAATCGAAAGAGTTCCTGCATTTCCAGAAACTTGGGTTATATTACTATAAGATACAACCTCATTCTGTATCAATGCATATCCACGACTTGTTGTTATTCCTTCAAATGTTGCAAATATTGTTGTATTTGCAACAGATACTACAGTATCATTTAAACCAAATGGTGCAGTAAGAGTTGTTTTTTCTCTATCTGGGAAAACATCTTTAATTTCAATCTTGTTATTTCCACCATGATGTGCATGATTATATTGTTTAATTCTAAAAACATTTCCAGAATATTCATCGGAAATAAGAGTTGATGAAGATACTGTTGCACCAGCAGTAGTTCTTGATGATTCTGAATTTGGATTTGTATAATAAACAAGAGTTGCACTGTTTGTAAAGTTTTCACCCTGAACATTAGTAAGATAAATTGAATCAGCAGCACCACATGTTTTAACTCCAATCTTAGCACCACTACCACCACCAACACTAGTTGAAGTAATTCCTAAAATTTCACCAGTTACATATCCGTTTCCTGTTGAAGTAATATTAACACCAGAAACTACAGAACCAGAGACAGTGATTGTTGCTTGAGCACCTGTTCCTTTGCCACTAATTGAATATAATGGAACTGAGGTATATGTTCCATTAGAATATCCAACTCCAACAGCAACAATACCGACAGAATTAGTTCCTGTTGCAAAAATTGGGCCACCAAGATTTTCAACAATACCAGTAACACTTGGACTTGTTCCCTCACCAATCTTGGTACTTAAAACAACGGCAGGGTTTAAAGTTCCTGAGATTGATAATTTTAATTTTCTTGGTAAACCTTCAATTGGATTACTTACAAGTGTCTGAACATTTGTTCCTCCAGGTGTAAGATCTGTATTATAGAATGTTAAAGTTCCTGATGGGACAAATTTAGCTTTATAAAGTTTAAATGTAAGATCTTGATATTGGCTAGCAGTCCAAATAGTTCCATTTTGAGATTTGAACAAACTACCACCAATATATTGTTTAGTAACAATTACATTTTGAGAATCTGGGAGATTTTGGGTTTTAACAGTTTTCTTACCCATTGTGGCAGTCCACATTTCATAGGCATCAGATGCTGGTGAAAGAATTACAATTGCATATTCTCTACCTGCTTCCAAGAATACAGGGGATGGGAAGCGAATTCTAGTTGGAACTGGTTCTGGAATAGTTGGTTTGGCGTATACACCCCAACTAGTGTCCATCAAAATCTCTTTCATTCTTGGTCCAATGACGCCAGTATATACATTTTCTAAGAAATATCTAATATCAGCATCTGAGAATCCTTGCGATTTAGCGTATGGATAGTCAACTTCATAACCAAATTGACCTGGAGTAGAACCACTTGCTGCATCATCAAATCCAGCCATGCTCTTAACACCAAACGTTGTCTCAGCAATGTTTATTTGATCAGGATTTAATGCAACTTGCGTATAATCTTGAACAAGGAATGAAGTTGGAGTTCCAAGTTCAACAGTTCTAAGTTCTACATAAATCTTTGCTTGAGGATCCTTTGCTGCAAAATATAAATCAAATGATGTTAAAAATACTCCTTTACCATCAACAGTAAATGATTGTGCAAGAGGATCTCTATGAACTGCTTTTGTTTGAACTTGAACTTCTGTTGGTTTAGCTGCTGGTGGGGGTGGATTTCTAACAGAAACTCTACTTGTCTCCTGAGTTAAGATAGTTCCAGATCCACTATATGTACCAAGTGCTTCACTAGCAAATACTGTAGATCCAGGTAAAGGTGTAACTCCTGGTGGTACAGCAGTAACTTTTACAGTTTTTGTTCCACTAGTAACTTTGGATAGTGGAGGTGGATTTGAATTTGGATCTCTGAAGAAGAAGTTTCCAATAACATCGCCCCAATTATCAGTTATTAATTCTGCTCTTGTAATTTTTGCAACAGCACCGCTAGTTTCACCGACAATAATTGCACCATTTGTTACATATCCATAGTATTTTTCTTCGGTAGCAAGAACTCTAACACCAAAATTAATTAATTTTGATGTTGCAGAATAAGAATCCCCAGGAGATGGCCTTGTTTTATCATAGGGATCAACAGTATAAGTTTCAACAAGTACGTCTGGTGCTCCTAATCCAGCCCCAATATCTGGTCTAGAAGTATCTCCAAATTTATGATTTGGTTTTTGAATTCTAATGTATCCAATTTGTTTATTACCAACAAACGAATAAATACGAGCGTTTTCAAAAACTTGGAAAGTTCCAGATTGCATTTCAATTTCACAAAGTTTTGGAATAATATCAACTTGCTGACTATCCAAATAATGATAATGTTTTGTAAATGGTCTTAATCCATTTGCCGCAAAATATACGTTTCTTGAACGCATAAATGGATCAACATTTCCACTAATCTTTACATCTTCTACATAATTAAATTCTCTTGAAGGACCAGTTAATTTTGGTGTATATTGAGTAGTAGTTGTAGTAGTTGTAGTAACTAAAGTTCCACGTCCATGACCAGGATGTGGACCATTAAATTCTGTTACTGCTTGATTGACTGATGTATTTGCTTCTTGTACCCAATTTGCTCCCGTAGATTCGGTTCTATGTTCATCGATATAAATTGTTCTAACCCAGTTATCCGCTGCTGGATCTAATACTACTCCTCCGACAAAAACAATAACGTTAAAAGGATTGACATTTTCAACATTAGTTGCATGTGGTTGATCAATCCAATCAACTTCTGTATATGCTAATGTTAACAGATCACCAGTTTTTTGAATATTTGGATCTAATAGTTTTAAGTTTTGTGTAATATCAGTCGTTGAACGATCAATACCAGGATCTAATGCTAATTCAGCAGGAATTGACCAAAAATCAACAGGAGTAATTGCAGTTGGATCTGATTTACTAATGTCAATGGTCGTATATCTCATATCAGCAAGAGATTTGTCTTTGAAACTAGTAACAACAAATCCAGATTTAAATCTATTGAGACCATTTGCATCAACAACTTCAAGAGTTTGTGCTTTAAGTTCAAGCATACTCAAACTTGTAATATCTTCTAAATTCTCAATTCTCTGCTCAAGTTTTCCAATATCTCTCATAGTAAATCTTCTATTATCTCTCAATAAGATTTTTGGATCCTTTTGAGGATTATAAAGATATGCTGGATAACTAATTTGAGCTAACTCCATTGCATCATCTGAAAGAAATGGAGCGCGAGGAGTATCATTTGGGTCTCCTTGAACAATTTCAACTTCACCAAAACGATTGACAGTTACTAAATCAACTCTTGGTAAGTAATAACTATATCCAATAAATGAAGTTTCATCCGGAGAAATTACATATCTAAAAGTACTTTCATATGATCTCGAACTAAATGCAAATGGTGATGCACTTGTTGTTGAAGGATCAAACTCTTGAACTCTTGGTCTAAAATCAAGAACATCTGTTGCTCTAATTTGATCAGGAATTGTTGGAATATCTTTTGAATATCTATCCTGAGTATATGAATTTACCGTAAATAAATCTCCACTATTTCCTGATGCTACCTTATAATAATCGAAGATAACTAATAATTGGCGAGATGGAGTAGAACTTCCTACCTTTCTTCTTATTCTAGAATAATCGCAGTATTGATTTTTATGCGATTTATCTAAAGTATAATCATTAGTTTTATTAATATAACTACCAGGTGTTATTTGTTGTATTACAGCATTAACGGAAGATTCTTTGAATACAACAGTTTCTCCAACTTCAAATTTACTTTCATTTAAAGGTACAAATTCTATTGTTGCTGCTGCCTTATTAACAATCTGGGCAACCGCTCTGCTAGTTTGTCCTACTATTTGTTCACCTGTAATTGCATTAGTATCTAATGATAACCCAGTAGCAAATGTTAATTTATCTAAAACTGGTGTTGATGTATTTGTTGACTCGTATATTGCACGAACATTAACAACATCAGGAACATTTAAAGATATTTCATTATCTTCAACTCTTAGACCATAATACTTACTTGTGGTTAGACCAGATGAGGATGATCCAATCTGTGTTGAAATTCCACTAGTTCTAGTGACTGATATTTGCTTACTTCTTATAAATTCTTTTGATTTATTTGTAACCTGTCTTTTCTTTAATGTAACAATAACAGTTACATTTGATTGGCCCGTCCTTAATCCTGTAAAAGTAATTGAGTTGCCATTAGATCCAAGTGTGAACTTTCCAGAATTTAATTTATCAGTGGTTCCATCACTATAATGAACTGAATATCTTTCAGCATCAAATGCTTCAAAAAATACGCTAGTAATTCCAGATGTAGAATCTAAAGCATCTGATGTTGTAATTGTTAAAGATCCAAGTGCGCTTGTTGATTTGCCGGTAATCTGTTTTGTAATGGTAAGTTCGGATTGTGATAAATCAACAGAAGAAATGTTTTCCTTCGGCAAAATAGTATATAATGCAGATGAATCAAGATTTGTTATTTTTGGCTCCATCAAGGAGAATACGGAATCACCATTATTGACGGTATTGGTACAAATTCCAGTTATAGCAACTCCAACTGATGCCAAACTAATAGAAGTTCCTGATGAAGATACTGCGGTAATTCTATTAAAATTTGGATCATTTTGATTAGAAGTTTGATATCTAATAATCGCTTCACTTTTTATTCCGGTAACACCACTAAAAAATCTACCAGGAATAGATCCTAAATTTCCACCACTAATAGTTAATTTATCTGTAATAGAAAAATCTGGTGGAGTTCTTTCATATAAAACAGTATCTGCAAAAAAGTCAGTTTGTAATGAACTATTCAAAGAGTTTGAATCTTGATAAACTGATTTAATATCTTCTGTTGTGTATGCAATTAAAGATTGAATACCAACTTTAAATTCTGGATTTTCATTAATGATGACTTGCTCGCCAACTAAGAATGTTCCAGATGTTTGTGTTAGACTAAAAGCACTATTATTTGGTTTTGCTGCAAGATATCCTGTAGCACCGCTAGATAATCCTCTAACAAAAGAAGATATTGGTACTTCTGTCGTAGTATATTCTTTTGCAAGATATAAAGTTGTATAAGTTTGAACATCAAACAAATACAAATCCCAAGTTGTGCTATCGCCTGTGTATGGAGCATCAGAAACTCCATACCAATAAACTCTTGCCTCCCCAATTTTTATTCCACCACCACCTGCTGTTCCTGGTGCTCCACCACTGGCATCTCTTCTTCTATTATAAAGTTCTATAATATTTGCTTGTGTTGTCTGAGCACCACTTTGAGAAGCTCCAATATTTAAATATGGAACCCCATAAACATTATTAACTTTCAGAAGACTTCCCATCGCAAAAGGAACCAAAGCACTATCAACTGTTCTAGTTGTTCTTGGTTTTGGTGCGTCAACAACCGCGCCACCGACTAAATCAATGTCAAATCCTTTAACGTATGCAGTTCCGGCAGATATTTTTACTGACATTAAATCGTCAGATGGAATATTTCCTTGTTCAGTTTTCTGTCCTTCGGGATAAAGACCTCCATTACCAATTTCATCATTTAAAGAATTAGCAACAGATATGGTAAAGGGATTTACTGCATAGTTACCAGATTCTTCAAAAGTTCTTTTTGCAAAATATTCCTTAATTACACTATACTCTGATTTATTTTGTAATTTTTTAATTTGGCCATTATCAATTTTAACTAACTCTACAAAATTTGTATCATTAAAATCAGTTAATTGCTTCTTAGATAATTTAATACTAATTTTTAATCTATCTGCACCAGGTGCAGCATAATTTGTAAATCCTTTTGCATTATCATTTAATTCCGTATCATCATCAGAAGTAACAATTTCTTCAAGAATATCAAAACCAACTCTATATGATGGTTCATTATTATAAGGATCTAAGACAATTTGTGTATTTGGAACATCAAGGAATACTCCTCGAATAAAATATACACCCTGAGAAACTCCAACTGCATATCCAGTTGCAGCAGAATTTGTTGATATTAAAGTTATTACAGAATCTCCACTATTAAGAGTGGTGTTACCATAAGTGATATTTTCTTCAAGTAATAAAACTTCCCCGTCTACAAATTCTATACCTTCTCCATCATCAGCACCATCACGATACTTAACAAATAGTGTTATTTGCTCAACTCCTTCCTCAGGTGGTAAGAGATACCCCTTAATAGTACCAACAACACCCGAAGTTTGACCTCTTACTCTTGTGCCTCTTCCGGTATTTGCATTTTTTAGAGCATCGAGATAAACTGTAATATCAATGCCTAAATGGTCTGGATTTACTTTAATAGTTGTAAATGCATTATCACAAGTAATTCCCCCAGGAATTACCATAGAACCTTCTTTAAAAATATGACTTCCAAAAGATTCTATTTGATTTTGTAAAATAGACTGTAAACCTGTTAATTCTCTTGCTTGAACTGGATATCCAGGCTTGAAAAGAACTCGATAATAATTATCTGCCTTATCAAAATCATCATAATAAGGACTTACGTTGAGATTAGTCTTTTGTGGCATTTTTTAAAATTCCAGTACTATTTTGATGTCTTCTTTTTGGCGAGAACTCCTACTAATTGTAGGTCTATTATCAAGGTAAATTATATCTCCCGATCCTTTATTTATTTCAGGAGTTGCTAACCCAGAAGTGAAGTTAACACCCAGATTAATTAGTTTTGTACCTGTTGGGTTTGTTGATATTCCCGAAAATCCTGTAAATATTGAAGCTGAAAATCCAGATGTTTTTCCAATAACTTGATTTGCGGAGGATTCAAAAGAATATAGTCTACCATTTGTAGAAATTCCAACATAATCTTGTTGATCATATGTCGTTTGGTTGTAATATAATGAACGATCAACAAAATATTTTAAAACTTTTGTTTCACTATCCCAAGAAGCAACATATCCAACTGCTCTACCAGTTCCATTAGATACTATTTGTTCTATTTTTTCACCAATTGTTGGGCTACCAGTAATAGATGAAAATAATAGAGAATATAATCCAGTAAAAGTATTATTAGTATATACTGTTGAAGATCCAAATGTGGTTGGATTCTTTATAATAGAAACCTGTGCAAAACTGGTATCTATTGGAAAATCCTTCGTTGAATCATCAAACCTTGCATATAGTAAAACTTTATCTGTTCCTAACTCAGTATAGATATCATAACCATGACCGTTAGAAGGTGGAATAATAGGAATCAGTTTAGCACTGGTTCCTGTAGAGTTTAAATTAATTGATCCAAGATCAACTAAACCATAAGTATAGTTTTTTCCACCAGAAGTAACAATAGTATTTGTTATTTCCCCACCTTCAACATCAACTCTTACTCTACCCCCAGTTCCATCTCCAAGAATATTAAATTCTTGTCCTAAACCATTTGAATAGTTTGAACCTGATTTTTCAATATATACGGTTTTAATTTGATTATCATTTACTGTGGAATCTCCCGACTCCCTAATTGCTTGTATTTGAGAATCGGTAGATGTTAACCAACCATTTGGAACGGTTATATATTCTGTAGAATCAAATTTAACAATATCGCTAGGGGAAATTGTAAACAAATATTTCCAAATATATCCATCACCACTATCACCAGCTCTTGATGGTTCTAAATCAGTAAATGTTGGTTCATCTTGAGATACATTACCTTTTGGATTTGTACCGCTAGATCCATTTTCAATGCAAATATAAACTCTATAATCACTATTCATTACATAATAATTTGCATCATATAATCTAGATGAATTAGTTAGTGGACTTGGGTTGAGAATGCTGTAATCATCACGATACATTTCATATCTACTTCCAGCAGTCCAATCTATTCTTCTAACTATTCTTCTAATATTTGCAGAAGTTATTCTTTTACCATACAAAATAGAATCTGCATAATGCTCCACATATGAAAAATTATCTATTGGTGAAGGAGGATTAGTATTCCAAGATGTAGATCTTCCAAAACCAACAATAGTGGGATTTGGTAAACCAACGGCAATATAATATGAATTGTTTGTAGACTCAACAGAATCCACAAAGTTACTAGCATTCAAAATTCTAAATTGATCAGTAACAAGTGCTGACATTGTTAAACGTTTTTTATGTATTTATATCCTGTTACGATAGATTAGAAAACTTTCTAATCGCACCACTATTTCTTAATCCAAATGTCCTTCTTTGTATTGTTGGGAATGTTGATAATCCAGAATCAACAACTAAACCAGTAACCCCAATGGAAATTGGATTAGTTCTGGAAGAGAAATTATATAATCTACCCCAAGAAATATATCCAAGAGAAGTTGTAAGACCTGTATTTAAAGAATTATAGAATCCTGTAGATGCCAATCCAACAACGTTGCTATCAGATTTAATATTACAGATTATCTCGGCCCTAGGTCCAAAATTTGTTTTTTGGTTAACTATGTAAACATTATCCAAGAAACTAGTCCCTATTCCAACAATAGAGGCATCATTGTCATACACAGAGGTAACACCAGTTCCAATTTTTGTTCCATAGATCAGTATAGGATATCCTACTCCAGTAGGACTAGTACTATCATCTTTTAAGTCATTGGCATCCGAAGAAAATGCAGTAAAATTAATCTTCAATGCTAATGGATGTCCATTAGTTCCTGTTGTAGTACTAATTCCAGTAATAATACCACTAAATCCTTGAACATTTGCAATTCCTGCAATTTTCTCTGTAACTGATTCTGGAACTCCACTTATTAAATTTGGTGCAATCGTGTATCCAAATCCAGGATTGGTGATTGTTACTGAAACCACTTTTCCACCAGAAACATTTGCAATAGCAGTTGCAGTAGATCCAATTCCAATTCCAGAACCTAATCCATAATCATCTAATACGAATGTTGAGATACCAACTCTTGGATTGGCAATATTAATAGGAACATTAGTTGAATATCCAAACCCAGGATTAGTAATGGTGATTGCAGATATAGTTCCTGCTGCCGAAACTGTTGCAGTAAATGCTGCTGCAACGGGATCTGTACCTTGAACTATTAATCCATCAACAGAAGTTATTGTAATTCCATAATTATTCTCTTCATAATTGAAGAATTCTGCATTATCCACAAAAATGTTAGTGGAATTTTGATTAATATCACCAATAATTTTAGCAGTTGGATAAACATATGGTTCAAGAGAATCTCGTATTTTGTAAACAACGTCTCCTTTAATATATTTGTCTACTTTTTGTTTAATCCACTCTATTGGTCTATATGTTTGCTCATTAATACCTGCTCCAACATAAAGATCAGTTTCAATAGTATCAGCAGATATAATATCAACTATTGTTCTATCTCTTTCTTGATCTGATATCGAAGGATAGAAAGGTGTTTTCCTAACAAATACATCATCTCCAATTTTTATAGTTTCATTTATATCGATGAGAGAAATATCAACACCATTTTGACCAATGTAGAAGAAAATATCAACCTTATCAGATGCTTTTGGTGGCTCTGTGAATTCAAATGATGTTCCACCAAAGAATCTATATGCATAAGTTGGTTCTTGTATTACTCCATTCACGAATATTAAAAGTACGGAATCAAGATTGATTGCACTAGAAAGAGGATTATTCTCATCAATTTCAAAACTTAATAATTGACCATTATAATTAAGTGGGAATCTTGTTCTAGTACCATTCTGTAGTGTAGATATACTATCAATATAATTCATTTCACCAAATGACCAAGCAGAGAAAAAGTCTTGGAAAGTCTCAACAACTTCAAGTTTAAATTCTTCTAATGGTTGTACATAATCTTTTGCAGTCACAAGACCAATTGGTTTAAATACATCTCCAACTTGGAATGCATATCCTGGTCTTGATATTTGGAAAGATTCTACAACGAATAATGTTGATCCAATTCCAACATTTGATTGGGAAGGACCAATTTTGATATTCATTAATAAGTTTGAACCAGTTGCAGTTGTTGATCCAACACCAACCCTAGAAATTCCAATAACTGGTAGATTTTCGTATATTGGTTCTGGAATACTAATATATGGTTCAACATAACTAGAACCACCACCAACAACGGTAAATGATAATGTTCCACCAGCACCAACAGTTGCAGTAATTGATGCCCCTGTGCCTATATGATTGGGGTCTGTAATGCCTATTGAAACAGTTCCTCTATATCCAGAACCATAGTTTAAATCATACCAAGGGAATACCGTACCAAACCCAATGTAATTGTGTGGTAAAGTACTAGTTCCAACATTTGCAGTGAATGACTGTGCAGAAATAATGTTAACAATATCATAAGAATAATCTAATCCGCGTGATGGGAAATATGATACAATTCCAGCACCAGATGGGCAAGTAAATCCTAGCCCAACTAATTTAATTCTATCACCACCAACAAAACCATGATCAGTTGTGGTTGTTATTTCAATAATACCAGTTTGGTTGTTATATGATGCTGTACTAATTGATTGACCAGGTCCTGTGTGAGAAATACCAGTTACACTTACGATAGATCCAGATCCATTTAAAACTGCTCTTACTTTTGCACCAACTAATGGAGCATATCCTAGACCAGGTGTAGAACCAAGTGAAACAATTAGACCACCTCTTGGAAGTTGATTTTGATTAATATCAAAATCAGATTTAATATAGGTTCCATCTGTTGAGGTAATCCCTGTAAATACAACACTAGAAACACCAACCGAGTTTTGGAACTCGTAATTATTTCCAGCATTATTGATTGTTGTTGGAGTTTGGAATACACCATTAATGAATAGGATTCCATTTCCGATAGAAACACCGGTGGTATTAATTCCATCAACTTTCATAGTATATGTTTTTCCAATTCCAGTAAATTGATCTGAAATATCGTCAAATATCATATTAGTATCATAATTTGATCTTAAGAACGTTCTTCCTGCATATTGTGCTCTCACATAAGGAAGATTACTTGCATCTCTTCTTGCTCTTGTATTTCCCTTTGGTGGATCTACAAACCAAATTTCTGTTCCAACAATGTTAAAAGATCCTCTGTAAACTTGAACAGTTGCACCATCACTATGTGTTGTGGCAGTAGTTCCAGCAGATGCTCTTACAACAGAAACGGTTGGGAAGGTAGCAATTCCACTTGAATTAATAATACCAGTAATGTTTCCACCAGTATTTGAACTTACCCCAACTTCAACAACCTTCATATATTCATTATCAATTTTTAGAATATCTCTTGGTTGTATTGAGGAAATACCACTAAGGTTGAAAGTAGAAATACCGGCACTAATTCCACCACTATTATAATCTAAACGGTGTGATATTGGTGTAAATGTAATTGGTTGTTGAACAATACCATCAAGAGAAATAACACTCTTAGATAGTTTTTTGGTCATTTCCAATTCATGAGCATTGCCAAGACCTGTATCGGTAAATGTTACACCAATACCTAGGGATGCATATGATTTTTGAGTCGCTAATTTAAATGTGTCTGGTGTAAGTGCAATTGGATACACTACACTTGGTAATCTATTTGTAACAACTCCAAGATAATTTGCTGTTGCACCAATTCCCATTGCACTTTGACCAACACCAATAAATGTTGATTTTGGTGTATAAGTTAACTCTTCTCCGGTATTAAAGAAGTGATCTTTTAATGTAAATACGCCTGTGGTTAAGTTAAGTGTTAAAGAATTTGCTGGATTAAATATCTTTTTATAAATTGGAGATCCTTCATGCTTCAGTGTGAAGTTAACTTTATTTGCTCTTGTGCCATTAATACTATCATATGATGATAAGAATATTGCTTGTGATGATCTTCCATATGATAATGATGGTGGTTCATTATCATAATCACTATAAGTATAGAAAACTTCGTTAAATGATTGGATGATTGTATTGGAACCTGAAGAATCTGGATAGAACTTTAAGAAGAACTCACTTCCAGAAATTTCTCCACCAAAAGTTCCAAGACCAGTTACATTATTTGTTGGTGAAAATGGACCAGGAACAACTGTTACATTTTCGGTATCATTTAAAATTGAAACTTGGTGAATTGCAGAACTGCTGCCAGAAGAAACTCTTACAACGGATGAAACTGATGATATTAGATTTAAATCAAATGTTCCAACTTTAATAGATGTAGTACCAACACCAACAGTTGATTCTAATTTTGCGCTTCTTTCACTACCTTCTGGTTGACCAGGAACAGAAAATCTATATGTTCCAATTCCAGAGTTAGTTGCAGCAAACCCTACAAGATTTGCTCTAACATCTATGATATAATCCTCTTCATTTTGAACTCTAAATGAAACAATTCCAGAGGTTGAATCATAAATTGCAGTTACAAGACCAATTGAAGAAGAACTGTAAGATTGAGTTGTAGTATCAAAATAATATTCGCTCAGATAAGTATTAGAACCATCAAAATCTAATGCGGCTTCAATATAGTTAACTTCTCTACTCTGAGTGTTTATGACTTCAATATTTGCAAATAATCCATTAAAGTTAGTATTAGAAAACTGTGCAATAGTTCTTATACTATTTGCTGTACCAACACTAGAAATTCCAATGACATTAGATCCTATTAATCTAATAGATCCAAAACTCTGAGTTCCAATTCCTGTTCCTGCTTCTACAGAATCAAAAGTTTTCTTAAGAATTTTAATATCATGGTCTCTTGTAAATCTATTTGTTGGTGTAAATATTAAAGTCTTTCTTCCAATATCATCAACATTTGCACTAAACTCACCAAGCAATTCATTCGTATATGCGGTATATTTTTCAAATAGAACAGAGTCTAATGTTGTTGTTTGCAATACTAATTCTGTTATTTGAGTATCGTATGTATCAGGATCAATAATTTGAATTGTGTATCTAACGTGAGTATCGATAGCATCAATTTCTTCAATTTCAACAAATGGATCTTCAAATCCTCTACTTGAAAATCTATCACTAATATCATCGTGAATTAATACTCTATTTGTTCTACACTCAGTATAATCTGTTAGTTTTTTATTTTGTATTTTTAAGAATTTAGACTGTTCTGGATTTGTTCTAACATCATAATCAACAACGTTGTCGAAATTATTAATTATATCTACTCTCTTCTCACCAATAACATCTAGGACTGCTATACTGTTTGTTGTTCCAGATAGACCTACTGATGCATTTGTTGATGATATAATTCCAACATCTGCAAAGTTTTTTAGTCCTGCGGGGTGTATAATGCTATTAACTGGTGAAGAAAGTTTATCCCAAGTTATCGGGCTCTTAATAGAATAAGAAAGATTTTGATAGTAGTCATTGTTAGGAGTAACTTGATAATCTTCACTCAGTTTTCCAATATCGTTTCTCCATCCAAGTTTTTGCGGAGATGAATAATCAACTTTAAATCTAGATCTATTTTGATTAATAGAACTTACATCTGCTATTGCACCACTAGTTCTTCCCTTAATTTTATCTCCTTTTTTAAGAGAGTAATCTCCTCTAACTTTGATAAATTCATCTCTTATCGAAGATACGTACAGATCTTTTTCAACAAATCCAGTACCAGTATTTACAAAAAGTTGCTCATTTAGTGCAAATGATGCTCTCTTTTTAATTACATTAATCTGTGGATAATGTTTTTTATTAGTAATAGTTGCATATCCGGACTGGAAAGTTTTTGCTATTCCTGGATTTGTTGATAGACCAACTCCAAATTCATCAACAACAGCAAAAGTCAAAACTGCTGGGCTTGAATTTACATAAGACTGAACTTTAAAAAATCTATAATCATAGTTCTCGGAGTTATATCCAGTACCATCACCAACTAGATCAATACCTTCTACAAATATTTCATCACCATCGGCAAATATAGGAGAGCTAAATCCCAAAATAGGTGTTGATATGGTACATGTAGCAATACCACCAGGTCCAGTAATAAGAGAACTAATACCGACACCATTAGAATTATTAATTGCAATAACTCTATGTTGGTCAGATTTTAATCCATATATTGGTGCTATTTGTGTAATCTCAGAAATAGCACCACTAGGAGTAACTGCTATTAATGAGGAACTATCAACGACTGTTTTTGTTTTTTCATTCCAAAGTAACAAATTGGGTGCAGTCAAATATCTGGAACCACCTGAAACTATATCGAATTGATCAATCGTATCAGAATTATCTAGATTTACAATTGGGGCAATAAATGCTTCTGGTGTCAGAGTTTTATCTGATGGATACTCATATCCTATATCTTTAATTCTAACATTCTTAATTCTACCAATAGAAGTTGATAGTGCTACAATATTCGCATCTTGCCCATCTTCGGTGGTTATATCTTTAAATTTTGGAAGTTTTTTGAAATTAAATCCTTCTGAAATTATTTTTACTTTTCCGATAGATCCATTTATTGCTGTTGAAGACTTTGTAGAATACTCTAATTTATCAGTTTGATCAGAAGTATATTTTAGTACAATGGGAACTTGTGTTGGAGATATTTTAAATGAATCTGTGGATACACCAAAAATACTATATGTACCATTATATTCACTATCCACATAATTAATCTGAGAATAATTGGTGACATCCTTATCAGAAGTACTTATATATCCAGATTTTTCTAATACATAGAAAAGTTTTGTTGGAATATTTTCTGTACAATTAATTGAAAGTGATGCAGTTCCAAATCCAACTGTACCAATTCCAATAACATTGAAGTTTCTAGAATCTCCTGCACTTATAAACTCATTTTTAAATTCTGCATCTTTAAAAATTTTAAGTTTATAACCATTTAAGGATGAGTCGCCAAGATTAAATTTTATAGTGGAATTTTTAACAACATTGATACTTGGATTTATCAGTGCAAAAGTGTGAATGGATCCGCCAGCACCAACAATGTTTACAACTTTCTCATTAGGTTGAATAGTTTCATATAAAGTTTCTGCAAGTCTAAATTGGTTAATATTATCTTTAATTACATAGTAAGATCCAGTTTGAAGACCAGAAGCAACCTGAGTACTGCTATTATAGAAGATTTTATCGCCAGTTTTAAACCCATGATTTGCTATCGTTATTGTATTAGATGATGTACTAATCTGGGAAGAATCAATACCTACTGGATTAACTAGTAGTTTTTTCTCTTCTTCATTGAATGTGATTGTTAATGCTGATGTTGTTCCAACGCCAACAATGACATTTGGAATAACTGTCAATTTAATAGAATCATTATTTAATAAACCATGACTCTGAGCAGTGCTTACAGTAGTTACTATTCTATCAATTTGACCAGTTACTTGATTGTAGTTTGTTTTTAATAAGTATTCGGAATTATCTGTTCCGTCGCTGTAAAAATATAGACCTTCACTATTTGTTGTTAATCCAACTTGAGTAACTAATCCAACATAATCTTTACCTTTGTTAATTACGTAAACATCAGATGTTAATGTAAATGTATCCGGAATTTGGAATGTATTTAATGATGTTGAATCATTACCAACAATTAAGGAATCAACACCACCAACATCTGATTTTGTAAAAGTAAGTCTTTGTCCAGTCTTGAATGGGTGGTTAGGCAAATAAATGGTTCTGTGTGGAATAGATACTGTTTCGGAGGTAACACCGATAGTAAATGTTTTGTATATTGCTCCACCTGGAGTTGTTCCAAGACCAACGGAATTTTTCGCATTAAAGTAAACCAAATCATTTGGTTTAGAGTCAAACTGTGAAATTTTTGATTTACTGTTTATTGTGACCTTATCATTTATAATATTTAAACTACTTCCATAAGTATGTGCAACTCCAGTACTTGCAAATCTTTTAACTTTTAAAACTCCATTACTATAATCATTCAAAACTTTTACAATTTCTGTACCAAGATTTGATTTGATGAGAATACTTCCACCGATTGATACAGTTGGTCTAGTTGTAACAAAAATATCTTCTGATTTACCACCCGGAGTAGATGAATAACTACTCATGGTTATAGCAAGACCTACAGTTTCTGTTGTAAATCCTACTGATTTTGATCCAGAAAGATTATTAATTGATGTTGAAAGTCCGCTGATTAAAACTGTATCATTATTAAGTAAATCAAATCCTGATCTATAATAGGCCGAAACAGTCTGATCAGTGTCAGATACGAAGACGCAGGATGTATAAGATTCAAAAGTTGTTTCAATCTGAGTAACATTCTTTCCTATAAGTTCAGAAATTTCAGCTCTTAGACCAGTTCCTTCTGTTCCTTCCTCATCAAAATTTACGGACTCTCCAATTCTATAACCAGTTCCGCCATCAATTATACTAATATCATCAACACTACCATTTTTAACAGATTCGATTATGGATATTTGAGGTAAGACTTCATAAGGCTCAACAAGAAAATCGTAATTTGCATACGAATCATTAAGTTTATATGGTAAAGTATTTCTAATAAGTTTTGAATTATTGAAATCAAAATTTTGATTTAGATAAGAATTTTCTTCTATGAAGGAAGATCTGAATGTATTTCCAATAAAATAAGGATAAAGAGGTTCAAGTTTATTTGATGTAGTGCTTGTGGTTACTCCAGCAAAATAAGCATAAACTCCATTAGGAAATTCGGGAGTTTTACAATATCTACCGTTATGTCTATCAAGATCACCATTTCCAGTATATTCAAAATCTTCAATAAAGAATCCAGAAGAGAATGATGGTCTATTGGAAATTTTTGAAGTATTTAAAGTATAACTTGGATTTATAATTCTAACGCCAGATTGAACATTATTCGGATTCGAATATCCATAAGGACCATAAATTGGATTTCCATCATATGCCCATCCAATAATTGGTGAGTGGGAAGTACCATTATCCGAATAATTAGATGCTAAGTCCTCAGAATATCCATATATTCCATAAACAAGTGAATCATCAGTAAGATTTTTATTGAGACTTGAAAATATTTTTGGATTTCTAGTTCTTGAATAAATTGCATACCTTTCAGCATCATTGATAGTTAAGTCTCTAACTGCTGTATCGAATATTGCACCAGAACCTCTTGGTTTTACTTGAATAGAAGTATTAGATGCACTATAACCGATACCAGAATTAATAACAATAACGTCTGTTATTTTACCATCATTAATTACTGGTCTGAGTATTGCACCACTACCATTTCCTTTTGCAATAAGTTCTGGAATTGAATAATACTCAGATCCTGTACTTAAAACTTGAACATCAATTACTCTACCATTTGAAACAACAGGATTTAATTGTGCATTTTTTCCATTTTTAAGAGTAATTAATGGTTTTTTATGTAAATTTAAAGTACTTGATCCATACTCAGTTCCATTTTCGTATAGATAAGATCCTATAATTTCACCAGTAACAATCGGTGTAAATGTAAAACTGCCTGTAAACGTTGAACCGTAGGATACGTTTGCTTCTACTTGAATTGGGGGATATTCAAAAATATGATATCCTGACCCAGAAGATTTAATATCTACAAATTTATCTCTTACAAGGTCAGTGGTTATAGTTGCTCCAAAACCAACATTAATTAGTTTGAATGTATTAGAATCAATAGTTTTTACCGAATAACTAACAGTTGTTGATAATCCAGAAATTTCTGTTTCAGTTGAAGAGTATAAAACAATATCACCAGTTTTAAATCCATGATTTTTAAAATTAATTGTATTGTAATCAGTAGAAATTCCGGAAGATTTAACTCTTAGTTTTCTATATTGATAACCAGATCCACTCTCTAAAACTTTTACATTTCTAATAGTTTTCTTAGATAAAGTTCTAAACTTATGGATACCTGAGAATGAAGTAGAAGTTGAAAATCCAATTGTATTAATACCTGCCAGATAATCTGATTTTGTATTAAAGAGTTTAATAGTTCTGGTATTTACGAATTTAGCAACATATTCATCACCACTTACTAGTGCTCCTGTTACAGTATTGGAAATATCTCCAAAAGTTCCTGTCAATATGGGATTATTTCCATTTTGATTGTAAATTATACTTTCACCATCTGCAAAATTGTGGAATGTTGTGAATGTAATAGTCTCATCGGTTAAATCTACACCACCACCAATTGTAAGTGCTCTACTGTCGAATTCAACCTCTCTATATCTTTCCCCTATAATTGGTTCTAGAATACATCCAGATCCATTACCACCAGTTAAAGTAACTGAAATTGCAGTATCAACATCAAAGTCTTGTGGATCGACATAAACTTCTTTTACACTACCACTAATAATTGGATCCACAAGAGCAGTAACTCCTGTTCCTGTTGTTGATCCAGCAGAAATTATAATTTTTGGTGGATTAACTACATCATAATCTTTACCAGAATTTAATACATTAAACTCTTTAATTGGTCCATAATAAATTTTATCCAGAGATTCTGGGCAAGAAATTTCTACACCATCTACTAAAAGACCAATTCCACCTATTACATTATTAATTGATCTTCGTAAAGAAGTTCCAGAATTTGAAGTAATTTTTTTAATTGGGAATTTTCTTAATATTTTGTTTGGTGAAATATTTCTATCTTCATGTCTTTTTAAGGTAAAAATATGACTTCCAGTCGTTGATACTGATCCAAATTTAATATATTCTGATCCACTTAAAAGTGACTTGGATGCATATAATCTTATACCATTAGTTCCAACTAATTTAACATAATACTGAAATCCCGATACCAATCCAGATAAAGGGTTACCTGTGGCAGTATATACAACAACATCACCATCAATAAATCTTACATTTGATGAAAATCTAATTATAGAATATGCTTGGGCAACATTATCATAATCATCAAGATAAGTTGTAGATCCATTTGGTATACTAGATTCTACAATTTCATCAATGACTTGATATGACGGTAATGAATTTGATGCGACATATCCATCTTTATCTGAATCATTATAAACGTTCAGAACATTTGCGATATAGTTATTATTGCCAAGTACAAGAGGTACATTTGCACTTACTACTTTTCTTATCTTTCTTCTAATATCATAAGACTGTGTTGCACTTGGAGAAAATCCAGAAAGATTACTTAAAATAACCTGATTTAAAGTTGTGTTAACACTAGTAACAACAGCATTTGCGGAAGCAATATTATTTGTATATGCAAATAAGACATCGACGATATCTCCTTCACGCAAACTTGATTTGTCAATTAAACTCAATAAAGTAAAAGTTGATCCAGAAATATTTGATACTTGATATCTTGTACTGGTATTATAAATCCAAGAATTTGCAAATACTTCTTTATAAGTTTTATCTCTTTCTGATGGGTTATCAATAATTTCGCCAAGATTTTTAACCGTAATTTCTTCACCTTCATCGATGAGGGAAACATTTTCAACCTCTTCAAATTCAGAAATTACACCAGTTATACGTAAATCAACTCTCTTTGACAGATCTCCATTTTCATATCCAAAAATAGTTTCATTTGACCTAATATCAGAAGAAATTGATATTACACTAGTAATTCCTGTGCAACCAAAAAATTGATTGATACTCTTTGATGTATAATTAATTAAATCATTGCCAGATACTATTGTACCAGTTTGTCCAAATCCAATAGTAGAATCGACAGAGATAATTGAAGATCCAACAGAAACATTTTCTAATACTTTTGTTTTTCCTGGAATTGTAAAAATTCCTTCAATTAAGTCTCTTTCACTATAACCAACAAATAATCCTAATTTATAATATGTTTCGTTATTTCTACTAAAAATTTGAACATCAGATACTGATGCACTAGTTTTTACATCAGTGGATTTAAAAATAGTTTGCCCCTCTAAATTTAAAGGATCTCCTGAAATATTTTTAGCTACAATAATTTCTCTTCTGATATAATCAGCAGATGATGGTTTAATTAATCTTCCTTCAAGATCTAAAACATTTGCGTCTACACCGTATAAAACCTTAAAGAGAATTTTTACAGATTCTTCAATACCTTTTGACTGATAAAAATCCCTTGCATGTTTAATAAAATTTCCTACATCAAGGTCAGAAACAAAATCATAATTTTCTAAACCAGGTGTAAAGGTATATTTTAATTTTTTATAAAATTCTTGTAAGAATAATACGCTTAAATTAGTTACAGTTGAAGTTTGATTATGACTTGCTGCTGTAGTTTTTGAGAAGGTTAAGCTTTGTTTATTGACATTTGTATCAAATTCAGAAATGCCAAAATTACTATAATTAGTAATTCCACTGAATCCACGTACACAACCAGTAAAAGTATTTGTTGTAATACCAGTATATGTAATGATTTCATCATCTATTTTTAATAGACCATATTCAGATGGAAAACCCTTTGTAGAAGTAACAGTAACAATTCCAGCGGAAGATGATACGTCATACACCAATGAAGTTTGACCAGTAACGACTTCTGGAACTAAATTATCAAGTTTCAGATATTGATCCAAGTTTTCGGCAATATCTACAGTTCCACCCTGAAATTCTTGGGAAATGTAGTACTGCTTAAAAAATTCAGTTGCTTTTGGAAAATCCGAAACTATAAATTCTGGAAGTTGACTCTCAATAATTTTATTGATTTGTACTCTCTTCTCAAAATCTGACATATTTTATTTCCTCTCGATGTCTCCGTTAGAATAGCTTGAAGTATAGTAGTCTCTGGTAAAAGTAACTCCGGAAATATCCTCTCCAGAAGCAATAACGTCTTTAATCATATTTATCTCACTATTGGAAATGTCAAAACTTAGGTATAAATCTTTCAATCCAACAACATCATTAGAATCTGGGAATGCCTGAATTTCAATAATTTCATTTTCTGCTACTGTTGAGGTAATATTAATTGTGTTAACAATAATTTCACCAGTCGTATAGTTGACAGTTCCAATAGATTTTAAAACAACCGCCGTTTGTCCTCTTTCTGTTTGCCTAATAACCGCTAGATCACCGGTGTATATGACATTTCCATTTGTATCTGTCTTACTATCATCTAGCTTGATGATTTCTTTACCATTGCTACCAATTAATATTTTTGTTTTTGGAACATCAGTAAAATAAACAATGTCATCAAAACCTTGAACTTTAAATCCCGTACTCTTAATATTAAATCCTTCTGGATTAATGTGGAAACGATTTCCAAAACACAACTCATATTGTGCAAATTGATTTACAAGGACTTTCATATCCCTTCTAATTCTAACCTTAGTGATATTAGAAGTAATTGCATTGTCAACTCTATCAATGAGTTGAACAACCTTACTATACTTAAATCTTCCACCAAATCTATTCATATCAACATTTTTAGAGTATTCTGTTAATGCTGATGTAATAGATGTTTTTAGATCGTTAACGTTTGAAACTTGATTTGTATTATAATAAACTGATGAATCAATCTCAACATACAGAATTTTAAGATCAATTATTTGTTGATTAATTCCAGCAATTGAATATTGCTTTAACCTGTTTAAAATATTTTGCTTATCAAAATCAGAAACATATGTTCCATTTTTTGGTTTAATACTAATCTGAACTTTACCATATTGTGGTGGAACTAAATCTTCTCCTCCAACCACAGAAACGGACTCTGTATTTGGATATATTGATTGTATAATTGCCTCATAATCACGAGAAGTAACTGCTCTATATTGGGCAGAATAAAGTCTTGGAGCAAAATATTTGACAGATGCTATTGGTTCAATTTCTCCACCATTTGAAGATTTTTCAATTGTATTAATTGTAATAGTTCCCGATGGAATTACGCGAATATTAGAAGCATCTACAAAATTTCCTTGAAAATCAAATACGGATGCTCCATTACCTCTTTCACCATCAGTCACAATATATTTTGCGGTAATGACCGAATTATTATCAAGTTTCTTACCAAAATATCCATCCCCAAAAAGAAGTTCATATTTCTCATCTTGAACTTCTTGAACCAAATAAATTTCAGAATTCTTATCTAATCTTAGAATATTGTCTACTTTATAGTATTCTCTTCCTATTCCAGTATCATTAATACCTTTTACATAAACAACAAGATTTGCAATATCAATATTTGGGTTATCAAGAATAAACCTTTGATCTTGAGAGTTATCGACCGTCCACTGTTTTGTTAATAAATTTCCTTGATAAATGTATACAGGAGCAGTAGAAGATCCAAATTTTGCTACTCCATTTTTTACCGTAGTGGTAATATCTTCGGAAATTGAAAATCTATATGATGTATTATCATACGATCCTACACACACCAGACCCGCTTGTAGAGTTAGAAAAGGACTTGAAGTAGTGGTAGGTACTTCGAATGTAATCGCTGCCTTAGAGGCGGTTTTAGAGCGTGGTACGTAACCAATATTTCTTGCTAGTGAAACAACATTCTCCCTTAAAGTTGCCGAATCCAGGAAGGATTCATTAACAACCATATTGGAGTTAAATGCTGTAATATAAGTGTTATATGCGAGAGTATCAATTAAGACAGAAAAATTAGATCCTTCAAAATCAAAATCCGTGAAATTTGAATTTGCGCGAAGGTAATCTTTAATCTGTGTTTTAATCTGATCGAAATCTAGATTCGTGAATTGTGTAAAAGGCATTTTATCTTGTTGCCTCTAGTAAGAATGAAAATTGTTGTGTTGGGAAATCTTGCCCAATTATATCAAATATAATAGTCACTTCGAATTCATTATTATCTGGTCTTGGTTCAACTTCAACTTGAACATTATCAACTCTATCCTCAAAATTATTAATTGTTGTTTTAATTTGATCTTCAATTACCGAAGCAGATCCGTAATCGACAAATTCAAATAAACTTCTACGAACATCAGATCCCAACAGTGAATTAAAAAATCTTTCTGTTGGGATGGTTTCTACTAAATTGCGGACAGATCTAGAAATCGCCCTCTCATTAATCAAGACAGGAAGATCTTTTGTCACCGGATGTGGTTCAAAAGAAAAACTAATATCCTTAAAAGATCTGGATATTCGTGTGGCTGCCATTGATGAATAGATTTTCTTGATTATTTATACCTAGTGCCAGGAAGATCCATAGTTTGGTTCTGTACCATATTCCCAATCATCATAGTCTTCATCATTACGAATTTTTTCATGCAATTCAGTTTGTTTTCTAAGGTCATGACGTGGTGCAGAGTCGTGCATTACCTCTTGAATCACTCTTTTTGGTTGTTCAGTATAATCAGTGATTAATTTTGTGGTTCCCCACATCGAATACATGTAATTGGAATCTCTATCGACTGGTAAATTAGACATTTTAGCTCCTGTTTTAAACGAATAAAACAGAACTTTTATAAAGGAGGTTGCTATCTCCTTATGTCTATTTAACGATCGACTTCACGTAATGAATATGAGTCTGAATTGAGATATTTGAGTATTTCTAGGGCGATTAATTTGGGATTTCCTTCACCACAAGTGTACACATCCACTGCCAGACACCCATTTTCTGGCCAAGTATGACAAGAAACATGACTTTCTGCAAGTGCAATCACGACTGTACATCCTTGTGGTATAAAACAGTGTGAAAATACGTTCAAAACGGTCATTTTCGCACGTTCAATACCTCTAATCATGACGTTTTGTAGAGATTCTACGTCATTGATCAGGTCAAAATTAACATCATACACCTCTAAGAGCAGGTGTTTGCCCATTGAATATTGTTTCAACTCAGGATTTTGTAAAAATTTATTTATTTGATGTAAAAACCCTTGCGAAGATAGTCTTGATCTTCAATAAACGTCATATTTTCCTTCTTCTCATCATCCCAAACGGGTATTGCAACTGAATTTCCGTAACGAAAGTCGGGATTGCGACGAAAATGAACTTCAATTAACTTACCACCAATAAATTCACAGTTAATCCAGGCATAATCTCCCTTTAAGTCTTTTAAAATTTCAGGAAAATCAACCTTTTGATCTATTTTTTCCCATTTTTGCCACTTATAATAAGGATCAGAAGAGTCCTTTGTACCCAAAACAACCAACTCTGATTCTTGATGATGAAAATCAACACTTAGATGCTCACCTTCGAAGATCTCACACCAAAATTCGGCAGGGTGTATGTGATCCGTATACTGTTCAATCCATTCATTACGAGCAAAACGCCCCATTCCAAGTAAATTAAAGGACGGGCGCACAATATAAAAATCGGGTCTGGGAACAGTAGTCCCAACTGGACCACATGTATATCCCAAAACCCGACTTAGAAACAGTTTATTATAAACCCAAAGGTCCGATGGATGTATATAATTCCATTCATCGTTACCATTTAGGTTATACATTAACCCTTACCTTGCCCTCTATACTTTTTACGAGCCCCATTGCGAGAAGACGCTGCATACTTAGTTCCGCCTCCATCGCCTTGGCGAGACTTCTTAGGGGGACCTGGAATATAAGAAGTGCGCTTGTTGAGACCACCGCTTGCTTTTGCCATTGTTTAATTCTCCAAATAAATTTCAGTTTCAAGTTCGCTTGGATTTGGAGAACCTGTCTGATAGAACTGTTGAGACAGATCCTCCATAGTATCGAAGTATTCTTCCTCTGTAAGATTCTGAAAAATTTTACGACCCTTACAGAGAATATTATACCGCTCTTGTGCCATGTCAGATGATTCGTGACTTTTCGTGACCAACGCGAATGCGAGGATCACACCAGATTTCAAATCCTGCTTCTTTTGCATCCAAACAGAAGGATACGTCTTCTCCACACATGTCTTGTACTTCACCAGATTCAAAGATTTGCATCTTCGGAGCAAACCAAGGATACTTCATATCTTCATGTTCAAAGACACCGTTCTTGATGAGTACCCAACCAAAACCAGTGTAATCAACGGTAAATGGCTTGCGACGCTTCTGAATACTTTCACCAGTTTCATGATTCATCACTCCACCATTGCCTCTGAAATCATCTTCATCAAGCCAGTGAGCAACTGAGGTAGTGTGACCATCTTCTGTCATGTACCAACCAGCGGCAATGTCTTGATCCATTAGAACCAGTTGCCAGAACTTTTCGGTATTGAAGACAATATCACTATCAATCCAAAGTTGCCAGTCATATTTCAGTTTACCATCCCAGGGTTTCTGATCAGGACCACGCAGAACATTTGCACCCAGACACTTACAACGTGCAAAGTTCACCATCGAACTGTAATCTTGTGAGATCTGAATACTTGCACCTGCTTGTACTAGATCAAAACAGAGTTGAACAAAATTTTTCAGATATGTATAAGAAACACCACGACCTGGAAGACAGAATACAATTGTCTTTCCCCGTACCATTTCTCTTGCCTTATCGTAGTCCCATTCAGGTTCTTTGGCGACTACTGGACTTTTTGCCTTTACAGTAAATCCTTTTGTCATAACTTGATTAATTTTCAATCATATCATACAGTATTATGTAGCGGTTGTCAATCGATGACTTCCTGATAATG
>Ga0315900_10002296_pt1 | contig 29495 bp, 72 predicted proteins | sample LakEriMetagenome_FD_203521 | JGI IMG/M metagenome (GOLD analysis project Ga0315900, IMG submission 203521) | Freshwater fungal communities from buoy surface, Lake Erie, Ohio, United States - Buoy 12 MA114 | ecosystem: Environmental > Aquatic > Freshwater > Lake > Lake biofilm | place: USA: Lake...
CTATTGACAAAGAAACCTTCGGGCATCTTTTCAACGGCCAATTTCTTTTGCAGGCGAGTGAGAAACTTTTCCTCCCACTTTTGGAAAGATTCGGAGTCAATCAAGCCGTTGCAATAATCGCATGCTTTGCGACTTGCCTCTTTTTCTGCGCGGCGCAAAATGTCGTAAATCTCGTAAGGATTAGAGACATCTTTGCCAAACAAACGGCCCAACGCTTGAATGTGGCGATTTGCGGCGGAAATGTTGTGGGTGGATAGGGTGATTTTCATATCTGTATATTAGCGGCGAGAACAGGTTAGTCAACAAGTTTCAGATACAGCCTCTTAATAAATGGATTTTCATCAAAGACGCATTTGTTTATTTCAACAATGTTTAAAATTTCATGCATTCGCCTGTTGAATTGACGCCTTTCTCCAATGGATGCAACCATGCAAGGATGATCTGGTCTAGTTTCAAACCTTACGACTCTTTTATTGCCAATAAACCAATCGAGATAGGCTTTTTTGTTCATGGTTTTATTATACAAGCAATTACCAACTAGTCAAACCACTTTTCGGCAATTTTGGTTTTTATTTTTAACAAGGGGTCTTAGGGGTTTAGCGAAGCTTAACCCCTAAAATAATACGTTTCGCCGTCATAGTCAACAGAAGAATAATCCACCATCAAAGAATTTGCCGCAGCTTCCCAATCAATGTGGCAGGCGGGCCAATCTGCGTTGTGATTAATTGCGCCGATTCTTTCAGCAAAATCTTGGGCGTATTCCTCAAAATCCTGTTCGCGAATCAGTTCTACGCCATCAAACCATTCGCGCCCGAATTGTTCGCGCAAATCAAGTAGGTTCTTTAATTCTTCGTAATCGCTGCAATCCCATTCATAGCCGAGTTCTTCGTCTTCAAGATTTTCGCCGCTTGGAATTTGAAGTTTTTCTTTGATTTCGGCGATTTGTTCAGCGGTCAAACACTCTTTCCACTCGTTAAAAGCGGTTTCGAGTTCTTCGAGGCGTTCGTTTAGGTTTCTGGAGTCGAGGGTTTTCATGCTTTATTTTCCTTTATTTTGGGCCGAAAGTCAAGAGACAACTTGATATTCTCCAACAAATTTTCGGCCAGAATCTCCGTTCGGGCGGCTCAAGATTGTTTTAATCACGGCCCAATTTTCGCCTTCGCTTGTGCCGTAGCCATTTCTGCGGGCAATTTCTGGCAAATTCTTAGGGTGAACGGCCATTACCACATCATCAACCACAACTGAAATAGGATATTCCGCCCCATTCACCTTGACAACCCGCACTTCACTAATCTGTTCTTTCTTGAATAGGACTCGGCGGAGGGGGATTTGTTTTAGAATGTTTTGCTGTTTTACTGAAACGCTACGCTCTTTAATGCGGTCAACTCCATGAAAAGTTTGGGCCGCAACTCTGACAGCAAATCCGCCGTCAAACTTGACCAAGCAACGGTCAAGGGTTTTCTCAACTTCGGGCGAAAGCTTGTAGTAAAGAATCTTTTGCATATACAAAGGTAATATGCGGCCAGATTTTTGTCAAACGATTTCTCGCCATCCAAGAATCATTGGTTCGCTCGCCTCAATTGCGGCGAAATCTGGAATCAGTTTGCTCTTCAACGGGCGGATGCGTTCAATGGCAATCCAATTTTTGTTGTGGAGCTTTGATAGCCATTCAGCGTGAGCCTTGGCTTGGCGAGCGTTTGTTGGTGTTGCGGGATAAATCATAGCGTGTAACCTTTTCTATGCCCCTACCTTCGCCCACGAAAAACCAAAAGTCAAAGGACTTCTTGAATAACTGCATGTCTGACTCCGTGATGAATAAAGAGTTTCCAGACAACAAACAACGATACGCCGTTTGTCAACGCCAACTTGAAACTAGAAGCAAAGCGTCGAAAGATTTGGAATGGGTTGAGGGGGACGTGGTTATTTTGTTTTAAAGGTGGTGTTCTGCCCCGAAGTCGAATCGGGATACCCGTGAGGGAGTACAGAAAATTTTAAGTTTTCTGGCGATACCAGTTAGCCTAGCAGAACAAAAATTCAAACAAATTCCTGCCAATCTTTCTCCAACATCGCCCGATATTCCTCCTCCGTCAAGGGGAAAGAACTAATCATAGCTTCGGGTTCGGCGCGAACGATGAATTGGCCGACTGGCAAGCGTGAAATGCACGAAAGATTTTCGCCGTCTCCAATGAATGAATAGAAGTAGCCACCATTTGGGCCGTTTGGTTCTTTTTTCTTCTTCAAAAGGGACAATCGGGCATCAATTTGAGCCATAATTTGGCCCTTTTCTTTGCGCGGAATATCTTTGTCCGCTGTCAACTCATTTTTCGCGACAACCAGTTCATCGCGAGTTAGAGTTTCGATTTCGTCTAGGAGGTCGGTTAGGTTCATATTTTTACCAAAAGTATTCGCAGTTTTCGCTAACATTCCATTCTTGATAAATCTTTGAGCGAGGATCACATTTCAAAGCGTAACCATAAGAACGCTCTTCACCCGTTTCCCAAAATGAACACTCTCCCTGCCAAGTAATCAAGGTAAAACCTTGGACGCATGAACTTTTTGTTACCTTGCCTAGTCCAACGTCCCGAGTTTCCGCTTGTGGGAAGGTTTTCTGAAGCTCGGAAATCATCTTCTGATAGTAAGGAATCGTTTGTGGGCAATATCCTACCAAAACATGTACATTAACAAACTGCGGCCCAAGATATGAGCGAACGCTGTCTTCGAGCAATTTTTCGGACTTTTGCCTAAGAGATTCAGCCTCTCCTACAATTGCGCTCCATTCTGGACCAACTACATCTTTTCCATCGCGGCGAGCATCACTGTAGAGTTTTTCAACCCTTTTAAGAAGCTTGTCGCTTTCTTTTTTGGCGGCGCGAAATGTTGGAGTTAATTGTTGGCCGTCTTTTAGCATCTTGGAGGCTTTATCGACAAGATAATCCAATCGGCGGTAAATGTATTTGCGGTAGTTCATGGGTTATATTATCGCATTATTATGGGTTTGTCAAACCAGCAATTTCCCACACATTGATTTCTTGGATCAATTCGGCATGCTGTTTGTGCCAAGCCTCATCTTGGCCTAGCGCGTAAAAATATTCGCCGCAATGGGTAAACTGAATTACAGTAGGAAGGCATTCATACCATGCAACCCAAAAGCTGTTTGGTTTGGGATTGGGTGAAACGGATTGCTCCGAATCGGAAAGATATTTTTCGGCGTATTCTTCAATAAGAAGTTTCATGGCGCAATTATCACCGCACGATAAGAGGTTTCGCCGTCAAGAAGAATGTCATTGTTTCCATCATCAGTAAACCAATGAGCGACTTTCCTACCACAAACTGTTCGTTCGTTTCGCGGAGTGTTCCACAGAGCGTCTTCCTCGTCGCGAGTCATTTCGATGGTTTCAATAGTTTTAGTGGAGAATTTCATATTTTAATCCCAATTCCAAGGGTTTTCTTCCTTAATTTTAGCAGTTGGCCCGAATTCGTCAAGCTTTTCTTCGTCTTTGGACGCGAGAAGATTGCGTTCGGCGCTACGGTTCTTCTTTTTGTCGAATTTTTTGATTAGTTTTTTAATCGTAGTGTTTGAGTGTGGATTGGCTGAATATGCAAGTGCCAAGTGAATTAGTTCACGCGGCGAATAAATGTCATAATCCTTGCTGTCCAAGCCCCACTTTGGACTATCGCAATATTTTTTATAGCCGATGCGATGAGCGCGAAAGTTTTTGCCCTCTTCCACAACAAACCAGCCGATACTTTTCAAATGCTTGATAGCGTCTTTCGTGTTCATGGGTTAGATTAACACGTTAATTTGGCCGCGTCAACTGTTTCGGTAAAATTCATCTCTCACATGATAATCGAATTCATCAAATCCCCCAAACGAAAAAGTCGCGCTATCCCGCTCCCCTTCTTTTGTGCGTAGATATTTCAACGCTTGATTCAACCTTTCTTTCTTGCGGCGGGACAGATCAAGAGTAAAATGAATTGGACACTGGCTATCCTTGTTGAAACATTTACGGTTGTCAACGCTAATACAGTGAGTCAGATAGTTTTCGCTAAAATTAATGCGAAAAGTCAACTCATCATCATTAACAACCGCCCAAGATTCTCCTTTGGATTTCACAATTCCGTCAACAGCGTAGTCTCGGAGAATGGCAGAGATGATTTCGTCTAGTGAGTTCATGGGCTGAGTCTAACCCAATAACTATCGCACGTCAACCACATTCTCCAATTTCACCATGACAAACGGCGATTGGTTTTTGTCGGCGAGTTCGGCGCGGGTTTTCTTTGGCTTTAATTCGCTCGCTAGGACCATGTTTTCAATCTGCTCTTCGGAGACTTGCTTGCCGTCAAGAAAATATTGGCTTTTGGGCTTGTTGCCAGAAAGGTTCACGGCCAAGCAAACATTTCCGCCGAAAGTCTCAAAAAATTTCAATCCGCCCAAATAAAAAGCCCGTTTGACGCCCTTTGGCAAATACGGGTTTGCTCGTTCGCCATCTTGGATTCCAGACTTGACATTAGCTGTATTGGAGTATTCAACGCCAAACAAGCCTTGAAATTGAGACTCCTTTTCGGCACGCTCCAAAAACCCTTTCTTGAGCTTGACAGGGCGGCGAGTTGTGATTGAGAAAATGCTTCCTTTTGGGCGGGAGGAAAGTTTGGCGGTTAGTTGGTTAATTTCCATATTTAAGCTCTATTTCAAGTTTGAACTCTTCTTTGTGAGCATTAATTAAGTCGCCGATTGCTTCATTAATATTTTCGCCGCGACCCCAAATTTCTGGATGGTTTTCTAGCGATGCGTGCCAGTCGGCAGAGCGTTTGTAGAGAATGATTTTCATGCTCAAAGACTACCACAAGACCCATACTCTAGCAAGTTCAAAATGTCGCCAACTGCTTCTTTTTCGCCGTCCATTTGACTGCGGCGGAAATCGTTTTCGCGGCCTGAATAGGTGTCTTGCGAATAACTTGCAAGTCGTCGCGCCCAATAGAAAATTAGCGTTTCCTTTGTAATGTCGGGATGAGCATTTTGGCAAGAGTCAAAGAAATCTTTGGCCGCTTGGAGTTTCCCCGCCAAGTTCACAAAGTATGGCAACCGATCACATCGCTCAGCCTCAATAAATCCGAGAATTGTTTTTTTACATTCAGCAATTTTGGAGTCAAGATTGGCGGAAAGTTGGGCGGTCTGGGTTTTGAATTTTGTCAAGTCAAAGGACATAATTAGTAGTTGAAAAACTTGTTAAACGATTCTCTACCACTGTTTTTCCAAAAGTTCGAAATTGCGCAAGTAGAAATAACTGAAATAATAATCCACGAAAACAACATCAAGTATGGAGGAAATTTATTGTAAATTTTTATCTCGTGTTTATTATAATTTTTAATTGCAAAAGCTGCCGCAATTGCTCCAGTCAAATAGATGACAAGAATGATGGTTGATGTGTTCATTTTAAACGTGCTGGTAGTTCTACTCCGTGTTTCAGATAGTGCCAAATCATTGTTTGCGGGGTGCCGCGTTCATGGTTTTGTCCCAAGGGTAGTTGCAACTGATTAGTGTTTCGGGGCGAGTGTTTTTTCATAAGCCAAGAGAATTTCGGCAGTTACATTTTCAATTGTCCACTGATCCTTGCATGGATTACCAGTCTCCCTCATGGCATCAACATATGTTTGACAAAGACTAATTATTCCTTTGTCAACTAAAAATTCCAAGACCTTTTCGGCGTCTGATTTGTTAATCTTCATATCCCAACTCTAGCCTCTTAATTTTGTTGCGCAAGAAATATTTTTCAGTAACGTCCAACGGTTCGCTGCTTGAATACGCGCAAACGCTAATACCGTTAAACACAAATGTTGCTTTGACTGGCAATCCATCACGGGAAACGTGTTTCTTGGCAAAGGCGATGGCGTCTTTGGTTGTTGACCAAATATCACCCAACCCAAATTCGAAGGTTACTTCGCGCATTTTTGCCAGTCTTTTGAATTTTTCAACATTTGAGCAACATCTTCGATTCCCGCCGCAAGTCGAATAGGATCAACGTCATCGGGAAAAGATTTTGCCGCGTATTTAAGAACGTTTGTTGCGTCAACAACTAGGCTCTCTTCTTCCGTTGTTGGCTCAAAATGCTTTTGCAAGCGAGCAATTACCTCATCCGCCGAAATGTTCACAATTTGAGCGATTTGATTGCTTTTGAGAGTGATTACGGCGCGGCCCTTTATATAGGAGTCTTCTGAGATTGCGGCGATTTCTTCGGGGTTGATCCAAAGGTTGTCGATTGGGACTAGAGTTAGTGTTTTCATGGTTGAATCATAGCGTTAAATTCCTGCATTGTCAACGGATTGTTGTCAATATATTCGCCGTCTTTGGGAGGTTCAATCCTGTATAGGAGAATTGGAGCCATCTCTTTCGTTTGCTCTCTTTCGGCGGCGTCAATGATTTGTTGTAAAATGCTTTTCTTGCGCGGGGAGCCGATTGCCTTAATTAAAGCAGCGGTTTCCTGATTATTCGGCCCAAAATATAGACTAGGGTATTTGCGCGGCTTACCCTTGTTTTTACCCAAGGAGTTGTATGGGTTGCAGAGGTAATAATTGGCCGCTAGTTCGGCGAGTTTGCTTTTATAATGGAGAAGCTTTTGCATGGTTAATTCAAGCACACGGCGTTATGTTCGTCAAGGCTCATGTCACACTCATATTCGCCGTCTTCAAAAAAACCAATGCTCGGCGCGAAACAGACTTCGTGGTATGAATTACCCTCGTCGTCTGAGGAGAAAATTACCTTGTATTTGGCCGCTTGTGGGTTTTTCTCAAGGAGGGCTGTTAGTTTGCGGTGGTAGGTTTGTAAGGTCATGGGTTTAAATCTGCAAAAGCTGCGAAACTCCAATTTTCAAATTCCGAATCAATTCGCTCATAAAACAAACACTTTTGAATGTCGTCGCCGAAAGTTTCAGTGAACGGCCAATTTTTATCGCAAAAACTTAACTCGCCAGGATTGTAAACACAATGCTTGCAGTCGGAACAAATATCGTTGTCGGAGATGGAGAGTTGTTTGTTCATGGGTTAAATATAACAATTAACAACTGCTAGTCAAACAACTTTTTGAGTTCTTTTGTAGATGGCAATCTATACCTTCCATCTTCTACCTCTTCGGCATTAATCGCCCGACAAATCGCAGATGTTTGGCTTTGGCCGTTGTATGACTGCATTTCATTGAGAGCAGCAAACATAAGCCTGATTGCCTTATCTTTGGGAAGGCCGTAGATTAAGTCGAGGAGTTTTTCGGATATTTCAATCATGGCTTTATTTTACGCGCTTTATTCCACTCGTCAAGACTCTTTTCGCAAAGTTCAATCCACTCGATCATCGCGTAGTCGCGCATAAGAATCGCCCGTTTCTTTGCTTCAAAGAGAAATTCGGCGTATTCTTTTGGGCGGCTTTGAAAACAACGATTGATTTTGTAGTAGCGCCAGCCGTCTCGAAAGCCAAGGTGTTTGATGCAAGTTAGGAGATTGTTGATTCCAGACATGGCTGAATTATAGGCTAATATTTCCCGCCGTCAAACTTTAATCGTCTTGATTACTTCCTTGCCGCGATTTGTGATGTGGCGCTTTCCGTCTAGCTTCAAAAATCCTTTCCTCAACAAATGATGCTCATGATCTTGGCGCAAAGCTGTTGCTGGAATGCTCAAGCAAGCAGAGATTTCTGTCAAAGTCATTGGCCCGCGTTCGTCAAGCAGTTTAAGAACGCTAATCTCTGTGTTATCCAACCCGTGAACCTTAATATCAACAAGGCCGCTCAAATTCACAAAATCCGCCGAATCAAAGGATTTTCGCTTTTTAATGGCGCAAAAGTTTTCAACCTTGCGGGCAATTTGTTCAGCGGCGCGAGGGCTTGGCTTAATGCTGCCAACCAGTTCTTCCAAAACATTATCCTCGAATTCAATATCGGGCACATTCAAGCGAACGATTTCCATGAGTTCTGTTGCTGAATAGGGCGCAAGAGCAATGATTTCCATGCGGCTCTTCAACGGTTTGCCCAACTTGTTAGGATCAGTGGTTGCAAAGTTCATGGACAACTTGCAAAAGTCAAACTCATAGTCTGTGCCGTCGTGATTAACGCGGCGAACGTGAGACTTTTCTGTATTGAGCAAGGTCAAAAACCACGTTTGAACGCTGCGGGGAAGTTCGTGCGCCTCATCAAAAAGAATGCAAACATTTTCCCTATCAAGGATATGCGGCATGTAAACATTATCAATAAACCACTGAACGCTTTTAACGTTCGCAGAGTTAATTTCAATGTATTTGCCCGTTGTACCTGATTGAGTAATTTCTTTTGCAAAGGAGCGGATAAATGCAGTTTTGCCGTTACCGAACGCAGCGGTGAACAAAATATGTGGCAATGGTTTTCCTGCTTCCCGAGTTTCGAGATGAAACTGGAGAAGCGATTTCACGGCTGATTGTCCGATGAGATTAGCGAATGGTGTTTTGGTCATGTGATTATATTAGCGGTTAAATTGGCCGTGTCAATCGAATTTGAAAGGTTCTACTGGCTGTTCTGGTTCTTTTTCAACTTTCGGCGGAATTACCTGAAACGTTTGGGCGAAATTCCTTGCTGCTCTTTTTTGAAGTTCAACTCGTGATGCCAAAAATGGTTCGTCATCGGAAAATCCGAGTGCGCGAAGTTGATTGATTGTCATAGTGACAAAGGAGGTGGAGCCGTGTGTTCTCATGTTTTTTATTTTAGGTTAATTTGGCCGAAAGTCAAGCTATTTAATCGTCCGAGCAACCTTCAACCAGCGATTAAAGTTTTCGTCGTATTCTCCTAATTTTTGGCCCTTTTCTGGCTCCAAAAGTTTGCCGCCCAAAAGAAAATTCTCAACTTCCTCAAAGAAATTCGCCCCAAATCTTGTGCTAAAAATATAACCGTTGGAATGTTCTCGGCAAAACCTGATTCTCAAGTAAACAAAAGTTTCGGCCCATTTCTTTGGGTGTTCTACGGCAAGCGTTAGCCTTGCTCGTTGGATGAATTGAAGGGGTGTCATATTGTTATTGGCAAGAAGTCAATCAATTCCTGACGAAATTAGTCAACTCCTGCCAATCTTCGTCCGTCCAACTATCGGCAAGATATTCTCCAGAGTCAAAAATAACGTCTTTATCTTCGTCAATTTGGAAACTCATGCAACGGCTATCATCGTCAATGACGTTCAACCATGAGAGATTTTCGTCTGCTTCGGCCCGATACTCCACGCCGTTTACTGAAAAGCGTCCTCGTAGAATGACACCGCAAGAACTCATAACGGTTGATAGTTGGGAAACTGTTTGGAATGTTTTGCTCATATAACCATGATACCCTACTTTTTACCCTTGTCCAGCCTTTTATATGCCAATATTTTGCGGCGATTTGCTTCGTGCCATTCAACGGGTTCGCCAGTCAAGCTATTGTTGTAAAATGCGTCAAAGATTTGGCCGTTTTTAATTACTTGCAAGTGTTCGGTTGTGAAAACGAGGTAAGTTCCGCGTTTGAACTTCTGAAAATTCTTGAGAACGGGCCGCTTTTTGGGCCAAACGGTTTTTCTCCTCTTGCCAAAGTCTTTTGTGAGAGCGAGAGCCTCATCCCATGTCATATACTTGCGCCAATAATAGATTTTACGAGCGGGCCAACCCTTTTTCTCGCGCAATTTTTTGAGTCGTCGTTGAACCACATATACTGGCTCACCCGTGATAAGGGAAACGGCCACTGTTCCACAAGAAATATCACACTCGGGATAGTCGGCCCGATTGAAGGTTTTAAGTTTCATCCTTTATTTTGGCCGAAAAAAGAAGAAAAGTCAAGAAAAAAAAATTGCCTTGGCTAGACTGAGGCTGACGCATTACTAAAGCGTTCCTCATCAGCTTTCGTGTTTAGGAATGGCCTCATACACGCAAGGCAAAATTGTGGAAACCAGAATCCAACGGACAAGATTTTAACTTGCGGTTCCAAACGCAGCGTAAGGTGTGGTTTAAGCTACGGTTCTAGCCCGACTAGAAACGCCGCTGGATTCTGGTTTCAAAAATTAGTGTGAATTTTTTTGGTGGCGTTAAGCCTGCCATCGAATCTTTCCACGGATTAGGTAACTCACAAACTATTACTAACCAGTCTCAAAAAGACTTGGATGACTATTGCTAGTTTTTATACTTTCGGCATTTTTAAGGCGTAACTCTCAATAAGCCTACATCTGTTATAAAATCAACACCAATACTTGAACAGATACGATTTCTTGGGTTGGGAGTTTAAGAACGGCAGGGTTTCCACCTGCATAACGTGTCAAGTTAGATTTTGGGTTCGACTTGCCCTCTCCTTTCGGATTCGTTCTCGGGCCAGATTTTAAGTCTGGCAATTTACTCAAGCATACAACTTGTGATTCGTATATGCTGCCTTGAATTTAGGATAGCTCTTGTATTTTGTCAAACCCTTTTCATCCATCACGCGGAAGATGGCGTTAATGGAAACCTTTTGGCGGCGCATTGTTGAGACTGTTTCGGCCTCAGATTCGGCCATGATTTCCCTTGGACGCCCCTTGTTGGACCCTCTACCTTTCGAGAGAATTCGAGCGCGAGCGATTAGTGTGTTGATTGTGGTTTTGTCCATGTTTTTGTTTGTTGTTAATTTTGTGCGAAGCAAATTACATAAAGAAGCTCTTGATGACTAAACCATAAAGCACGGCAAAGATCGGTGTCAAGCTGATTGTGAGGTAAAGATTCTTGTCTGGTTGATTAGCTTTTGCGCTAATAAGTATTCCAAAAAGTGTGGAAATGCCAATCGCATGAGCAATTCCAATTTCGGCGACTCCAAGAGGGACAATGAACCAATTCCATAGGGTTGAAAACGCCCACCCATAATAGATGGACATGAGAGGAATTAGAACAATGACTGCGGCAATGATGATGAGGACTGGCATTTTGTGTCTTATTGTTTGTTGTTAAATCTTAGCCTGAAAGAAGCGATTTGTCAATTTATTTCGCCAAAAATTTGGCATGAGAATATTTCAACCATGTTTTTGGCCGACCATCTGGATAAGCGAATGCTTCCAATTCGTTTTGGCTGTAAAGATATGCGGCGCATTCAAAGAATCCGTTATTTGCAACGCAAACAAGGTCTTCCTCCCAAATTGTTGGGCGTTGAATAACTTTTGCGCCGTCAGCAACAAGAGCTTGAACCTTACCTAGTGCTGGAAGTGGTTCTTCTGTGAAAGTGTGGTTGATATATTTTCCCATATTTTGTTTTTATTAGTGGATTCCGTTGATGACTGACTGTAGTTCAAAAACCGCTGATTGCAAGCTGTTTTTAATTCTGCGGAGGGCGTCAGGTTGTTTTTCGTGCTTGGCGATTTCGCCGCCGATGAGGTAAAAGAGATTTTCCTGCCAGTCGATTGCTTCGGTGGAGCAGTCGATTAGCTGTTGGCGGGGGTTATTCGTGAGGCAGGGGGAGATTTTGTCAATGATTTTGTTCATGTTATTCTTTAATTTCTTTAGCGTTAGATGCAACATAGCGCCAAAAAGTGCTGGCGCAAGAGAATTGTTCGTCGTTTTTGTCGGCCCAAACCTTTCGCGTAGAATAAGTCTGGCTTGAGCGGAAGCAGTTGTTAATATGGAGCGTTTTATTTTCGAGAGTGATTGTTAGGTCTAGCTCTAAATAGCCAGTATATTCTCCACTGGTTAGTTCGGTGATTTTGCATTGGAAATCCTCGTTTGAGAGAATGTCTTGAATGCTGTTTGCAAACGCTAGGGTGTCAAAGTCCGATTCGTTGGTAAAGTTGATAGTCATAATTGAAAAATTAAGCCATTTCGGCGATTGCTTTGTCGAGAATATCTTGGGCCGCTCGAAGGGCGTCCTTGGCTTCGGCTTTCTTATAAGATTCCAAATCGAAGTTGAAAAACCTCTCATTGCCGTTTGAAAAAATAATTACAATACGCGGATAAAACCCTCCCTCAACATATTTTGTGTCTGGGAAGATTTCTCGAATATGCCGCCAATTGTAGATTCGGTTGTGGATTTTTAGCTTCATGTTAATCAATTCTAAGGAAGTCTTCTCCTTCTGTCAAGTTACTTGTGTCAATTTTTGGGTCGGTTTCGTCGATTTCTTCGCCAGCGATGAAACTTTCGGTTTTCCACCAAGAGTTCCAGCAGCAACCATCGCCGCAATAGTCGCCGTTGTCAACGAGGAGTTCGCAATCGTGTAGGAGACTAATCACTGTTTTTCGGGGGTAAAAGTTTTTACAGCTTTCTTTTCGAGTTCTTCAAACGAATCGTTCTCAGTGTCGAATCGACAATCCATTTCGCGCAAGATTAGGAACGTTTCGCCGCTTTCATTTGAAACTTTTTGCAGGGTTTCAGAGTCGAGCGTGAGGTCAACATCGCCATACCACTGTTTGCCATCTTTGGAAACAAGATTGGCGTTAAAGATTACCTCATTGTCTGGATGTTGTCGGCGGTATTCTGATTTGCTCCAGCCGATCATTCGCCCGTTATAGAGTTTATGGGATTCTAGGGTTTGTAGTAGGTTTTTCATAAATTACCTTTTAATAAGAAACAAAACTGGCAACGCCGCGAAACAAAGAAACGCGAGCCAGATTAGAATTTTGTAGGTTGTTTGCATGTTAGTTTTTTGGCGGAAGCTTGGGGCAAAGCGCCCAATATCCGTGAGTTGTTCGAGATGTATAATATTCGTTTCCGTCGATTACTACCGTTCGGACAACGATTCCGCCATCATTTCCCATACTATATTCTCTTTCATCATCTTGGACTTCGGGGGATTTTTCGCAAGCGGAAATAAACAGCGCCGCAAGAATGATTTTTAGTTTGTTCATATTAGTTAAGAATGATAGTCTCTTTATCGGGCGGAGTCAAGCCATAATTTTTGTCTTTTTGCGGCAATTTGTTCGTTGCCATTTGGAACAAAGCTATGGCAATAATAATGGCGGCCAAAATGCTAAAAACTAGCCAAACAATTGGGCCGAAAATGATCCATCCAAAGATTTTAGCGAGTTTTTTCACGTTCTTTAATTAGTTTTTGGGCTTCGTTGATAACGTCGAGCAAAAAATCGTTGAAACGCTTCTCGTCTCCCGTGTTAGCGTCTTTGTTAATGAGGGGCCAGAGGGCGTTTTGGATGTCTTTTAGAGTGAACATGTGTTGTTAATCTTGCCAAGTGCTGGTGAAAACATAATCGCTGCAAAGCTTCTCGTTGTCAAACCAAAGTTGGACCTCAATTCCTTTTCCGCCGTAATCATGTTTTTCTGATAGGCGAATGGTTAGGTTTTCTTTTAGTAGGGAGAATAGTTCGTCTTTATTCATAATTAATATCGGGCGCAGCAATCTACATTCGGGCAAATTCCCTGCCCGTGGCGAGTAAAATTTAAACGCTCCCCACACTTATAGCAAGTGCCAAAAAGATTCTTGTAGAGCTTCCCCATGTAGTAGTGGAAACGCAGTTGGAATTTACGAGTCATGGTTTTTGGGCGCGGAGTTCGTTTAGCATTTTTCTTTTTTCTTGTTCAAGCTTATTTAAGTCGATATTAAAGAATTCGGCGAGAAGTTTTTCGGTTGAGGTAAAAATAGGCGAATATTCCCCATCCCCATTCCTTCCCTCAGTCAAAGAGCAAACGCTATAGTTTTTCTCGTAGTCGAGCCATTCCAAGAATTCGCCGATTGCTTGGGATTTGTCTTTTACGGCGGAAAGTTTGTCGTGTTCTGGGTAATCGTTCATAGTGATAGTGTAGTGTGCCAGTAACTCTCAAAGCTGTCAACCAATTCCCAACGATAATCTTTCTTGCAATCGCTGTTGTAGAGGTATGAGCCGTCTGGAAGGATGAAAGACAGAAAGCCGTCGTGGTCCCAATAATAAAGCATTTTAATCTTGCCGCCGAGAGTTTCTAGTTCGGCGCAGGTGAAATAAAACTCGCAAGTTTCGTCACTAACCCATTCGCCAGCCCAAAGTCTTTGATCCCATTCTGGAACTGGCTGTTTTGGCAATTCTACAACATTCTCGCGCAATTGGAAAGTCGAATAACAGCCGAGGGTGTAATTTGGGCCAATTCGATTTTGGTCGAAAAATAAATGGCGCAAATGTTCGCCTACGAGATTAGGGTTGTCTCGGGCGTCGATGGGGAGGTTAAAAGTCATATTGTTTGCGGTTCTCCTCTTCAAGTTCAACCAGAGCCTTCAACGTGTCAAGAGAAAAATCAGCCGCGCCAATTGTAACCTTTAGGGCTTGGCGATTGCCAACGTGTGTTTTGCTCATGGTTTCGTAAAGCTCCTTAACTAGAGACTTAGAAATTTCGGCACATCCAAACTTCCACGTTTGGCCGTTGTCTTGGGCAGTGTATTTTTCGCCGCTGTGATTAGTTACTTCTACGGATTGAATAGGTTTAAGGTCTGTGGTATATGGAACTTTCCGAAGATCATTATCGCAAACCCTGATAACGTATCCATGTTTGTCAAAAAATTCGTCGCAACACCGCGAGCTTCTCTCGCCCAAAACATCCAAGACAACTTCCTCAACAACAAAGGACGATGAATTTTTAGGGCAAACTTTCTTACCAATCAATTTCTTTGCTTCCGATAGTTGAGATTTAATCTCATCGAGGGTGATTGGCTTCTTTTCGTTCAAGAAGTTGTCAAGGGCGAGTTGGGCGGCTTCTTTTGTCTTGTAATATCCAAAAGCAGCATTTTCTCTAGGGGCGTCTCCTACGAGATAATGATATTTCTTACCCCCATTCAAGAAACCAAGTACTACATAATATTCTCCGTGAAGTTCTTCAATATGGGCATTCGGGTATTTTCCTTTATTTGTCATAGTCCAGCAGGATACACATTTTGGGCCGCTTTGTCAACAAACTTTTTTTTCTTTTTTGGCGGCAAGGTTTGGCTGTTTGGGCTGTAATATATGGCATGGTTCTCGTTTCCCATGCTTCCCGCCGATTCAAAAAGCTACCAAAAGAAATTAAAGACTATTTAAGAGAACTAGACAGAAAATGCCAAAAATATGGCGTAAAATTAATCCTAAGCGGCGGAAAGTCAGTTAATTTTGGCAACGGAAGATGCGGAGGATATTTTGACGACGCAAGTAAAATTCTCAAAGTAGCAATCGGCGGGAATGAAGAGAGTATTCTAAGCGTTGCGTTGCACGAAGAGTCGCACCTTGACCAGTGGAAAAACCCGCGCTCAATCTGGCACGATTATAAAACCTATAATGGCTACAACAGGTTCTTCCACCACATCAACGGCGGGCGAATATACAAGAAAAAACAAGCAGTCCAAGCCGCGATTTCTATCGAAAAAGAGTGCGAGCAGTTTACCATCAAGAAAATAAAAGCAAAATGGCTGGGTTTTATCAATCTGGACAAGTATATTGCCAATTCTAACTGCTATTTATTTTCTTATTTATATATGGCGGAGACTCGTAAGTGGCCCTCAAAAACTCCTTGTGATCGCAAGTTTCGTGCTCATTGTCATACAAAATTGTTGAGAAGTTATCGGCAGATTCCTGAAAATCTTCGGGCGGCGTTTGATCGGTATCTATGACCAACAAAAAACCCTCACCTTTTCGGGCGAGGGTTCATTGGTTAGGGTTAGAGGGCGATTATTTTTTCTTGAAATTCAGGGCCAAGTAGTTGACTACTTTCGCAACCTTAGCAACCCAACCATTATCCTTGTCAGAAGGCGTAAGGTTGGCTACAAGAGAGGCTACGGTAACAACGCCTGTAACAATAGCAATAAGCGTTTCCGAGTTTTCAGTTAGGAATTTGATTGTGTCGTTCATAGGAGAGGGTGTTTCTCCCCTATGTTACACTAGAATCTCTTAAATTCCGCCCATGCTTTTCTTTTGTTTTGGCGTATATTTTGGGCCGTTTTGGTTTTTTGTGAGCCATTCCACCACCAGTAGAGGAAGCTAATGACTGACCAGTAGAGAAGTTTTAGCATTTTGGGCCGAAATTAGTCGGTGTATTCTACGTCGTGGATGTTGCCGATGATGCTCCAGTTAGTCGAAATATCCTTATGTGTGCGAAAATGGTCTGGAATTTCTCCAGACGCCTCAAACCTTGGTTTCATTACGAAGCGATCTTGTTTCCAGTCGATTTCATACGCCAGATTGTAACAGTCAAGCAAAAGAATGTCTCCGCGATAGATTTTCTTTCCTTTGGAATCAAAATAACCAGTCCACGGTTCGACAATATAATTTCTAGAATCGCAAATTTCTACCGATGCTCCACACGCGCCCGAATCAATGATTTCCAAGATTTTACCATCTGGTCGCAAAACAAATTCACTCGTTGTTCTCTGATTGGAGGGCCAAGATGGGCTATTGGTGTAAAGATTGTGAGGTTTGCTAAAGATTCTAAAATTCATGGTTTCTCAAAAATAAAAAACGCCTCATACGTTTCACAATATGCTGGCTTGTCGTAGGTTACTTTCCATCCAACCTTACGATAGGTTTCTTCAATGTCTAGCCATTTATTGGCGAAAATTTGTTCTCGGAAAGCGGCGGGATTATCTTTGTCAGCGCAAACTTCTTTTAAGATTTCGTCTTGGAGGATTTTGGCTGATTTTCCGTTTAGATTTTTGACAAGCAACTTATTTGTTGCGGCAATGATACACTCTGGAATAACAGAGTCGGCACTTTTGGCCGCTTCTTCTGGAGAGATTGGCTTAATCATCGCTTTTGTTCTGGTTCCGAATAATACACATCAACAAAATACGGCTTACCTTCGATAAAGTCAAGCGCGTCTTGTCTTTTTTCTACATACAAGTCGAGGACGGGAACATCGCGGCCCATTTGTTTTGCCGCTTTCTTTGAAACTACCGCAGAGCCAGTATCTCTCGCCACTGTTTTCAGTCCAAGAGAGGGAATCTCAATAATTGACCCATACGGGAAAACCTTGGGATCAACAGCCACGGTTTCATAGCTTACGAGAGGACCACCCGTAGAAGTAAATCCACGACGAGTCCAGCCGTCCTCTGATTTCCAATAGACGGTCAAGCGAACAGTCTTTTTATTCGGCGGAAGGTTATTTTGGGCCGTGCAGGAGCAGATTAGGGCGGCCAAAAGTAGAGAAAACGGTTTCATAAGTTGTTTTTAAATTCCTAGCTGGCTTTTGAGGTATTCAATATCGCTCTCCAGTCCATTGTTTTCGCTCCTAAGCTCATCAACTTTATCCCTTAGCTCGGAAAGTTCCTCCAAATCTTCTGGATTTTCGGGCAATTCGTCAATTAGGATTTTAATGCACGCACCTCGCCCGCCAACACTATAGATTTTTTGGACGGCGACTTCATCTCCGTTGGCGAATTCAACGAAAATGTTTTCGGGGCGGTCAATTGGTAGGTTAAGCGTTCTAGTTTTTGCGCCGTATTTAAAAGACAGTTTTTGCATATTATTGGGTTAATTCGTCCTCCCATTTGGGGAGAAGGTGGTCGCAATGATCTATAACGAATTCTGTAATATCAACATCAACTTCGCCATTGTTAAACGATACGCCTGTGATTTCATAATATGCTGGCCTTGGCGGAGTTCCCAATGAATACTGCCACTCTCCAGTTTGAGGTTCTGCGAGATGGTAAACAGCCTCAAAAGTTAGCCGTTTATCGCTTGGACATTGGATGGTTTCGCTCATTTGCCGAGTTGTTTGTAGTATTTTTTGAAATTTTCTTCTGTTTCCATTGCAAGGTAGCCTCCTACGCCATCTTTGTCAACCTCGCAATAGTTCAAATCGTCGTGTGACCCAAGATTGTAATCGGCGAATTTGCTTTTTACGCTCTCGGGCTGAATATTTCGGTCAATGGAATGAAGGTAAACCATCTTTTCGCCGCCATTTTGCCACTCGTCACCTTCATTGTCGGGAGATTGCAGCAGTTCGTAAATGACATTCTGGCATTCTTTTTGCGGCCCGCGATAGACAAAGAGTTTCTTTTTGTTCGGCGGAGAGTTTGGGGCGGGGGATGAGGTCATTGGTTGGCGATTTTTTCAATGGCGGCCCAATCTGGTTTAAAACCTCGCGGAGTTTCCCAAATTGTTAAGTCAACGTTTTCTGGGAAACCATTGGTTAGTAGCCATGCGCCGCGTTTAACGGCAGCGGATTTGCTATTTACATGAGAGCAAGAGAATAGAAGATCATAAACATCTCCTCCCATATCAGACCACGGGCTAACCTTTTCGACACCAAAAAGGCGCGCTCCATAATCTTCCCAAAGCTCGTTTTTCTTTGGTGGTAAACCACTCAATGGCCCGTAGCCCAAAAAGCAAGCGCTGGTTCCACAACCATAATCAGATTCGTTTCTACAATATTCATCCCCATAGTCTCCATAACGCTCACCTTTTCTGGTAAAGAAATATTTAATGTTGAACTTTGGTGGCGCAACCTTGTCTTTAACGAAAAGGGTGAGTTTGGCAATGTTTTTAAATTGTTTGGGCGTGATGCCGAGTTGTTTGGGTGTTTGCATGTTTGGAGGTTAGGCTTTAATGTTATGCAGTTTTTCGAGACGGTCAAGGCAGGTTTTTACCCCAATTCGACGGTTAAAATTATCCTTAATATAGCAATCCGCCCTTACAACGATAACGTCTTCTCCCTTGGAAAGACGAATTTCCGTTGCGCCGCCCGTTTGAGACACGATATTGTGATTAATGTCGGGGAAAATCTTTTTTACGGCCCGAATAGTTTTGTCGGCAATCAATGGTTCTTTCTTATCGTTAACGGCCTTGCGGCGGTAATGAATAATGTCGATTTTGAATCCCTGACTTTTCAGGCTTTTAATTGCGGCGGTGTTGGGTGGGGTTTTGGTGTTCATGGGTAGATTGTAGGTTAGGAGTTAGGGGTTGTCAAGGGTTTTACCAAAGATTTTCGCTATATAAAGTTCCTTCTGTTGATACCTTGTTTTTAATTTGGCCGTTGGTTTCAGCAATTTTCCATGCTTCTTCCCTATCGTAGAATCGCCCGAATTGGTCAACAAAGCCTTGCTCGTAACCCGTAAATGGGTAATTGGCTGCTTTAATTTGGCCACGCATTAGGTTGTCAAAATGTCTTGCGCCGCAAAAGATGACGCCCGTTTCCTTGTGCTTATTAGCGGCACAAACAATCCACGGCTTAATTTCAGGATCGGGTTGCCAATTTGAATCCAATTCTGAGCGGCAAACCCATCCGCGAGAAGTGTTGATTCCATCGTCTTGGGTAATGTGATAAATTTCGGCCCATTGTCCTTTGATGAGGACGAAATCGCCCGTTTTTAATTCAGTCAGGTGGTCAACTTTGTGGTGTTTGGTCATAGCGTTTCTCCCTTATCGTTCCACAAAAATACACCAAAACCCGTAGCAAGCAAGCCCCAAATATACATTCCAGCCATTATAAACGGCATATCCTTAAAACGAACAAAACCTTCCATCGTGTCAACGGAAAACAGCAAAACAATTCCTCCCGTGTAAAAAAAGAAAATAATTGAAGCAAGAGCACGAGAAATAGTTTGTTTACTCATTTTCAAGAGAAATCTGAACGGCCAAAACTGTTGGAAAAACTTGTCCGCCTGTTTTCTTTCCTTTTGGGAAATATTGGTAGCCGTTTGGTTGTTTTTTAATTGAGCCAGCAATCTTCTTGTTCAAAAGAACAATGATGTCGGCGGCTGGATGGGATTGTTTGTAAGTAATCATTCACCAATATACTCCTTTACTGGCCCATCGCAATAACAATCTTCGCATCTTTTAATTGAGGTGAATTGAGAGTCAATTCTAACGTCTCTCTCCCTAGAGATTCGGCCACAGGCTAGGCATTTGTATTTTTTAGTTTGTTCGCGCAATTCTTTTGGACAGATGCTTGGCAATTCGGCGCAAAATGAAACTTCGTGTTTAACTTCATCTTCGGAATGAGAATATCGCCAGCATTTCTTTTCGGCGTCAATTCTTTTAATTCTTGAGTCGGAATCGTAATTATAATAGCTATAATTAGCCCACCCATAAAAACAGTCCCCAATGCACCAACCAGTTTTGTCGAAAACCAAGTAGCGCATGTACTCTTTGGGAGGATTAATTGTAGGATCAAAGATAATCATGTTAAAATTCCTTGTTTTCGACTGATTTGCGCGGTTTTTTAACCTCTACATACAGCATAGGACTACCGCAATAAAAGTGGTCCTCCATTCCCTCAATAATGTGGTAAGTATCTCCGCTTGGCAAGTCTGGCATTTCTTCTTTTACATAGTCCCAAAGACCGTTAAAGTCTTCTTGTTTGTAAAGTTCGTATGCTTTTTTCTGGTCTGGAATTAAGAACTTCTTAGACTGCATTTCCTCCAAACCCTCAATCTTTGGCGGAGGTTCGCCGCTTGGATTCAAAATTGCACCGTCAAATTCTCTGCCACTGCCAAACCATCCGTTGCTTTTCTTCAAGGCTTGGTATTGTTCAATTTGTTTCTGGATTTCGTAGGCAATTTGGGGTTCTTTGCCGATGCTTGAGTTACAAATTCCTGGTCCGCCGTTTGGCGGATAATCAGGAAAGAACGCTTGCTGAATTGGCCGACAAAGTTCTTCCATTTTATCCCAGCCCAAATCCCAACACTGTTTGGGAAAAATTGATTCGAGGGCTGTTTTTGGCTGGTTAATACGGAAGCGTTTAAATGCTTCCAGAGCGGCCAAAATTACTTGGATTTGGGGTTCGGAAAGGGTTATTTTCATGTGTTTAAAAACGAATTTCTTCTAAATTGGCCGACTGAAAAATAAACAATTCCCATTTCGGATGGCCGCTTCTTCCTCTGCCAATCTTAAACCAAAACTGTTCACCGCGCAAGGTGATTTTTACCAGCTTTTCAGAAAATTGGTTCTTTTCGAGCCATTCGCGGTTATATTTTTTATATATAAAATCATGCAGAAGACGCCTCAAAACGTCACGCAGAATATGAAGTTTAGTTGTGAATTTTTCTTCAAACTCATTCGCCGAATAAAACTGTTGGCCTAAGTCTAGGAGATTGGGATATTTAACGCTGTCTTTCCACCGAAAGGTCCATGAAAATTGATTATTAAAATATTCCTCTCGGCGCATTTCGTATTCCCAAAACTTGCCGCTCTCATGTTTCGCGTGAAAAATGATTTGGCCGTCTTTTTCATGCTTTGTAATAGCATCGTAAATTGGTTGCCAGACCTTTTCTTTCCAGTTTTTATGCTTGTTTTGAATCTTTTGGATGGCCCGCAAAACGTCGTTTAGGCCCTTAACGGAATTTATTCGGGACTTGTTAATGAGAAATCGGCCACTTAGCCCTTCAATATAAATAGAATCAAAGGTTTGAAAATGTTTTTGCCAGTCTTTAGGGTTGAGAGTGTTGTGTAACATGACGAAGGTTAAACCAAATTCCCCGACTTGTCAACAGGCCATTCTGGATGTTTTTCGCTGTTAAATGGGTGACTAAGCTCTCCACATTTCGGACAACTCTCATCGCTAGGAGATTCGCAGTCGCGAGATTTTTCTTTCCAATAGTTTTCACAATCTTCACAATGAAAGAACCTATAGCCTGCAACGGGTTTTCGCCGACTAAACATTGCGTTTCGCAAGTTTTGGTCAATAAAAAAGTGCTGGTTCTCGAATGGGTCGTATTTGTTCACGGGTTTCCAATGAGTTTCGGCGAGTTGTTGAATGGCGTCATTCCAGTTCATGGTATTTTTACGCTCTTCCATGCGGTGCTTGCGGTTTTCCCTTGGCCAAGCATTTTTTCTTTCATTGTGGATTCCCAAATATAAAAGCCACAATTATCGCCCGATTTTACGCAAATAGCTTTGGGGAAATGTTGTCTAACTGTTAAGCGGTTGTTCATGTTTCAAAAACTTGTAGTGTGGTTTGTCGTATGTCAATTCGCCGTCTTTTTCGTCTCGGAAAAGTGGGCATTGCCAGCCGCCTTTAAAGGTCGCTCGCTCGAAATATACTTTTATTCTGGTTTTTAGTATTTTTGTGATTACTCCAGTGCCAGCTTCGGGATACCAAGAGTCAACAACTTTGTCGCCAATTTTAAATTTAAGCATAAAAATCTATTGTCGCCGACATATGTAATCGGGCATTTTTGTCCAGCCTCTTGAACTCTTTGCAAATCAAGTCCAGATGTTTAGCGGCGTTCATTCCACTTGTTTCGACGCGAAAACAAAATGATTGGCCGTTTTCTTGTTTGTCAAAAACAATGTCTTCACCGCCCCAAACTAAATCAACAAGTTTTTTCATAGAAACCCTTTTGGAATTGTGGGTTCCTTCAATGTGTGTCCATTCGCTCATAAGTTTTAAATTTGCGCTGCGAGAATTTCTTCATACGAGAATACGGGGATAAACAAGAACCACCAAGTTGTTTTTTGGATTTTTGCTTTATAGGTTTTGCCGCGATTAATGTCTTCTCGGCCATCTTCTCGGACGTTGCAAGAGCGGAGGAAGATTTGGGTGGTTTTTTCGATCATAGATTTGTATATTCGGCGTTCATGAACGGTTTGTCAACTTATTTTACAGCCCTCAGTTCTGTTAATTTCTTTTTGATTGCTGGCGCTTTTCGGCCCACTCCAAAACAGCCAGCGCCTTTCTTGTAGATGCGCTCATACATGTCAATTTCTTCTTTACGGCTGCGGATTTCTTGTTGGAGCTCCTCGTGTGGGGTTAGTTTTATCATATTATTTTGCGGCCAATTGTCGGATTTTGGTTATTGCTAAATTCTTTTGTTTGAGTTCACATTCCCAAACAACCTCTCTCCCATAATCTTTCGGAAATGAAACTGGCAAATCGGCGTGTTTACGCGTGCCGTTTACACCCTCGCTGTAATGAAAAATAGGCTCAACGGGCCAAGTATCGTAGGCCAAATCAAACGCTTCTTGGTCTGTTAACCCATCTGGCAACAAAGAATGATGCAGAGTATCAAAAGTAATTGGAATACCGCGAAAATACTCAACAAGATTTTTGACGCTCCAAACGCCATTAGCATTGTCGTTGTTTTCTAGGACAAGGCGATTGCGAACATTGTCTGGCAAGCTGTCGTAAACTTCCCAAACGCGATTGGCGATTTCTACAGGATTTCCATCGCGCCTCACATGTACGTTTAGCGGTGCGCGATAATCATTTGGCAAATCTAGTAGGTCAAAGATTTCGGCGTGCTGTTGAAGGTCGAGAATGCTATTGTTGATACGCTCGGGATCGTCGCTAGACAGAGTGATATACTCGCTAGGATGAGCGGAAAGTCGTAGTGGCGATTCGGCCAAAACTGCTTTGATTTGCTCACAGACTGATTTGATTGCGGCGAAATTTGGAAGATCGGCAATGCGCAAGTTGACGTTTTTGTGAGTTAAAACGGGCGCAAGGCTACTAGACAGCCGATAACCTTGGATATTATTAAGCTGACAAAACTGAATAGTCCGCAAAGTGTTTTTGAAATTGTGCAAAATACGCTCAGACAGTTCGGCCAAAGATTCTGTAAATGGCCGCTTACAAAACTGCGTATAAGTCATCGTCTTGAACGAATGGCCGTTGTCGGAGAGGGTTTTGGAGATGCAGCAGAGGGAGAGTTTCATGGTTTATAATTGAAACCATACTGCTTCCAATGCTCTCCGTCAACACAATCTTTCCAGTCTTTAACCTTGTGAATTAGCCATTGTTCGGGATTGCTCCAATCTATTGAATATAGGCCCATAATAAAATGAGGAATCAGAGAATCCGTTCTTCCAACCAAATTTGGACGATCTTCTACAACCGCCGAGAGACCGTGAAACCCCCACATTCCTCTTTCGTTCGTGGCTATGGAAACAATATCGCCAACAAATAGCGAATTCCCCCATGAGTCAACCAATTTTGTTGGTGTTCCGCATGTCCCTTCTTCGCATTGTCCAGAATAAATTTTCATAGGTTAAAGTTCCTCCAATTCCAAATCCGACAAGTCGTTAAAATCGTCGGGTTGTTGGTTTTCGTCCTCGCAAAGCATTAAAAGTCCTAGAGACTTTCTCAAATCTCCCGCCAATTCCTTGAGACGTAGAACGCTCTTGTGTTCGTCTTTTAAGCCTCCTTGGTATTTGATTTCATCGGCGACTCTATTGAAGTTCAACGCGATGTTTTGGCGGAGGCCGTCAAATGAGATTTTCATATTTTGTAAGAATTTCGTTAATGGTTCGTAAATCTTGAAGAGACAAATTTTTAGTATTTCTGCCGTATTCAAATGTTTTCCATATTTTTTGGGAAATTTGATGCTCTTCCTTTTCGTTTAGCCAATCTTGCTCTGTTTCGTAAAGTTTATGGTCTTCGCAATATTGGGTTTTTTGCCGCCATGTGTCAATGTGGAATTCGACAAAAGAGTTCCAGTCAAGGTGCTTGAGCGTAAAATACTTTCGCCCAACGGAATGGACAATCATTGGCGTGAGTTTTTGTTCAACTCCGCGCCGAAATGCGTTGCCGACATTTAAACTGTAGAGAATTTCGCCGAGTATGGGTTTTCTTTTCATGATTTAAAAATTGATCTGTTGTCTAACATTTCTTGATAAGCCTTTGTTGTGATTTCTTTCCAAGGTTGTTTTTCGTTTTCTGCGGCGATAAGGGCGTTTTCAACCTCAGAAATTTTAATAAACCAAGGGCGCAAATCCTCTTCTCCGCAAAATTGACCACTTGAACCTAAAGCTACCTCCCCGCGCCTAGATGTTTTCCATGAGGATTTCAGAACGCCATCAATCGTAGCGTTGCCCATGTAAATTTCGTCGGATTGTTGTTCGGGGTGGTGTTTCATTGTTCTCCTAATTCTTCGGCGGTTACTCTTAGCAACTCAAAGTCGTCCAATTTTCGGGCGTTTGCAAGTTCTTTTGCGCGAAGGTCGATATTTTTTACGGCCCGAACAATAGGGTAAAGGCTTTCGGCGCATTCTGTTACGCGATTTCGGCCCTGATTTTGAACCATTTTAGCCCAAGATTGGTCGGCGGAGAGGGATAGGTCGTTGGTCATAGTTAGTAGATGAGGTTTTCATCGGACATAGCGTTTTCAAATTCGTCAACCGCTTTCCATGCTTCTGCCGAAAGATTTCCAAGGTGAATTCTTGCCATTCCGTATTTTAGCTTAATTTGATGAATTTCAAAACATGGCGAATCTTTTTCTAGTTCGGCCAAAAATTCTTCCAGCGCATTTAACCAATTAATCGGCCAACATGAGCAATCTAAACCGTACCATTCCTGCGGCACACGGTTTTCGTATTTATTTTGGAGATTTGTTGTTTTCTCATAGGAATCCTTAAATTTTTCGTGGTTTGAGAAATAATTTTGGCCGCGATCTTTGAACGGGTTAAAGGATAGCTTTTCATCCAGTTTATGTTTTTGAATGATTTGGCGGGTGGTTTCTAGGATAGTCATAGCGAGCGAGTTGTTTCAACAATGTGTTCTTGTTCTTCGATGTTAATTTCGGCGATTTCTGAGAAGGGGATGAACTTTTCGCCGTTTTGGAGGAAATTTGTTTCGGCGATATTTTTCTTCCATTTATCGAACCGATTTTGGGCGGTGGTGTAGTCGTCAATCCATAAAGCTTTCCCGTCAAGCCAACAGTAATCGTGCGATTCGTAGTATTTGCCAATAAAACTATACTTTAAAACTTCGCCATTTCTAAGAGAAACTTTGGCGGTTAACTTGCCAAGGTTTAGTTTTTCCTGGGGAACTGGCGGAGCGGGCTTCTTAGAGAAGAGGTTTTTGAGGAAGTTCATGTTATAGATTAACCCATAGTTTGAATTTGTCAACGCCATTTCCGTGAAAAAATACCCACAATCCTACCTGCGTAACGATTAAACAAAACCAGAACCAAAACCACGCCCAACCATCTGGTTCAATGCTCAGATGGTCAAATTTGTGCCAGTTGGTTTTTTCATATTGGGCCAAAATTAACCGTTCAATTTCTGGCAAAAGGTTTTCGCCGACTGGATTCTGTAGCAAAAGTTGCTCCAAGTCTCTCTTGAGAATGTCCGAATCACTCCACCCAAACACCCTTGACCAGCCATTTCCGTAAACTAATACGAGGTCGTTCTTCTTGCCGCCAATCCAAAAAGATTTTAAGCTTTCGGCCAAAGTATGATCGGGCGAATCAAACCCCACAATGATTAAATTGACTTTTTTAATCGGGCCGAGTTTGGCGTTTAGAATGTCCCATTGTTTAACGGAAATCTTAGATGTGGCTGTTCCCAAAACCCTGTTAGATGAGAATGGGTCGTTTGATTCAGGATACTTAAACAAGAGTTTTTCTGTTTCTGGCGAGACTTTAACAAAATTAAAGACAGATTGGGCCGCTTTTAGGCGATTTACAACTGATTTTTGGCAATGAATTGGCTCGATTATTGAAGTTGGACAACTCGTTTCGTAGTCAAACGGGTCGCCGCCGATTTGGCGCGAATTGTGCTCAAAGGTTGACCTGTCGCCGCGAATTTTTCTTTCGTTTTGCCATTGGGTTTTCCAGCGGTTGTATTGGTCTTTGGAGATAGAATAGCTGGTGTTGATGTTAGAATAACAAGTAAAATACTCGCTATGCCATCGGGTTCTTGGCTCCCAATGGTCGAAAACTTGACGAGACTTGCGGACTCTGCGAGTTTGACTTCTGCCCTTTGAATCGGTGTATCTTTCGGTATCGTAATAATACTCTGTGCGGTAAATGGCCTGCTCGTAATATTCAAGCCATGCTGAAAACTGCCGAGCATGGGTTATTTGGCCCGACCATGTTTCAAAATCTGCCGTTTGGCTGTTAAAAGAGGTCCAGTGAACAATCCCAGCAACAAGAAAAGCTGCCGCACTTCCAATCAACCACTCCCACCAAACAACTTTCTTGGAAAAGAAGAAAAGAAAAGTGCCGACAAAAATCGGCACCAAACATGAAAAATAAAGCGCCCACATATTAGTTCAGGCTAATGTCGTCGTCTTTACCCGTGAGGAACGTTTGTTCGGTTCTCTCGGAGGTGATAACTTTAGGGTCGATCTTTTGGTGGCCGAAAATACTCAGAAAGAATCCTTTGGGTTGAGAAACTAGCAGCGCGTTATATTGTTCGGCGATGCTGACAAGTTCGGTCTGCTTCATTGTCCAAGTGTCTCGCGAACCAGTGACGATGTTCATTAACTGTTCGTAAACTTTCAAGTCAACATTTGGGACGCTTTCTTTAATCCAAGTCATTGTTTGGTTTTCGCCTCCAGTTGAGCGAGAACTTGCGTAAGAATTGAAGATTTCCTTGAAAGCGTTTTTCTTCTGTTCTGGAACTTGGGCGGATTGTTTGATTTTTTTCCAAAGGTTGTCGAATTCTCCTTCGTTGGCCTTGATTTTCATTTCATACGAGTTTTTTAGACTTGCGGCGGTATTGTGCCAAGATAGAATAGTTAGTCCAAAAACAATTGTTCCAATGAACCCGCAAGCAAGAATTGCTAGAGCGGCGAGAATGGTGGTGGTTTTGTTGAGGTATTTTTGCATGTGGTGTTTTTGTTTTTTTTGTTAAACGTTCGGACCAAGAATTTTAAGCGCAAAATCAATGTTGTCAACATAATCATTGCGAACTTCTCCAAATCCTCCTGAATGGCCGCTTTCCCATGATTTTTGCCAGATATGATCTTTCGCCTGTTCGGAGAAGTGTTTTAAATCGTCGGAGTAATCGTTTTCTAATTCGGCGCGAAAGTTTTTTCTTTCAATTTCTTGAAATTCGTTCCAGAGTTCTCGCTGGATTTTGTATTCTTCTTTAACTAAGTGGGCGACGTAATCTTTTGAATCAAGAAGGTGTCCTTTGGGGATAATGATTTGGCCGTTTAGAATTCTTTCTTCAATTTCGGCGCGGATTTTGGCTTTGTCTGGATAGGTCATTTTCTTTGATCGTAGTTTAGAGAAAGAATCTTGAAACTTGTTTTGGCAGTGTTAACTACAACGCCCTCAAACAATTGGCCGTTCAGGTCGTCCAGTTTAGTGTATTTGTCAACCAGTTCTTGTGTCAAAACAACATCTTTCTCCACGATTGGAACAGCGGGCAAATCTAGTTCCTCACAAACGAGAGGAAAGTAAAACGGCGAATCCTTTCGATGATATTGAAGCGTGTCCAAATCCAAGACAGAAAAGCACGCCCAATCTAGCGGCAGTTTTGCATGAGGATTGGTTGGAAAATTTTGAACGCCATCGCCGTAAATTTCACCGCGCAGGGCTAGGGATTTGTCGTGTTTTTGGCAAAAAGCGAGGAGTTTGTCTAGAATTCCGTACTTTTCATTAACTCGGGTGAATCGGTTGGAGCAATCCGTTTTAATTTCCAAGCTGCGGGAGCAAATTCCAGTTTGCCATTCATCGCCAATCTTTTTGCAGTAAAAAGTTGAACTTTGTCCGTCAATTTTCAGGCTGATTGAGGTCGACTCTCCAAAAGGAATGTTTTTTAATGACTGCACGCGGTCCTCGTCTGTCTTGAAGATGCCATACGGAAGATTGCCTTTGGCGTTTAATTCTTGAGGTTGAGGCTGTTCGTATTTTTGGACGCCAATCAAATGGCCGACTTCTTTTCCAATGGAGCAAGAGAAATCCCCAAACTGGTCTTCTATAAATTCGGGCGAAAATACCTCGTTCGGCGATACAATAATTCCAAAACTGAATTCCCCGCGAATTTTAATAGCACGGATGCGTTTCGGCGCGTATTTCTTAAAAGTTTCAGCCCAAGGTGCGGATGGAAGGATGCTGTCTGGGTGAATCAAAAGGACAACATCTCCCACCGAGTATTTGTCTTTGGGAATAATGATATTATATCCTCTAACTTTCGCAACCAAAAGCTTGTCGGCGTTGAAGTGAGGAAGGATTTCTGAGATTCTTTCAATAGTGGCGAGATTGTTCATTGTGCGTGTAACCTAAACCAAGAAAGGAAACTTGTCAATGACAATCTTGGTAACAGGACGCAACTCCAGTGGAAAAAGTTTTTTCTGCAAGCAATTTTTAAAACACGTTTCCGCCGCTTACTTCAATAACAATGACGTTAGGTGTCAAACAGACAACAACGATTTCTCCATGAGCGGGCGAATTCTTGCGGCCCAAAACATGAGAAAATTAGCCAGCCAATCTTTCGCCGAAATTAAAGTTATCGACATGATTTGTCCAACGCCCGAGTTGCGCAAAATAGTGGCTCCAGACGTTATTGTTTTTATAGACAGTGACAAACCTTCTAAATATCCCGACACAGACGCTCTATACGTTCGCCCGACAAAAGACGAAGCGGCCCATTTCTTTTCTTGCTGGACTCGAAAAACAAACGAGTTGGTGCAACGGTTAGTATATTTCCTACAAACCTTGCCCAAAGTTCCAGATGTTTAGTCCGATTTCAACATGCGAAAACAAGTGGGTGTATTCTTTTATCGCATTGCAGATTCCCAAGACTGCCAGTTCGAGCATTGCTAAGTGTTGCGGCAGTCGCAATTTAATCCAAAAGCATCGAGGACTCTTTCAAGAAACTTTTGGCCGAAATCCATTATACAAGGGAGTTTTCGATGTGCGCCATGTTATCCCCGAACACATTTTTTCGCTGATCGGAAGGC
>Ga0315900_10002297_pt1 | contig 29491 bp, 26 predicted proteins | sample LakEriMetagenome_FD_203521 | JGI IMG/M metagenome (GOLD analysis project Ga0315900, IMG submission 203521) | Freshwater fungal communities from buoy surface, Lake Erie, Ohio, United States - Buoy 12 MA114 | ecosystem: Environmental > Aquatic > Freshwater > Lake > Lake biofilm | place: USA: Lake...
GGAGATGTCACGCTCCTGGCGTTCGATGTAGTGCATGTAGAGGGCGTCGCGCTTGATCTGGGTCCGGACCGCGGGCGGAATATCGGCCAGGCCCGGGTCGAAGGCGAGCAGATGTTCGAAATCCGCATCGACGAGGTTGAGGACTTCGATGCCCGTTCTCGGCGGCTTGTCAGGGTTGATCTGAAGACCGGCATCGGCCAGGGCACGCGCTGGCACGGTCATGTCAGCAAGTCGTGACCGGGCAGAATCGATGGCGTCGCGGCGAGCACAGAACACGTTCCAGCGGTCGTCCCTGACAAGGCCGTGCTGACGGCCAAAGCCCGTCAGGCGCTGGTCGGCGTTGTCGGCCCGCAGGGTCAGGCGGAATTCGGCGCGGGATGTGAACATCCGATAGGGTTCGGTCACACCGCGGGTCACGAGATCGTCGATCATGACGCCGATATAGGATGACGTGCGGCTGAAGATCACGGGGGGCAGGTCAAGCGCCTCGGCTGCGGCGTTGGCGCCGGCGACGAGGCCCTGGGCGGCGGCTTCTTCGTAGCCCGTCGTTCCGTTGATCTGACCGGCGAGGAAAAGACCGGATCGTTCCCTCAGGGCGAGTGTGGGACGCAGGACGCGGGGATCGACATAATCATATTCGATCGCATAGCCGGGCTGGGTGATCTTCGCGCCTTCGAGGCCCGGGATCGAGCGGACATAGGCCTCCTGCACTTCGGCCGGGAGGGATGTGGAAATGCCATTGGGATAGATCGTCGGATCGTCGAGGCCTTCGGGTTCGAGGAAAACCTGATGGGAGCCCTTGTCCGCGAAGCGCACGATCTTGTCTTCGATCGACGGGCAATAGCGGGGTCCGGTGCCTTCGATGTGACCACCATACATCGCCGAGCGATGAAGGTTGTCGCGGATGATCTGGTGGGTCTGTTCCGTGGTCCAGGTGATCCCGCAGGTGACCTGAGGCACGACCGGCGCGACGGAGAAGAAGGAGAACATTTCGGCAGGGTTATCGCCCGGCTGCCGTTCGAGCCGGTCCCAGGCAATGGTCCGGCCGTCAAGCCGGGGTGGTGTGCCGGTCTTGAGCCGGCCGAGGGGAAGTCCGAGGTCAGCCATGCGGGCTGCCAGGCGCAGTGATGGAGGTTCGCCGATACGGCCACCGGGGCGGGATACATCCCCGATGTGAATGACGCCCCGGAGGAATGTCCCCGAGGTGAGCACGGTGGACCTTGCGCGCAGTGTGGTTCCGTCCGCGAGAATGACGCCGTCGACCCGACCGGATTCGATGACGAGATCGGCGACTTCACCCTCGACGACGTCCAGACGTGGTTGGGAGGCGATCACAGATTGCATCGCCGCACGATACAGACGGCGGTCAGCCTGTGCGCGGGGGCCCTGGACAGCGGGGCCCTTGCGGCGGTTGAGCATGCGGAACTGGATGCCGGCCCGGTCGGCCGCAAGGCCCATCGCGCCGTCCAGGGCATCGATTTCGCGGACAAGATGTCCCTTGCCAAGGCCGCCGATGGCCGGGTTGCAGGACATCGTCCCGATGGTTTTCCGCGAAAGCGTCACCAGGCAGGTCGATGCACCGCTGCGTGCTGCGGCCAGCGCCGCTTCGCAGCCGGCATGCCCGCCTCCGACCACTATGACATCGACAACGCCCTGTTTCACGTGAAACAACCCCTACTTTCCGATGCAGAAGCGTGCAAACACTTCGGACAATATATCCTCTACATCGACGCGCCCGACAATGGAGTCGATCGCGCGAATCGCTAGGTTGGTTTCCTCGGCGACAAATTCGGGATTGTCCTGAAGATGGGGTAGGGCTTCAAGGGCCTGATCAAGATGAAAGAGCGCCCGGGCGATTGCCCTGCGATGCCGGTCACGTGTGGCGATCGAGGCGTTTGCTGTCCTCTGGTGCAGCTTATCGGCGATCATCACGATGAGCTCCGGCACACCTTCGGCTGTCTTTCCCGACACGCCCGGCCCCGGCCCCGGGTTGATGTCAGCCTTGGCCCGCAGGACGATATCGCCGTCTTTCCAGGCGGAACCGACCGATTCGCCAGGATCGAGAAGCCAGATTCGAAGATCTGCCGTCTCTGCCCGGCGAAGGGCGAGGTCCACCCCAAGCCTTTCGATTTCATCCACTGCCGCGCGCAATCCTGCCGTATCGAGCATTGTGACTGGCAGTCCTGCGATGTCGAGGCGGACCTCGATGATGTCCCGTGTTGTGCCAGGTAGGTGTGACGTGATGGCGGCCTGGCGGCCTGATATCGCGTTCAGCAGCGTGGATTTTCCTGCATTCGGGGCACCCAGGATAGCCACTTCGAAACCGTCGCGGAGCCGTTCGGCGGCACCGATTCCCCTCTGTTCCCGGTCGAGCTCGGAACGGATCTTCTCCAGCCGGAGCGCAATGTCGCGGCTCAGGTCCGCGGGTACATCTTCATCGGAAAAGTCGATGGCGGCAGCGGCGAGTGCCGCGACCTCGATCAGAATCCTTCGCCATCCGCTGGCCTTTTGACCGAGTGCGCCGGCAAAGACGCGGAACGCCTGCCGGCGCTGAGCTTCCGTTTCTGCGTCGATCAGGTCGGCCAATCCCTCGACCTGGGCGAGGTCAAGCCGGTCGTTTTCGAGAGCGCGTCGGGTGAATTCTCCGGGTTCGGCCGGTCGCAGGCCTTCAATCGCCTGAAGGGCTGCGAGAACGGCGGAAACCGCGGCCGGGCTGCCATGGATCTGCAGTTCCGTGACGCATTCTCCGGTGAAGCTATGGCCTTCGGAAAAGGTCAGGCACAAGGCCTGATCAAGCGGTTCTCTCTCTGCATTGCGGAGGATGCGGAGCGCACGTCCTTCGACAGGCAGGGGGCCTGCGAGCCTTTCGGCCGCCAGGCGGGCATGCGGGCCCGAGATGCGGATAACGGCGACGCCGGCTTTTCCGGCAGCCGTGGCGCGGGCGAAGATGGTCTCCATGCTGTCCCTGCCTCCCCGGCAGGCTGCATCAGGAATTCATCGAATCGAAGAAGTCCGAATTCGTCTTGGTCTGTTTCAGCTTGGACAGAAGGAATTCGATGGCATCGGTTGTCCCCATCGGGTTAAGGATCCGGCGCAGGACATAGGTTTTCTGCAAGTCGGACTTGTCAACCAGAAGCTCTTCCTTGCGGGTGCCGGACTTGAGGATGTCCATCGCGGGGAAGACGCGCTTGTCAGCTACCTTGCGGTCGAGCACGATTTCGCTGTTCCCGGTTCCCTTGAATTCCTCGAAGATCACTTCGTCCATCCGGCTGCCGGTATCGATGAGGGCTGTCGCGATGATCGTCAGCGATCCGCCTTCCTCGATGTTGCGGGCGGCACCGAAGAAGCGTTTCGGGCGCTGGAGGGCATTCGCATCGACGCCGCCTGTCAGGACCTTGCCCGAGGATGGCACGACCGTGTTGAAGGCACGGCCGAGCCGCGTGATCGAATCAAGAAGGATGACTACATCGCGCTTGTGTTCGACCAGCCGTTTGGCTTTTTCGATCACCATCTCGGACACGGCCACATGGCGCGAGGCCGGTTCGTCAAAGGTCGAGGAGATCACCTCGCCCTTGACGGAGCGCTGCATGTCCGTGACTTCTTCGGGCCGTTCATCGATGAGAAGCACGATCAGGTAACATTCGGGATGGTTATGGGCGATCGAGTTCGCGATGTTCTGCAACAGGACCGTCTTGCCGGTTCGTGGTGGCGCGACAATGAGTGAACGCTGGCCCTTACCGATGGGAGCTACGAGGTCGATCACACGGGCAGACCGGTCCTTGATCGTGGGGTCATCCTCGATTTCCATTTTCAGCCGTTCGTCGGGATAAAGCGGCGTGAGGTTTTCGAAGGCGATCTTGTGCCGGGCCTTGTCGGGGTCTTCGAAATTGATCCGCTCCACACTCACGAGTGCAAAATAGCGTTCATTGTCGTTGGGCTCCTGGATGACGCCTTCGACGGTGTCGCCTGTCCGCAGCGAGTAGGCGCGGATCATCTCGGGGCTGACATAGATATCGTCGGGGCCGGGGAGATAGTTGGCCTCGGGTGAGCGGAGGAAACCGAAACCGTCCTGCAGCACTTCAAGCACACCATCGCCGCCGATCGTCCATTCCTCATCGGCGCGTTCCTTGAGGATCGAGAACATCATGTCGCCCTTGCGCATCGTCGATGCGTTCTCGATCTCAAGCTCCTCGGCCATTGCGAGGAGGTCCTTGGGGCTTTTGGCCTTGAGTTCGGACAGGTTGAGGCGATCTTGGGTCATCACGTATCCAGGATAAGCCGGCACGGCGGCGGCTTGCATGAAGGATGGCAGGGAGAACCGGTTCCCGGACGGGGCGGCACTTGGCCGTTAAGCAGGATGGGGAGAGAAGTCAACAGTCGGCTTGCGCAGGGCCGGGTTGAGGCGACCCTGTCGCGAGCGGCATCAGAGCGGGCGAACGATGACCATGATGACAATCACCAGCATCAGCACCGTCGGGATTTCGTTCGCGATCCGGTAGGTCCTGCCGTTGAAGCGATTGCGGCCTTCGGCAAAATCCTTCCGCCGCGCGGCGAGCCAGGCATGCATCGCGGTCATCGCGATCACTGCGGCAAGTTTGATCCAGGACCAGAAGGATGCCAGATCGAATGCGCCGGCCAGGATCAGCAGGACGCCGAAAATCCAGCTCGAGATCATCGCCGGATTCATGATCAGGCGCAGCAGTCTTCGTTCCATCACGCGGAAGAGCTGGTCGATGTCAGAGCCGGGAAGACCCTTTTCGGCGTGGTAGACGAAAAGCCGGGGAAGGTAGAACATCCCGGCCATCCAGGCGATGATCGAGACGACATGTGCCGCCTTGATCCAGGAATGATAGAGGATCAGCAGGTCAAGCATGGTTCCGCTCCGGTCTTCGCAGTCTTTCTATCTGAAACAGAAAGAAGGAAAAAGTCGTTGGAGTCGTTGTGCTGGGGATAAGTGCAGGATCGATCCTTGTCCTCAGACTTTTCCACATCGCGATGCTTTCCGAAGTCTGGTGCGGGTTGGGGAAACCTTCATTCATGTGATTGATATATTTCGTATTATTACCAGAAAGGATGATCGGAATCATGTTTTGTTCATCTTGACAGGACGTGCCGGACGCGAGTCGTCCACAGGGCGGGCCGTCGTGCCATTCTCTCTGGACAAGCTGGCCTGGTCCGGGCTGTGATGGGGGTTGTCATCTGCGTGGGGCCTGCCCTCGGCTTTCCCGACAGGATCGGGCAAAAGTTTCAGGTCTGTTGTGCGCAGGGTCATCACGAGGGTTTTCCACATGGCAACCGCCCTGGTTCTTGCATCGTCCTCACCCACGCGCGCAGCGCTTCTGCGGACTGCGGGTGTCGCGTTCGACATCGTTCCCGCCCGGATCGACGAAGTCGCGGTGACAGAGGCGCTCCAGGCGGAGGGTGCTCCACCTCGGGACATTGCCGACAGGCTCGCCGAGATGAAGGCGATGCGGGTGTCGCTGCGCCATCCCGCGGCGCTGGTCATCGGAAGTGATCAGATCGTCGTCCACGAGGGGCGATTGATGGGAAAGCCCGCCGACCTTGAGATGGCAAGGTCACAGCTTCTGGCCATGAGGGATTCAGCCCATCAGCTTGTATCAGCCGTCGTCGTTTGCGAGGCGGGGCGTCCGGTCTGGCGGCATGTTGCCGAGGCGCGGATGAGGATGAGGGCGTTTTCGGGGGCCTGGGCCGATGACTATCTGAGGCGGCATCAGGATGTCGCGCTCGGGTCGGCGGGGGGTTACAGGATCGAGGATGAGGGCATCAGGCTTTTCTCTGCCATCGAGGGGGATTACTTCACGGTCCTGGGGCTTCCCCTGCTGCCGCTTCTGTCATGGCTGACCTTGCGAGGTGCGATATCATCATGAGTGAGGTGACGATACCGCTGGCCGGGGTCATCGGACATCCGGTCGGGCATTCCCGGTCACCGCGGCTTCACCGGCACTGGCTGGCACGCCATGGCATCGCGGGAGATTACGTGCCGCTGCATGTGGTCGAGCCCGATCTGCAGCAGGTGCTGCGCGCCCTGCCGCGGATGGGCTTCGTCGGGGTGAACATCACGATTCCGCACAAGGTTGCCGTGATGGAATACGCCGATCAGATCTCGGACCGCGCGATCCTGATCGGGGCAGCCAATACGATCACCTTTCGCAGCGACGGGAGAATCATCGCCGACAACACCGACGGTTACGGGTTCCTGGCCAATCTGAGGGAGGGGGCTCCGGGCTGGCAGCCGGGGGCGGGGCCGGCGGCCCTGCTTGGCGCGGGCGGTGCGGCGCGGGCGGTGATCGAGGCGCTGCTTGACGCAGGGGTGCCGGAAATCTTTATCGCCAACCGCACGCGGACGAAGGCGGATGTGCTGCGGCAGGATTTCGGCGCGCGGTTGCGGGTGATCGACTGGGTACAGGCAGGCAACATGATCGAGGATGCTGCGCTTGTCATCAATACCACGTCGCTGGGTATGACGGGCCAGGCTGAATTGCGGATACCGCTTGATGGGCTGCACCCCGGGCAGGTGGTCACCGATCTGGTCTATACCCCGCTGCGGACACGGCTGCTGATCGAAGCGGAAGCCGCGGGTTGTACGACGGTGGACGGACTTGGCATGCTTCTGCATCAGGCGGTCCCGGCTTTCGAGCGGTGGTTCGGGAAACGGCCCGATGTGGATGCCGCCTTGCGTGCCGCGGTGATGGGATAGGCAGATGCCCTTTGTGATCGGTCTCACCGGGTCGGTCGGGATGGGAAAGACAACGACCGCGGCGATGTTTGCCGCGCAGGGGATTCCGGTCTGGGATGCGGATGCCGCGGTGCACCGGCTTTATGCCCCGGGCGGTGCCGCGGTCGAGAAGCTTGCCGCGATGTTTCCGGAGGCTGTGGCCGGAGGTGCGGTATCACGTGCGGCGTTGCGGCGGATCATCAAGGATGACCCCGGCGCGCTTGCAGAGATCGAACGGGTTGTCCATCCGCTTGTCGCCGTTGACCGGGAACGGTTCCTGGCCGATGTGACGGGTGATATCGCGGTACTGGACATGCCGCTTCTGTTCGAGACGGGAGCGCAGAAGATCGTGGATGCGACGGTTGTCGTTTCTGCCCCCGAAGAAGTGCAGAGGGCACGGGTCCTTGCCCGGCCCGGCATGACCGAGCGTGAACTTGCGATCATCCTTGGCCGGCAGATGCCGGACAGCCGCAAGCGGTCGCTGGCGGATCATGTGATCGACACGACGAGCCCCGCGTCGGCAGCAGCCGGGGTCGAGGCTGTACTGGCGGATGTGGCAGCCCGGCTGCGCGAAGGGCGTCACACGGCGGGCATGGCACAGCGGGGAATCACGGCTCCATGATGGGCAAGGACGGTTGCGGCCAGGGTCTGCCCCGCCCGGGCGGAGTGTTCGAGGGTCGCGCCGCCAAGGCGGGCGGCCAGATACGCGGCATTGAAGCTGTCGCCGGCGCCGGACGTGTCGATGACCCGTTCGGCCGGAGTCACCGGAAGGCAGGTTGAACCGGCAGGACCGGCCAGGAGGAGGCTTGCGGACCCGTCCTTGACCACGATTTCGCCGACGCCGCGCGCAATGAGCCTGTCGACGATGCTGCGCGCCGTAGCGCCGGGGTAGAGCCGGGCCTCATCTTCGCGCGAGGGCAGACCGAGAGCTGTCACGTCCCACATTGCATCGAAACAGGTGCGGGCTTCGGCTTCGTCCTGCCACAGGCGGGGACGATAGTTGGGGTCGAAGACGGTGAGGGTCCCGCCTTCCCTGAGCGCGCCGAGGGCGGTGATGAGCCGCTGGCGGACGGCGGCGGGCAGGATTGCAAGCGTGATCCCCGACACCACGACGACACCGAAACGACCAAGCGTGGAAAGACCGGGTCCATGGCCAGAGAAGAGGGTGCGAGCGGCCGATTCGCTGCGCCAGTACCGGAAGGAACGTTCGCCGCGGGAATCCGTCTCGACGGCGTAGAGACCGGGGAGCCTGTCGGGGTGGCGGCCGACCAGCGTGCCGTCGATCCCTTCGCCGGTGAGTGCGGAAAGCATGGCATCCGAGAGGCTGTCGGTACCGATATTCGTGAGATAGGCGACGTTGCTGCCGAGGCGGGCGAGATAGATCGCCATGTTGGCGGTGTCGCCGGCAAAGCCGATTCGGGCGGTTCCCGTCGCAAGGTCGAGACCCGAAAGTTCGATCATGCATTCGCCGATGCAGGCGATGCGGGGCTGGTTCACGTCCTTCTCCGTCGGGGGCGATGCGGGATGCATGCGGATGCCGGATGGAGTAGGTTCGGCGCTGCCGGGGAGCAAGAGCGAAACGGGCGTCATCATGCTGCGTCTGAGTGAAGCGACATTGTTGCGCCTGCCTACGGATGTGGGCAGGCCGCGCCATGACCGGCGGGCGATGTCGCCCGGGATTGTCCACCTGGGGCTTGGCGCTTTCCACAGGGCGCATCAGGCGGTCTATACCGATGAATGTCTGGCGGCGGGTGACAGCGGCTGGGGGATTGTCGGGGTATCGATGCGCAGGCCAGATGTCCGCGATGCGCTGGCACCGCAGGACGGGCTTTACACGCTGGTCGAGCGGGACGGGGTTGAGGAGCGGTTGCGCGTCATCGGCGCGCTGGCGGAGATCATCACGGCGCCCCAGGCACCCGAACGGCTTTTGGACGTGATGGCTGACCCGCGGGTGAGGATCGTGACGCTGACCGTGACGGAGCGGGGATATTGCGCCGATCTTGCCCGGCGCTGCCTGCGGGCGGATCTGGCGGAGGTGGTGGCCGATCTGGCCGCCCCGGACCGGCCGGCCACGGTTCCCGGCCTGATCGTGGCGGCGCTGATGCGGCGGCACAGGGCGGGAATCGCGCCGTTTACGGTCGTCAGCTGCGACAATCTGGCCGGAAACGGGGAACTTCTGCACAGGGTTCTGGTCGATCATGCAGAGCGGATCGACCCTGATCTGGGGCGATTTGTGGCGGAAGAGGTGGCCTGTCCCGCGACCGTCGTTGATCGGATCGTCCCTGCCACGGGAGAGACCGACAGCGATCGGGTTGAAGCGGCAACCGGGCTTCGGGATGCCTGGCCAGTGGTGACAGAGCGGTTTTCGGAATGGGTGATCGAAGACCGGTTTCCCGCGGGCCGTCCCGACTGGGGGGCCGCGGGCGCGCTGATGGTCGGCGATGTCGCATCCTGGGAAAAGATGAAGCTGCGGATGCTGAACGGGGCGCATACGACACTCGCCGCGATGGGGCGTGTTGCAGGCTTCGGTACAGTGGCGGAAGCCGTGACGGAGCCCGCCTTCGGGGCGTTGCTCCAGCGGCTCTGGGCAGAGGTTGCGCTGACCTTGCCGGCCGGGATCGGTGTGGAACGCTATGCCCGGCGCCTGCAGGTGCGGTTTGCCAATCCGGCTTTGCAGCATCCGCTGGCGCAGATCGCGAGGGATGCGAGCCAGAAGCTGCCGCAAAGGCTGCTGTCCCCTCTGCGGGACCTGCGCGCGGCAGGGCGGGCTGCGCCTGTGCTGGGCTTTGCGATTGCCGGCTGGATCAGGTCCTGTGAAATCAGGCGGGACGAACGGGGCCGCGAGGTCGTGCTTGACGATCCGGTGCTGCAGGGCTGGAAGGATCTGCCCGGGTCAGGTCTGGACGCCGAAGCCTGCGTGCGGCAGATGATGAGACTGGAGCCGGTCTTTGGCGATCTGGGCCGGGATGACGGGCTAGTGTCGGAAATTGCGGCCGGTCTGGCTGCGATACGGGCTCAAGGGGTTATCGCTGCTGCCCGGCGTGTGGCCGGAGGGGGATGATGGCGGGACTGAGGGAAATCGTACTGGATACCGAGACGACAGGGCTGGAACCCGCCGAGGGGCACCGGATCGTCGAGATCGGGGCGGTGGAGCTGCTCAATCATCTTCCCACCGGCCGGACCTTTCACAAATACGTCAATCCGCAGCGCGCCGTGCCCGAGGACGCCTTCCGGATACACGGGTTGTCGGACGATTTCCTGCGGGACAAGCCGGTCTTTGCAGAGGTGGCGGCCGAATTCGTCGCCTTTGTCGGCGAAGCGCGGCTGGTGATTCACAATGCCTCGTTCGACCTGAAGTTCATCAATGCCGAGCTGGGATGGCTGGCGATGCCGCCGATACCGGCCGAGAGGGCGGTCGATACGGTGATGATTGCCCGGCGCCGTTTTCCCGGGGCGCAGGCCTCACTGGATGCGTTGTGCCGGCGGTTCGGGATCGACAACTCAGGACGGCAGTTGCATGGCGCCTTGCTGGACAGCGAATTGCTGGCCGAGGTCTATCTCGAGCTGATCGGCGGGCGGCAGCCGGACTTTGCGCTGGCGGTGTCGGCCACTGCCGCCGCCGGGGATGGCGGGGGTGACAGCGGGGCCGGATGGCGGCCCCGTCCGCGGCCCGTGCCCCTGCCGCCGCGGATCACCGCCGAGGAAGAGGCGGCGCACGAAGCCTTCGTCAGGACGCTTGGCGACGGGGCGCTCTGGCTCAGACGTTAGCTGTCGAGCCGGGGCGCGGGGGGTGCGGTTTCGGTGAGCTTGGCCTGCGCGCGGCGCGCGAGTTCGTTGCGGTAGAGCGTGACGAAGTCGATCATTTCGAGATTGAGCGGCGGGAAGCCGCCGTCGCGGGTGATGTCGCTCACGATGCGGCGCAGGAAGGGGAAGGTGATGCGCGGGCATTCGATCAGCAAGTAGGGGTGAAGCTGTTCATCGGGAAGACCGTCGATGAAGAAGAGACCGGCATATTCGATTTCCAGCAGGAAGAGGACGTCGCCCGAATTCTTGGACTTGTTGGTGATCGAGAGTTTCGTGATCACCTCGTAGTTCTTGTCGCCGCCGCGCTTTCGCCCGTCGAGGTTCACCTGGACGGCGATTTCGGGCTGGAGGTCGCCGGTCAGACCTTTGCGGGCGAGCATGTTTTCGAACGACATGTCGCGGATATATTGCGCCAGGATGCGCTGGGTCATCTTGGGCGGGGTGGGGGCTGCGCCGTTCGGCGGCGTGGTCGGGGGATTGGTGGTTGAATCGGACATCGGCATTCTCCGCTAGATGAGCCGGGATGCGCGGGCGGCATGCAGCGCGCAGGGTACGGCGGTTCACTATCAGGCCGGGGACGGCGGCTCAATGGTTGCGCACCCGGCCTTGTGGCCGGGACCTGGTCAGTCGCCTGTCCATCCCGAACGGCCTGGAGCGGGGCGTGTCACCTCGCGGTATTCGCCGTCGATCACGCGGTCGGCGGGGGCGCGCGGTTGTGCCGCAGGGTTCCGCAGGTCGAAGACGATGCCCGGGACGCGTGCCCGGCGCCGGAGGGCTGAAAATGCTGCGTCCTGAACCAGGGGCACAAGGAGGATCAGGGCAGCGATGTCGGTCAGGAAGCCGGGAAGGACGAGAAGCATCCCCGCAATGAAGCGCATCGCCATGCGCACGATGTCGCCGGAAGGGTCCTGGTCTTGCGCCATGCTCGCGCGGATGCGGGCGGCGGCATCGGTGCCGGCACTGCGAAGGAGCGTCACGCCCGCGACGGCGGCCAGCACCACGATCGCCACAGTAGCAAGGACGCCGATCCTGCTGCCGACGAGGATGAAGAGCGCGATTTCGGCGAGCGGGAGGAGAAGGGCGATGAGAAGCGTGCGCATGGACGTGACCGGAATTGGGCGGCGGGCAATGTCCCGGACGGGGACAGGTGGACTTGGGCCCACCTTGCACCTACATAGGGTCGGTGTTGTTCGGATGCCATGACTTCCCCAGGACGAGGACAGAATGAATTCGCCGATCATCCAGCTTCTGGTTCTTGCCGGGATTGCGATCTTTCTCATCCTGCGGCTCAGGTCCGTCCTGGGGACGCGCGACGGTTTCGAGAAGCCGACCCTTCCCGCCCCGGTCGAGACGCGCCGGCGTGGCAGGCCGGAGCTTGAAGTGATCGAGGGGGGCGTGGACCGGGATATCACCGACAATGTGCCCGAGGGCAGCGATGCTGCAAAGGCGCTGGGGTCAATGAAGGCGGTCGATCCGGCGTTCAGCGTGAGCGAATTCCTGACTGGGGCCCGCGCGGCCTATGAAATGATCCTGATGGCTTTCGAGCGGGGCGATGTGGCGGCCGTCAAGCCCTTCATTTCGGCCGAGGTTCATGACGCCTTTGCCGCGGTCGTGGAGGACCGTGCAAGCAAGGGGCTGACGGTGGAGGCGAATTTTATCGGGGTCAGCGATCTGTCGCTGAGGGAGGCCGAGTTCGACCAGACCAGCCGGGAAGCCGAGCTTACCGTGCGCTTTGTGGCCGAGATGACATCGGTCGTACGCGACCGGGCGGGCGATATCGTCGAGGGCAGCAAGAACGAGATCAAGCGGCAGCGCGATACATGGACCTTTGCGCGGACGATGGGCAGCGCTGATCCGAACTGGATTCTTGTCGCGACGGGAGAGTGACGCGCGCGGTCGCGCGGGTTGCGCGATGACGGTCACGGAAGTGGAGTTCGGCGATCTTGAAGGCTGGGCCTCGGATGATCTGTCCGAGGCTTTCTGCGTTTTCCGGGAGACCGTGGGGCATCTGCCGGGGCCGGCATGGGGGCGCATCGCGGAGCGGGTGGTGGGGATACAGCCGGCCGGGGCGCAGCGATTTTTCGAGACGGCGTTCCGGTTGGTGATGATCGAAGACGGGGAGGCGCCCTTGTTCACGGGGTATTTCGAGCCCGAATTGCCCGGGTCGCGGGTCGTGGACGAGGTGTTCCGCTGGCCGGTGCATGCCCTGCCCGGCGATCCGCGGGCGCATGACCGGGCCGAGATCGTGGCCGGGGCGCTGGAGGGGCGGGGGCTCGAGATCGTCTGGCTGGCGGATGCGGCCGAAGCCTTTTTCATGCAGGTGCAGGGGTCGGGGCGGATCGTTCTGCCCGAGGGCGAGGTGCTGCGGCTGAATTACGCGGGCAGCAACGGGCGGCCCTATCGGTCGGTCGGCAAGGAACTGGTGGCGCGGGGGGTGTTCACGACCGGGACTGTCACGGCAGAGGGGATCAAGGACTGGATGCGCGCCAACCCCGAAGCGGGGCGGGAGGTGATGGACCTCAACCCCTCCTATGTCTTTTTCCGTGTACTGGAGGGTCTGCCGCCCGGGGCGGGGCCGCTTGGCTGCATGGGGCATCCCGTCACCGCGCTGCGGTCGGTCGCGGTCGATCCCGGGGTGGTGCCGCTCGGTGCGCCGGTCTGGCTCGACGCGGGGGGGCTGAGGCGGCTGATGGTGGCGCAGGACCGGGGCGGGGCGATCCGGGGGGCGCAGCGGGCGGACGTGTTTTTCGGGACCGGGGCCGAGGCGGGACGGCGCGCGGGGGCATTCCTGCACCCCGGGCGGATGGTCGTGCTGTTGCCGCGGGAGGAGGCGTGATGCGCCGGCCCCGGCATCTGTCGCCCGAGGAGCGGGCGCTTTGGGATCATGTGACGCGCAACGATCTGCCCCTGAAGCCGGTGCGCAAGGCGGCGGCGCCGGCCGATGCGCCGTTACCAGCCGCTCCGTCGTCCACGGGCGGGGTGCCTGCCCTGCCCGCGCCGCTGCCGCGGTTTGTCATCGGCGAGAGGGCGGATCACCGGCGGTCGGACGATCTGCTTCCCGGGTTGGCCGAGGACATGGCGAGGATGCCCCTGCGGATGGATGCGCGTGCCTTCGGCCGGATGGCGAAGGGAAAGCTCACGCCCGAGGCGCGGATCGATCTGCATGGGCTGACGCTAGCCGAGGCGCATCCTGCACTGCGGGAGTTCATCCTGGCGTCGCATGCGGCGGGGCGGCGGCTGGTGCTGGTGATCACCGGCAAGGGCAAACTGCGCGACGAGCTTGCGCCGATGCCGGCGCGCGAGGGGGTGTTGCGCCATCAGGTGCCGCAATGGCTGGCGATGGCACCGCTGGGACCGATGGTCCTGCAGATCGCGCCCGCGCATCTGCGCCATGGCGGGACGGGGGCCTACTACGTCTATCTGCGGCGTCAGAGGACGTAGCGGCTGAGGTCGGTCGAGCGCGACAGCGCGCCGAGATGGGCCTCGACGAAGGCGGCATCGACGGTGACGGCTTCGCCGCCGCGGTCGGGGGCGGTGAAGGAGAGCTCTTCGAAGACGCGCTCCATCACGGTGTAGAGGCGGCGGGCGCCGATATTCTCGACGCTGCGGTTCACTTCGGCGGCGATGTGGGCGATGGCGGCGATGCCGTCGCCCGTGAAGGTGACGGCGACCTGTTCGGTTTGCATCAGCGCGGCATACTGGCGGGTGAGCGCGTTCTCGGTCTCGGTCAGGATGCGGATGAAGTCGCCTTCGGTCAGGGGTTTGAGCTCGACACGGATCGGGAGCCGGCCCTGAAGTTCGGGCAGGAGGTCGGAGGGCTTGGCGATGTGGAAGGCGCCGGAGGCGATGAAGAGGATGTGGTCGGTGCGGACCGGCCCGTGGCGGGTGCTGACGGTCGTGCCTTCGATCAGCGGCAGGAGGTCGCGCTGGACACCTTCGCGGCTGATGTCGGCGCCGCGGGTTTCGGCCCGGGCGCAGACCTTGTCGATTTCGTCGAGGAAGACGATGCCGTCCTGCTGGACGGAGTCGAGCGCGGCGCGGGTGACGGTTTCGTCGTCGAGAAGCTTGTCGGCCTCGTCGGCCAGCAGCACGTCATAGCTTTCGGCGACCGAGAGCCGCTTGCGCGTGGTGCGGCCGCCGAAGGCCTTTCCGAAGAGCTCTCCGATGTTCATCATCCCGCCAATCCCGCCGGGGCCGGGCTGGCCGGGGATGTCGAAGCCCATCGGGGGAGAGGTGTCCTTCACCTCGATCTCGATCATGGTCTGGTCGAGTTCGCCGGACTTGAGCTTGCGGCGGAACATCTCGCGCGTTGTTTCGCGCGCATCGGTGCCGGCGATGGCAGTGATGACGCGATCCTCGGCCGCGGCGCGGGCGGCGGCGCGCACATCTTCACGCATCTGGTCGCGGGTCTGGGCGATGGCAATGTCGACGAGGTCGCGCACGATCTGTTCCACATCGCGGCCAACATAGCCGACCTCGGTGAACTTGGTCGCCTCGACCTTGATGAAAGGGGCCCGGGCGAGCCGGGCGAGGCGGCGGCTGATCTCGGTCTTGCCGACGCCGGTGGGGCCGATCATCAGGATGTTCTTGGGATAGACCTCGTCGCGCAGATCGGGACCGAGCTGGCGGCGCCGCCAGCGGTTGCGCAGCGCCACGGCGACGGCGCGCTTGGCCTCGGTCTGGCCGATGATGAAGCGGTCGAGTTCGGAGACGATCTCGCGCGGGGTCAGGTCGGTCATTCAGGAATCCTTAAGCATGGCGCGGATGTATGGGGCGGGCGGGGGGAATCCAAGAGCGTTTCAGGGAAGGGCCTGTGTCGATACGAAATATATATACAATCTGTCGGGGATAAGGTAAGGTGGAATTCGAATGGGATGAAAGCAAGAGGATCACGACCATCCAGAAGCATGGTCTAGATTTCCGTGACGTGAGGCTGCTGTTCGAAGAACCGCACGTCATTGTGGAAGCCAGGCACCCGGCAGAGCGGCGGCAGATCGCGATCGGCAAGATCGGTCCGAAGTTCGTCGCAGTGGTGTTCACCATGCGGGCGGGTGCGATCCGCATCATCACGGCAAGGGGGGCGAGGACAGATGAGCGACGAGCGTATCGTGCGGTACACAACTGATCAGCTGCGAAAGATGAAGAGCGAGACTGACTGGGAGCGCTTTCTGAGCGAGACGGGCGAGCCGGAGCCGGACGAGGAGGAGGCGGGGATGGTGATCGACTGGGCCTCGGCCCGGCTGGTGGTGCCGGAGGCGAAGGCGGCGATCTCGATCCGGCTGGACCCGGATGTGCTGGCCTTTTTTCGCGCGGGCGGGCGGGGGTATCAGACGCGGATCAATGCGGTGCTGCGCGCCTTCATGGAGGCGCAGAAGAAGGAGCGTCAGGCGCCGTAGGGCGGCAGGCGCGACTTGCCGGGGAAGTCTGGCAGGGCGCGCAGGATGGCGCTGCGCCACTGCGTCCAGAAGGCGCCGATCAGGGTCACGAAGCCGCCGAGCAGGATCAGGAGCCAGGCCCAGCGGATCGGGCTGCCGCCATCGGGAACGAGGATGAGCCCGAGCAGGATGCCGAGATAGGCGATCCCGGCGGTCAGGAAGCTGCGGCGGTCGATCACCAGGGCAAGGAGCGTGATGAGCGCGAGCGAGAGGCCGAGCAGGATATAGCCGCGCGTGCTGTCCATCTTGAGGAAGGTCAGCGCGACGGTGTTGACAAGCGCAGGCGCGGCCAGAAGGTGCAGCCAGAAACCCGAGGCGGCGAAGCGGCCGAGGCGGTGGGGGTCGCGCATGTCGAAGGCCATGCCGGCGATGAAGGCCACGATGCCGAAGCCGAGCGTGCCGCGCGCGATGAGCGAGCCGCCGAGGTCGAAGAGGTTGGCCCAGTCGTTGAAGATCGCGACCGGGGCGGCGCCCGAGATCGAGAGCAGGATCACCGCAAGCACGGTGAGGCCGATCAGGAACATGGTGAAGGGGATGCGGAAGGCCCAGTACCAGACGGCCAGCGCGGCGACCACGACGCCGCCGATCAGGATCACGGTGGATGTGCCCGGGATGGTGTCGGCATTGCCGATGACAATCCAGAGGATGGCCACCGAGACGGCCTGGGCGAAGGCGATGGACAGCACGATCGAGGGCAGCGTCATGCGCCGCCGGCGTGTGAAGTAGAGCGCGAGAAGCACTGCGAGCGCCGCGCCCGCCAGCGAGATCGCCAGCACATGGCCCGAGAGCGAGACGAGGCTCATGAGGCCCGAGAGCAGGATGACGAGGCCGACCGAGATAAAGATTTCGGAGAAGCCGCGGAAAAGCTCGAAGGGTTCGTCGTCGCCGGTCAGCGCGGCGCGGGTACCGGCGCGGGTCTGCGAGAGGGTGAGCAGGCGGGTGGCCTGCGCCTCGGTCACGATGCCGGCGGCGACGCCGGCGCGCAGGTCGTCGTCGCCGATCATGGCGAGATGCTTTCGATGGTAAGGTTGCCGTTGGTATAGACGCAAATCTCGGCCGCGATGGCCATGGCGCGCCGCGCGATGGTTTCGGCATCGAGATCGCCGTCCATCAGCGCGCGGGCGGCGGCGAGCGCGTAGTTGCCGCCCGAGCCGATGGCGGCGACGCCATGTTCGGGTTCAAGCACGTCGCCCGCGCCGGTGATGACGAGAAGGGCTGTGCCGTCGGAAACGATCAGCATCGCTTCGAGTTTCTGGAGATACTTGTCGGTGCGCCAGTCCTTGGCGAGTTCCACGGCGGCGCGGGCCAGCTGTCCGGGGGTGGCTTCGAGCTTTTTCTCGAGCCGTTCGAGCAGGGTGAAGGCGTCGGCGGTGGAGCCGGCAAAACCGGCGATCACGTCATGCCCGCCCGGGGTGAGGCGGCGGACCTTGCGGGCGGTCGCCTTGATCACGGTCTGGCCGAGAGAGACCTGGCCATCGCCGGCGATCACCACGCGGCCGCCCTTGCGGACCGCGATAATGGTTGTGCCGTGCCAGCCAGGAAAATCGGTATCGGCCATGGTCACGTCTCCGCTCTTGCCGCGCGCCTCTGATATGGCGCGCGGGCAGAGGGGCCACAAGGGCCCCCCGGCGGGGGCAGCCTGTCAGATGGACTGGGTGATCCAGTTCTGCAGCGCGGCCTTGGGCGCGGCGCCGGCGCGGTTGGACACGATCTCTCCCCCCTTGAAGATAAAGAGTGCGGGGATGCCGCGGACGCCCATCTGGGCGGGGGAATCGGGGTTTTCGTCGACGTTGACCTTGACGATCTTGACCTTGCCGGCGAGTTCCTCGGACAGTTCCTCGAGTGCGGGTCCGATCATCTTGCAGGGGCCGCACCATTCGGCCCAGAAGTCCACGAGGACGGGGATATCGGCCTGGCGCACTTCGGCGTCGAAGGTGGCATCGGTCACGGCTAGGGTCGCCATCGGGCATCTCCTGTGGAACTGGGCGTCATATCGCGGATCGGCAAGCTAGGACCCCCAGCGGTAGAGGTCAAGCAAGCGGCGCGCGTTGCAGGGCCGCCATGACGAGACGCGAAGGCAGCGGCATGAGCAGCGGTCGCGCGGTCCAGAGGATCGCGGTTTCGATGCTGCGGCCGGGCCAGATCGCGGCGAGCATGGCGGCATAGGCGCCCATCTGGCGCAGGATGCCTTCGGGCACGTCCCCGGGGTGGTCGGGTGTCAGGCGGTTTGTCTTGAAGTCGACGGCGAGGATGCGGGAGGGTTCGATCACCAGCCGGTCGATGGTACCGGAAAAGCGCCGGCCCTGAAGGGTGGCGGTCAGGTCGGCCTCGGCCAGAGTGCTTGCGTCAAAGAGCGTGGCGAAGGCCGGGTCGGCGAGGATGGACAGCGCATCGGCGATGAGGGGCGCGGTGTCGCCGAGGAAAGTCGCATCCTCGTCGAGCGCGAGGAGCGCGCGGGCCTGGGCGGCGCGGTCGGCGGGTGGCACGGCGGGCAGGTATTCGAGCAGGCGGTGCAGGACGCGGCCGCGGGCGAGCGAGGTCTCCTCCTCTTCGGGCAGGGTTTCGCCGGGCAGGACCTTGGCCCCGCCAAGGTCGGAGGGGGAGAGGGGGCGGAGGCTGGCCGCATCGTAGGGCCGGGCGGGGCCGAAAGTGACGGGGACTGCGGCGGGAGCCGGGCCGGGCGGCGTGGCGACAAGGGGGAGGTTGTCCCAGTCATGCAGGGCGTAGCGATGGCCCGGCCCGTCGGGAAGGTTGGTTGCGATGACGCCGGCCGTCTCCATCCCGTCGCGCACCATGGCGTGCCAGCTGTCGCTGCCCGTGCCGGTATCGCCGGCGGCGCAGACGATGAGCCAGCTTTCGGCCCGTGTCATGCCGACATAAAGCAGGCGCCGACGTTCGCGCTGCTGCGCCTCCTTTGCGGCCGCGCGGGCGGCGGCCAGGGCGGGCGGCAGCGTATCGGCGGTGCCGGCCCAGTGCAGAACATCGCCCTGGGGCAAGAGCGGGGCGTCTTTGGGCGCCTTGCGGATGGCAGTGTCGGGCAGGATGACGATCGGCGCTTCGAGCCCCTTGGCGCCGTGGACGGTCATCACCCGGATGCGGTCGGAGGCGGCGTCCATCTGGCGCTTGATTTCGAGATCGTCGGTCTGCATCCATTCGACGAACCCGGTGAGCGAGGGGATATTGCCGCCTTCGTAGGCAAGCGCCTGGGAGAGGAGCGCGTCGATTCCGTCTTCGGCCTCGGGACCGAGGCGGGCGAGCAGGCGGCGGCGGCCGTCGTGCCGCGTCAGAAGGCGGTTGATCAGGTCGAAGGGGCGCAGGAAATCGGCGCGGGCGCGCAGGTCGTCAAGGATCGCGAGCGTTTCGGGATGGTTGGCGTGGCGCAGGGCTGTCCAGAGATAGTCCGTCTCGCCGCGGGGATGGGCGAGAGTGTAGAGGTCGGCTTCGCTCCACCCGAAGAGGGGAGAGCGCAGAGCGGCGGCGAGCGAGAGGTCGTCTTCGGGCAACGCGAGAAAGCGCAGGACGGCGCCGATGTCGCGAACGGCGAGTTCGGCGCCGACGCGCAGCCGGTCTGCCCCGGCGACGGGCAGGCCTTGCGCCTTGAGCGCGCGGATGATGGCGGCGAAGAGGTCGGAGCGGCGCTGGACGAGGATGAGGATGTCGCCCGCACGGACGGGCTGGCGGAAGGTCTGGCCCGATCTGACGATGGGGCGGGTCTCGTGGCCGATCATTCGTGCGCAGGCGGCGGCGATGCGGTCAGCCAGGATGGCGCTGTGGTGACGTTCACCCACGGTGTCGAGGGGGTCGTACCAGGGGCGGTCCTCCCGCTCCTCGGCCACGGGGGGGATGGGGTCCCAGAGGTCGACGCGGCCGGGGAGGTCTTCGCGGAAGGCCTTGTGCGCGGGCCTGGCTTGGCCAAGGCCGTCACTGTGGCGGTCAAAGACGAAGTCCACGACGGTCAGGACGGCGGTGGCCGAGCGGAAGGAATAGTCGAGCGTGAGCGGGTTCAGTTCCTTGCCGATGCGGGCGAGGTCGGCGGTGAAATGGTCCTTCATGCGGTCGAAGGCTTCGGGTTCGGCGCCCTGGAAGGAGTAGATCGACTGCTTGAGATCGCCCACGACAAAGATCGTGCGGTCGCTGTCGGGGCGGGCTCCGATGCCGGCCGCGAATTCCTGGGCGAGGCTGGCGATAACCTGCCATTGCAGGGGGGAGGTGTCCTGCGCTTCGTCCACGAGGATGTGGTCGATGCCGCCGTCGAGCTTGAAGAGGACCCATTGTGCGACCACGGGATCGGTCAGGAGCGCGCGGGCGCGCCAGATCAGGTCGTCGAAATCGACCAGGCCGCGGGCGGTCTTGGCCGCGTCGAGCGCGGCGAGGAAGGGGCGTGCAAAGGCGTGAAGGTCGAGCGTGCGTGCAAGCGCGGCCAGCGCGAGGCGCGGGCTGCGCGCCGATTCGACCCGGGTCATCAGCCGGTTGATGCGGTCGATCAGCGCGGGGTCGCGGTCGCGGGTGGTGCGGGTGGGAATGGCGCCGGTCTTGGCGGTGAAGGGATTGGCCGCCTTCTCACCGGTCAGGAAGACATCCTCGAGCACCTCGAGATCGGTGAGGCTTGGGGTTTGTCCGGGCCGAAAGTGCGAGAGCTTTGCGGCGAGCTTCACATCGTTGGTCGACCCGCCACGGCAGAGTGCGGCGAGGCTGGCGAGATCGGCGGGCGTATCGGGGGCAAAGACCGAGGCGAGCAGGCTGTCTTCGGTCATCCCGGGGGGAAGGCCAAGCGCGGCAGCGATGGTGTCGCGGTCGCAAGGCGCGGCAAAGGCATCGCGGCGGGCGGCGATCCCCCGCAAGAGGGCGTCGAAATCGTCGCCGGTAAAGCCGCGCGCGACGGCGGTGAGCGCGGGGGCGGCGGTGCCGAGGGCGAGGGCATCGACCACCTCCGCCCGCAAGAGGGCTGCGGCGCGGTCGTCCATCTCGGCGAAGGCGGGGCTGACGCCGGATTCGAGCGGGAAGCGGCGCAAAAGGCCCGCGCAGAAGGCGTGGATGGTCTGGATGCGCAGGCCGCCCGGGACCTCCATCGCCTGGGCGAAGAGGCGGCGGGCGCGGGGCAGGTCCTGCGGCCGCAGGTCGGCGCCGAGGTCGGCCAGTTCGGCGGTGAGCGCGGCGTCGGGCTTCATCGCCCAGGCGCCGAGGCGCTGGAAAAGGCGGTTCTGCATCTCGGCCGCGGCGGCCTTGGTATAGGTCAGGCAGAGGATATGCGCCGGGCTGACGCCGGAGAGGAGCAGGCGGGCGACACGGTCGGTGAGTACGCGGGTCTTGCCCGAGCCTGCGTTCGCGGCGACCCAGGTGGAATGGGCGGGATCGGCGGCCTCGATCTGGCGCAGGGTGGCGGGGTGGCGGGTCATCCGACATCCTCGGGCATGGGGTCGGAGGTGTGGTCCCATTCGCCATATCGGGCGAGGTGGTCGTATCTGCCGGCGTCAGTTGTCTGGCGCGGGGCGAGGCGCGACGTGTAGCCGCGGTCGCGGCGGGACCATCTGTCCAGCAGTTGCAGAAATTCGTCCCAGATCTGCGAGGGGGGCTGTTCGGCGAGCGGGGCTGGGACGATGGCGGATTTGGCGCCCAGGCCGATATAGGCCGCGCCGGCGACGGTGCGGGGGCCGAGCGCGGGGAAGGCGCCGCGTTCGACCATTGCCGCCTCGAGCAGAAGCTGCTTGTCGAAGGCGCGCTGCTGCTTATCGGTAGGGGGCGTGCCGGTCTTGTAGTCGTAGATCAGGGCGCGGTCATCGGGGGTCAGGTCGATGCGGTCGGCCTTGCCTGTGAGGGTGAAGGCGCGGTCGGGCAGGATGAGCGTGCCGGTCTCCTCGATGAGGCGGGGGGTTCCGTGCGCGCGCCGGTCAGCTTCGGTGGCGAGGAACCATTCGGCGATACGGTCGATCCGGGCACGCCAGAGGGCACGGACGGTGGGCCAGGGGCAGTCGGCGGCGAGGATCGCGTCGGTCGCGGCCATGAGCGCGGCGCGGGCGGCGGGGTCATCGGGGGACGGGGCGGTGTCGATGAAGCGCTGGAAGATTCGGTGGATCACCTGCCCGCGCAAAGGTGCATCGGCCGCGGGGGTGAGCGGGTCGAGCGGGCGCAGGCGCAGGATGTGGCGGGCATAGATCGCGTAAGGGTCGCGCAGCAGGTCGGTCACGGCGGTGACGGAGAGCTGTTTCGGCCGCGCCTCGGGCGGGGGTCGGGGCGAGGGGCGGCCGGCGCGGGGGACGGGGCATGCGGGTTCCGAGAGGGTGGCTGCGCGGGCAAGCCAGTCTGCGCCGCGGGCGCGCATGGCGGCGAGCGCGGCGTCGCCCTGTTGGTCGGGCAGGCCTGCGAGCAGGTTCGTGAGCCGCAGGAGCCAGCGCGACGCGACGGTCTGGGCATCGTCGGACCGGATCGGGCGGGTGAGCCAGACCTCGGGTGCGGCGATGGCCTGCATATAGTCATGCGCCGAAAGCCCGATCTGGCGTTCGGGCAACAGAAGGCCCGCCTGATGGCGCAGTGCGCGGTTGAGCCAGGGGTCGGGCTTTGGCGTGCCGGGCCAGGTGCCTTCGTTCAGCCCGCCGAGGATGACGAGATCGGCGCGGTCCACCCGCGCCTCGAGTGTGCCGCGGATCAGGATGCGGGGATGGCCGGTGTCGCGGTCACGCACCTCGCCGCCGGCGATGACGGCGGTGAAAAGCGCGGCATAGTCGCGCGGGGTCAGGGTGCCTGCGGCCTCGGCATGGCGGGCAAGGTCGGCGGTGAGCGCGCGGGCGCTGCGGCCCGCGGCTTCGGCCCAGAGCGCGCCGGCAGCAGGGCCGGAGGGGCCGGCGGCAAGGTCTTCGGACAGGGCGAGGTGGCGGGGGACGAGCGCGGCGAGCGGGGCCGTGGTCACGGCGGCGAGCCGGTCGAGCGCGGTCGCAACCCAGGAGGCCCAGGACGCGCGGTCGCCCTTTTCGCCCCAGGTGCGCAGGTCGGCGCCGGTGGGGAAGGGCAGCCCCTTGCGGCGGACCCAAAGCTCGAGGTCTCGGGAATGGCGCAGGTGGTCGCCCCGATCGGGGCCCGAATGACAGAGCGGATGTTTGAGCAGCGCCAGAAGCGCGCCGGCGGTCATGCTGCGGCCCATCAGGTCGGCCACCTGGCGCAGGAAGCGACCGGGGGGCGAGAGGTCAAGCGGCTGGCCGCCGCTGTCGTCGGGGACGATATCCCAGCGGTCGAGCGCAGCGGCGACCTGGCGGGTGAGCATCCGGTCGGGGGTGAAGAGAACGGCGGTGATCCCGTCCTCGGCCGCGGCGCGCAGGCGCAGGGCGATGGCCTCGGCCTCGGCCCGGGGGGAGGGGGCTTCGACGAGGGTCATCCCTTCGGTCGCGGCGACAAGATCGCCAAGGGCGGGGCCATCGCTGCGCCACTGGTCGGTGACCGGTGCGGGGCGGAGCGAGAGCGAGACGAGCCGGTTGCGCGCGGGGCGGGCGGGGGGCGTATCGGTCCAGCGCGGGATCGCGGCGGGGGCGAGGGAGAGTGCATCGGCCAGACGCTTGAAGCGATATTGCGGGTGATCCTCGGCGGTGAGCGCGCTGTCGAGGCTGTCCCAGACAGTGGCGGGCAGGTCGGGATCGACGCCGGGCAGGATCACCGCGCCCTGGGGCAGGCGGGCAACGGTCTGGAGAAAGAGCGAGGTCGCCCCGCGCGACCCGGTCGAACCTGCGACAAGGACGGGGTCGGGCGGCGGATCGGTTGCCCAGCGCACGGCGAGGCGTTCGATCACGGCGCGCTGGCGGGCTTCGCGGTCGGGCGCATCGCCTTTGGCGAAATCGGCGACGATGCGCAGGAAGCCGAGTGCGCGCGCCCAGTGGCCTGACAGGTCGGACACGTCGAGACGGGCGAAGGCATCGGGTGGGACGCCCTCACCATGCATTTCGTCCAGGAGCCGGGCGAGACTGTCGGAGAGGTCGAAGAGGGCGGCGCGGTCGGCCAGGTCGGGTTCGCGGTCAAGCAGGCCTGCGACAAGGCGGGTGAGTTCGAGCTGCCGGCGCAGGGGTGGGACGGCGGGGGGCAGGTCGGCCCCGGCGGGATCGAGCGCGAGGTCGGTGATGAGCGTGATGCGCGGCAGGAGCCGGGCGGGGCCGGTGGCGAAAACATCGCGCAGGCGGCGCTGCATGCGGCGGGTGTTGACGTGGATGGTGACGCGGGCGAGCCTTTCGGGCGGGGCATCGCCGAGGCGGGCCAGCAGGCCGGCCGCAACCTCGGCCGCGAAATCGACGCCGGGGGGGAGCGCGAAGAGGCGGGGGCCGGGTGCGGTGAAAAGCTCAGCCATGGGCCAGCATCGCCTCGGCCAGCGGGATGCTTTCGGGGCGGCCGACGTCGCACCATTGGCCGGTATAGGCAAGACCGTAAAGGGTGCCGCGGGCAATCATCCTGTCCCAGAGGAGGTTGAGCGAGAAGGCGGGCGCCGCGATTGTGGCAAGGTCGTCGGTGCGGATGATCTGGGCGCCGGAATAGACGTGGCCCGGACCGCGCGAGAGGCGGCCCTGCGGGTCAGTCAGGAAGTCGCCGGGGGCGGTGTGGCCGATGGCGCGGTCGCGGTCGAGAAGGAGAACGAGCCCCTCCATCCGCGTGCCGTCCCAGGCGGCGGCAAGGGCCGAGAGCGGGTTTTCGCCCTGCCAGACGGCATCGGAATTGAGCGTGAAGACAGGGCCGGGGCCGAGGAGCGGCAGTGCGGCCTTGAGTCCGCCGCCGGTGTCGAGGATCGCATCGGGTTCGGGCGAGAGCGTGACGGCGCGACCGGCAAGGTGGGCCGCGATCATCGCGGCGTGGTAGTGGGTGTTGACGACGATGCGGGGGGCGGCGGCCTCGGCCAGGGCCAGCGCATGGTCGATGAGGGGGCGGCCCGCGACGGGGATCAGCGGCTTGGGCCGGTCGCGGGTCAGCGCACCCATGCGGGTGCCAAAGCCTGCGGCGAAGATCATCGCGGCCTGCGGCTGGCTCATGCGGGGCCCCCGGGCGGCGGCAGGGCGCGGCGGAGGAGGGGCGCGAGGCGGGCGAGGGCGGGGTGGGCGAGGTCGGCCATGATCTGGGCATGGACGCGCGGCATGAGCGCGCGGTAGCGCGGCTTGCCGCCCGCACCGGCGAGGCGGGCGAAGATGCCGAGAATACGCAGGTTGCGCTGGACGCCCCAGAGCGCGCAGGACCGGGCGACAAGGTCAGCGTCCTGGCCAGTGATCGCGGCGAAGCGGTCCGTCATCGCGGTCCGCAGGTTGTCCGGCACGTCGCGCCGGGCATCGCGCAGGAGTGAGACGAGGTCGTATTCGGGGGGGGCGGCGACGGCATCCTGGAAGTCGAGCAGGCCGATGCGGGCAGCGCCATTGCGATGGGGCCGCCAGATCAGGTTTCCGGCGTGGAAATCGCGCAGGGCAAGGCGATCGCGGTCGGGGGGCAGGGTCGAAAGCGCCTCTTGCAGGAGGCCCGTGACCTCGGCCTGCAATGTCGCGGGCGGGGTCGCGAGATAGTGGTCGAAGAGTGGGGCGATCAGCCCCGCGGCATGGGCGGACGTGAAGATGACAAGGCCGGCAGGCAGAGGCACGGCCTGCACGACGGGCAGCAGGTCGACTGCGGCGGTGTAGAGCCCGCGCTCGTCGCCGGGATGCGCGGCCAGCCATTCGGCAAAGGTGTGGCGGCCCAGATCCTCGACCACGAGAAGGCTGCCGGCGGGGTCGGTCCAGAGAATCGCGGGCGCGGCGAGGCTGTGGGCTGTGAGGAGCCGCGCGAGGGTGATGAAGGCGGCGGTGGCCGCGGGCGGGTCACCGGACGCGTCCATCAGGATTACGCTGTCCCCGTCAGGCCCCGTCAGGCGGGCATAGTGGCGGGCCGAGGCATCGCCGGCGAGGGGCGCGGCCTGCCAGGCGGCAAAGGGAGAGGCGGCGAGGCGGGGGTCAGCGGGCAAGGCAGGGTTCCAGCCGGGCGGGCCAGGGGGGCGGGCCGGAGAGGCGGACGCGGTGGGGGCCATGGGGCAGCGCCTCGAACCAGAGCGTCAGGGCGCCGGGCGGGGCGAGGTCGCCCAGACGGTCTGGCCATTCGACAAGGCAGATCGCGTGCTCCATCGCCTCGGCCAGGCCCAGTTCGCGTGCCTCGTCGGGGTGGGAGAGGCGGTAGAGGTCGGCGTGCCAGATCTCGCCCCGGGGCGTGGCATAGGTCTGCACGAGGGTAAAGGTAGGGGAAGGGACGTCTTCCCCGGGATTTCCCGTTGCGGCGCGGATCAGGGCACGGGCGAAGGCGGTCTTGCCCGCGCCGATGCCGCCGTCGAGCAGGAGGGTATCGCCGGGACGGAGCCTCGCACCGATGCAGGCGGCGAGCGCTTGCGTCGCGGCTTCGGTCTGCAGGTCAATGGCGCCGGTGTCTGTTGACATGCGGCCAGAGTAGGGCTGCGGACACGGCCCGCAACCCCCTTCGGTCAGGGATCAGGTGGCGGCGACCGCGCGAGGTCGTCGTTCTTGCCCGGCGCGGCCAAGGTGGGGCGTCTCGGCGGACTGGGGCCGGAAGGCGACAAGCGATGAGCCACCCGGCAGTGGCAGAAAGCGGCAGGTCAGGCTGCGTCCGTCATTGATGCGCAGCGTGTCCTGCCAGTTGGTACGGCTGCGAAGGTCCTGAAGGCTGTCGGCGAGGCGGTCCCAGACCGGGGATGGCAGGGTGCGGGCCTGCCAGTGGGCGATTTCTCCGGCGATGCCGGCTTCACGCAGGCCGATGGCCTGCTGGCCCCAGAGATCGGCATAGGCGGTATTGGTCAGGGTCAGCGTTCCGGCCGGGGAAAAGACGGCGACGGCTTCCTCGAGGCTGTCCAGAACGGACTGGGCTGTTTCCAGTTCGCTGCGGAAATGGCGGGTCAGGAGGATTTCGTCGCTGACATCCTCGAAAAGGAAGGCGATGGCGCCATCGGGATGAGGCCGGCCAGACACGCGATAGGTGCGACCCGAGGGGAGCGACCAGGTTTCGCTGTAGGTGCCACGGACGGCGGCCGCTTCGAGGGCGGCGACCCGGTCACGCCAGGAGCTGTAGTTCTTGGGTTCGGGGAGCATCTGGAGGTCGCGCAACCGGTCCAGCACGGCGCCAACCTGCGGGCGCTGGCTGAGGAAGGTCGCGGGCAGCGAGGTGAGGTCGAGGAACGCGGGGTTGAAGAGCACGAGCCGGCGGTCGCGGTCAAAGATCGCTAGCCCCGCCGAGAGGTGTGCGAAGGTCCTTGTGAGTGTCTGGATGAAGGTTTGCCTGCCGTGTTCGGCGGCGACGATGTTGCTGGCATCGACTGCGAAGTGGACCGTCCGCGTGCCGCGGCGGACCGAAGTGACTTCGTAGGTCAGGGGTTCCGCGAGTCCCGGGATTTCGAGTCTGGCGCGGGCGATGCGGGTTTCGCCGTCGTTCTGGGGCGGGCGGTCCGGGACAAGGAAAGGACGGGCCGGCCAGATCGGATCATCGCCATCGCCCCGTGGCGAAAGACGGTCGGCCAGGGCGAGATAGGCGCGATTGGCCCAGCAGATTTTTCCATCGCTGTCCTGCTGCCAGATGAGTTGGGGCGCATCCTCGGCGAGGGCGCGCAGGGTCTGAAGTTCCTCTTCCAGGGCGGCGATCCGGCCTGAATCGGAATTCAGGGCGGGACGTTCGGCCGCGGAGTCAGCGGGGAGGATCGTCAGCCGGAGGCAGGAGCGGGCGGATTCGACAAGGAGGGATTCGGTGCCGTCGGAACCGGCGAGCATCTCGCGGATGGCGCTGTCGGTTGATTGCCCGATCCTGCGCAGGCGGTCGCTGAGGTCGGGAAAGCGGCGGGCAAGCCGGTTTGCGACGGCGGCGAGGGACGGGTCATCGCCGCGCAGGGCGGCCAGGATATGGCGCGCGGCCGGCGTCGCATCGGCAAGCACGCCATCTTCGAACAGGAAGACTGCAGAACCGGCGTCATGGACGGCGGGCCCCGCGGCGCCGGGATGTGCGGCCGGCCTGCGGCGGCGCAGCAGGACCGACAGGAATGCGAGGATTCCGGCAGCCAGCGTGACTGCCGCAGCAAGAGACCCCAAGGCAGGCGCCAAACCCAATTCCGACATCCCAGACACCTTTGTAACCGGTGCCGGCGATCGTCGTGGATTGTGGTTAATCAGCCGTTAACCGCAGATCATGGGGTTCCGCAGTGATCATGTCGTGATCGGGATGTTCGCGCCGAGGCCCGGCGAACCGGCAGGGGGACCTGCGGCGACCTTGTCGGCTGTCCATTCGACGATCACGATCGCGCCTCCGGCGGTCTTTCCGGCGCCGTTTGCGAAGCTGAGCTGCGCGCCGGTCCGTTCGAGCAGTGTCTTTGCGATGAAAAGGCCCAGCCCCATTCCTTCGTATCCAGGCCTGTAGGTGCGGTCCTCGGCGATGCGGCGACGGCGCATGAAGGGATCGCCGATCCGCCCGAGGACCGATGGCGGGAAGCCGGGACCATCGTCTTCGATCCGGACGAAGATGCTGCGCGCTGTCCAGCGGATTTCGATATCGACCGACGTTTCCGCAAAATCGACTGCGTTCTGGATCAGATTGCGCAGGCCGTGGATGATTTCGGGGCGCCGTTCGATGACTGGCTGTCGAAGGTCCTGTCCGGCGTCGGGTGCGGCAGACACGCGGACGTCCTTGCCGCGGGCGAGGTGCGGTTCGGCGGCTTCCTCGACGACGGTCTGGAGCGGCGCGCGGCGCAGGTGCATGTCTTCCTTGCCGGCGCGGCCCATCGAATGGAGGATATCCCGGCAGCGGTCGGCCTGGCTGCGGATCAGCGCGGCATCGGCGCGCAGGTCGGGATTGTGGGCCAGTTCCTCGATCATCTCGGCGGAGACGAGCTTGATGGTGGCCAGCGGCGTCCCCAGTTCGTGGGCTGCGGCGGCCACGACACCACCGAGATCGGTGAGTTTTTGTTCCCGGGCGAGCGCAAGCCGTGTCGCAAGCAGCGCTTCGGCCATCGCGTGCATTTCGGTTGTGACCTGGCGGGCATAGACGGCGATGAAGACCACGCCGATGATGAGCGCGGTCCAGAAGCCGAAGCGGAAGATGCCGGGGAGTTCGAGCACGGTCCCGTCGGCATTGAGGATCGGCAGATGCCAGGGACCGAGCAGGCTGAGGACCGCCATCGAGAGAAGGGCGAGCATGACCGAGCTGCGCAGGTGGAGCACCGTTGCAGCGATGGTGACGGGGGCTAGCATGAGGAGCGCATAGGGGTTGTTGAGGCCGCCGGTGAGGTAGAGCAGGAGGCCGAGCTGGAGGATGTCGAAGATGAGCATCAGGCTTGCCTCGCGTTCCGAGAGGCGCCGGCTTTGGGGATAGACGAAGCTGGAGACCAGGTTGGCGATGATCGAGGCGCCGATGGTGAGGGCGACGAGGCCGGTCTCGATCTGGAGCCGGTAGACCCAGAGCGCGACCATGACGGCGACAATCTGGCCGGCGATGGCGAACCACCGCAGGATGACGAGCGTGCGCAGCCGGACCCAGTCGCTGCGGT
>Ga0315900_10002299_pt1 | contig 29466 bp, 19 predicted proteins | sample LakEriMetagenome_FD_203521 | JGI IMG/M metagenome (GOLD analysis project Ga0315900, IMG submission 203521) | Freshwater fungal communities from buoy surface, Lake Erie, Ohio, United States - Buoy 12 MA114 | ecosystem: Environmental > Aquatic > Freshwater > Lake > Lake biofilm | place: USA: Lake...
TTGCACTTTGAAACGAGAACCAGCAAGGCGACATTAGATTGGTGTCGTTCAAGGTCCGTCTGGGATTATTGTGGGCGATGTCCAAGACATCTAAGGGAAGGCTTGTCACTTGGCTACGAGGCGGGGAGGTTTTCGCCGCCTGATGGTCCCTTCGATCGAGTATGGGATTCGGTTGGTCTCACGCGAAGACGCCAAGACGCGAAAGACGACAAGAGGCAGATCGTTCGTCAGCACACGACGTCCCTTTCCATCTGCCATTCAACCTGTCGAGGCGATTGGCAACGAAAGGTTACCGCTCTCAGAAAATGGTGACTGGATACCCAGGCAGGAATCGCAAATGGAACTGGGCTCTCCATCGCTTCGCGGCTTCGCGCGAGCGGAGAAGTGAAAGCAAAAGGGGGCGGCGCTACCCGCCTTTGGGAGTCGGATCGAGGAAGAACCTGATCGGCAGCAGGTACCCAGCCGCGATGAAAAAATTGAATTGCTGATGGACAGCAAGGTCAGTTGACCGGTGGGCTGGCGGCGACAGAGACTTCCAGCTCCATCGGCTTGCCATCGCGTTCGATCGCAACTTTCAGTTGGTCTCCGATCATTGCTTCGCCAACTAGTCGCCGGAGGCTGGCGATATCCTGAACGGGCTGGCCGTTGATGGAGACGATACGGTCGCCGATCGCGATCCCCGCTTGCTTGGCGGGAGAGGGATACCCTTCCAGGAAGCCGCGGACACGAATCCCCGTCGATGCTTCGTCCTGCGATTCGATTGGTTCCAGCAGCACCCCCAAGATGCCACGTTCCATTTTCCCGGTGGCGAGGATCTTGTCGAAGACGCGTCGGGCGACGTTCGAGGGGATGGCAAAGCTAACGCCACGGAAGCTTTCACCGATGATGGCGGTGTTGATCCCGACCAGTTCGCCCTGGGCGTTGACCAGTGGGCCACCGCTATTGCCTGGATTGACTGCAACATCGCTCTGCATCAAATCGCTGTATTCTGCGCTGCTTTTGACCGCACCGCGCAGTTTCGTAGAACTCAAGTCCATGCGGTGTTTGCCGCTGAGGATGCCAAAGGTGATGGAGCCGGCGAGGCCAAAGGGGCTGCCGGCGGCCCAGACGGGCATGCCCACCTGCATCTGATCGCTGTTACCCCATTGGATCGGCATCAGGTTATCGGCTTCGATCTGTAGAACAGCCAGGTCGGTGACTGGGTCGGTGCCGATCACTTTTGCCATTCGCCGCCTTCCGTCGCTAAGCCTCACTTCGATCTGTTCTCCATCTTCGATCACATGGAGGTTGGTCAGCAGGTATCCACTGGGATCGATGATCACACCGCTTCCTTGATCCAGCCGCAAGGTATCCCAGCCGTTCCATCCTCCTTGACCGATGGTTCCTTGACCATCGGCGGCCTGCAGGCTGATATGGACGACGCTTGGCTGCACGCGCTGCCCGATCCACTGCGAGACCTTTCCAAGGCTCTCCAGGGAGACCTGTTGGAGCTGTTCCCCGGCGCTCTCATACTGGGCTCGCAATTGCCCACGTGTCCAGGCATAGCGGCATCCTTCGAGGATGGCTGGCAGGGTCCAGCGAACTGCTGCCAGGAGTGCCAGTACAACCAGAAGGCTGAGCAGAGAGGAGACGAGCAGGGCTTTAAGCGATTGGTCGTTGCTGGCGGCAGGCGGGGGAACTGGAGCAGCGCTGGGGGATTCGGACGGAGGATCATCGATCCCTTCCAATTGCGCTTCCATCGCTTCGATTTCGGCCTCCACCTGATGCAGTCGGACCGGCTGGTGGGGATCTGTCGATTCAGTCATCGCCGTACCTCGCTGCGTCGCCTGGAGATCGCTTGGCCGCTTCATTGTACCGCCTGGCCCCGTTGCGACCAACGATTTTTTGGAACACAACAGAGAGGATCAATGCTTGCGAAACTCCCGGAGAAATGATCTTGGTAGCGCTTCGAAACGAATTGGAACAACGGCTTTTCGAGGCGCTCGACCGCCTCGTGCTGATCGATCCTCATACCCACATCAATCCGTTATCGCCCTCCAGCCAGACGATCGCCGATCTTTTGGGGTACCACTATTACACCGAACTGGCGCATTCGGCCGGGTTGGCTCGGGAGCGGATCGAAGAGCCGGGGATTGATCCCAAGGAGAAGGTAGCGCGGCTTTTTGAGGGGCTGTCGCCAATCGAAAATACGGTGCAGTGGTCTTGGATGCTGGAGCTATGCCAGAGGCTGCTCGATTTTCCCGCCGACCGTATCGATCGCTCCAACTGGGAATCGCTTTACGATCTGGCGGCTAGCAGGATGAGCCAGCCGGGTTGGGAAGAGGAGGTTTTGCGCCGGTCGGGGTTGGAGGCGATCTTTCTGACCAACGACTTCGATGATCCCCTGGAGGGTTTTTCGACCCAACGGTATGTGCCGTGCTTGCGCACCGACGATCTGGTGTTTCACTTGGCCAAGCCGCAGGTCCGCAGCCGACTGGCCAAGGCGACGGGGATCGATCCAGGGGGTGTCCAGGAAGTGGGCGAGGGGATCGGCCGGCTGTTCGAACATTTCGTCGGTAAAGGAGCCAGGGCGTGCGCGATCTCCCTTCCACCCGACTTCGCTCCGGTCGCCGTTTCGCAGGCGTCAGCCGTATCCGCATGGGACCGCGTGATCCGATCTGCCGATCAGGGAGTCGCCTTCGAGGAGCTAGATCCGAGTGCCTGCCGCACTTTGGCCTACTGGGTCTTCTGGACGCTGGCCGAACATTGCGAACGGTATCGGTTGCCCTTTGATCTGATGATCGGAGTCAATCGCCGGGTCTATCCTGGAGGTGTCTATCAGGGGCAGGACCTCTTCGATAGCCGTGTCTCGATGATCCAATATGCGCCGCTTCTGAATCGATTCACCAGCGTCCAGTTTCCGATCTCGGTGTTGGCCAGTGTCACCAACCAGGAGCTGGTCGACTACGCTTGGATCTTTCCGAATGTCGTCACCCATGGGCATTGGTGGTACAGCAACACGCCTAGTTGGATAGCTCGCGACCTGGCGGCCAGGCTAGAGGCGATTCCCGCGAACAAGCAGATCGGATACTACAGCGACATGTACAAGCTGGAGTTTGCGTTGCCGAAATTCGCGATGTACAAGCGATTGCTGGCGCGGCAGTTGGCCGAGCAGTTTGTTTTGGATCGCAGGTGGCCGGAAGAGCGAGCTATTGCGCTGGGGCATCAGGTGCTGCGAGGCAATGTCGAAACGGTCTTCTATGGGGAACGCTGAGCGGCCAGATAATGGCTGGCCGCATGCTCACCCTTCGCGCCGCCGCTGGATCGTCGCTGCGAAAAGATCTGCCATCCGATCCAGCCATTGTGGCAACTGGTGATGATCCAGAATCCTCTGTCTCGATCGGCCTGCGGCAGCGAACCATCGACTGGGGGATTCCAGCCGATCGATGATTCCAGCGGCCAGGGCTTCGCTAGATCCGCCAGGAACAGGAGCGTAGCCACCTACTTCCGCCATCATCTGGCGTACGTCCAGCGAGACATCAGTCACTAGCGCTGGAACCTGGCAGTACATCGCTTCCATCAGGACGTTGGGAAAGCCTTCATAGAGCGAGGGCAGGACCAGCAGATCGGCCTGGCGAATCCAGAGGTAGGGATTGGCCTGAAAGCCATGGAAAAGGACGCGGTTGGCAAGACCCATCCTAGAGACCAGTTCCACCAGTTCGCCCCGCATGGGGCCATCTCCCACCAGATGCAGCATCAGCTTGTGACCTGCAAGCTGTTCCACTCGCCCGATTGCCTCGATCAGAAACCGCTGTCCTTTCTCATGCGATAGCCTTCCGACGGAAACGATCTGCGGCATCGATCGATCGGTCATCCAGCGATGCACCGCATCATCCTCAGACACCAGCAGCCGGTCGATTCTCTGGCAATCGATCGGGCTGGGGATCACTTCGAATCGCTCCCTCGGGAGATCGTAGAAGCGGCTGGCATCTTCGGCGGTCGATGCGCTAACGGCCAAGACGCGATCGGCCTGTTGGTACGACTGCCTCAGCAATCGTTTTTTGACCGCCAGCCAGCGTCGTTCGGTTTTCACGACATCCTGCGATGGCGGGCTGACGATCGTCGTGACACGGGCGGTGCGGGTACCATGCAGCGCCTGGCCGGTCAGCAGCGCCATATGGAATAGGCGTTCGTAGACCAGTTCGATCCCTTCGCCTTGTACCAATGCCCGGATCGCCCTGACCTGATCGCGATGGAATCGTCCCGGAAGAGGAAGACCGGGAAAGGGACCTCGCCAGGTGGTTATCGGAATGGAATCTGGAACTTCCTCCAGCAGTTCACCCGACTGATAGAGAAGGAAAAGCTGGAGACAAAACCGCTGACGATCCAGCCCGCGCAGCAGTTGCAGCAACTGCCGCTCACTGCCCCCGCCGGCCATCGAACTGCTGCAGCAGAGAATGCGATAGCTCTTCGGATCGCTCAACCCACCCCTCCTGTTCGATTCCCCATGTCCTTCTGCACATCGCCCCTGCCCTGGTGATATCGTACTCCAAGCAGAAAGCTTCCTGATCGGCTGGCATACTCCTGCGGGGTTAAGCGGGCGGCAGCCCCTGAGATGGCTGGCCAGCGGGCCCGATCGACTACAATCGCTTTGGTTGCAGCGATCTGGATCCTCCAGAGCTGTTCGGCGCTTCCGTTTTCCGTTCCTGCGAGGAGGGGTTTCCAAGATGGCCGGTTCGAGGATGGGGCGGCGCGATTGGCTGGCGATGCAAGCCGGGTGGCTGGGGGCATTGTCCTTGGTGCAGGCCGGTAAGCTGCAGGGGGCCGATTCATCGGCGATGCGGTTTGGTCTGGTGACCTATCTCTGGGGGCAGAAGATGAAGCTGCCGGAGTTGTTGGAGGCATGCCAGAAGTCGGGGCTGGGAGGAGTGGAGCTTCGGACCGAGCACCAGCATGGAGTTGAACCGACGCTGTCGACGGCCCAGCGGGCCGAGGTGCGCAAGCAGTTTGAGGCCAGCGGGATCGAATTGGTGGGCTATGGTTCCAACTGCGAGTACCATGCGAGAGAGATCGAGAAGGTACGGGCCAATGTCGAAAAGACCAAAGAGTACATCCGGCTGATGCACGATTGCGGCGGCAGCGGCGTCAAAGTAAAGCCGAATGGATTTCCTGAGGGAGTACCGAGGGAAAAGACGATCGAACAGATCGCGCGATCGCTGAATGAAGTGGCTGCCTACGGGGAAAAATATGGACAGCAGATTCGCGTGGAAGTGCATGGAGCAGGCACATCGGATCTGCCGGTGATCCGCGATATCTTCAAGATCGCAGATCATCCCAACGTGGCAGTCTGCTGGAACAGCAACGACGAAGATCTGAAGGGGGAGGGGCTGGAAGCCAACTTCCGGATGGTGGCCAATCGATTTGGAGCCACCTGCCATGTGCGTGAATTGGATCAAGGAAGTTATCCTTATGCCCAGCTGTTTCAGCTGTTTCGCCAGATCGATTACTCAGGCTGGATTCTGCTGGAGGCGCGCACCGATCCGGCCGACAAGATTGCGGCGCTGCAAGAACAGAAGAAGCGATTCGAGGCATTGGTTCAGGGTGCCGGCTGATCGAGGCGAATTCGGTTGCGTGGGCTGTCGGGTTGTTGTTCTCGATGTCGATGAAGAAAAAAGGTGAGGTCGGATGGAAGACCAGTCGGCCCGGAACTCCTGGGAGGCAGCTCCCTACCGAGATCGATTTGTGATCGATGAAGATCTGATCTATCTGGATGGAAACAGTCTAGGGCGCTTGCCTAAGGCAGCTGCTGCCCGCATGGCGGAAGTCATCACCAAGCAATGGGGCAGCCGACTGATTCGTGGATGGAACGACGGATGGCTGGATCTGCCGCGTCGGATTGGAGACAAGATCGGGCATCTGGTGGGAGCTGCATCCGGTCAGATTCATGTCGGAGATTCGACTTCCGTGCAGCTCTTCAAATTGGCTCGCGCGGCGATCGACGCCCAACCGACGCGCCGTCGGATTGTCACTCAGCGAGGCAATTTTCCAACCGATCGCTACCTCGTCGATCGCATCGCTGCAGATCGATCGCCACCGATGGAGGTAGTCACAGTATCCGAGGATGCGGATCCCGATCGGGCACCGGAGATCGATAGCAACACGGCTCTGGTGCTGCTGTCGCACGTCGATTACCGCAGTGGCAGGCGATGGGATATGGAGAGGTGGACACAGCGAGCCCACCAAGCTGGGGCGCTGGTGCTTTGGGATGTGAGTCATTCGGTCGGTGCGGTGCCGATGGAGCTGGATCGATGGGAGGTCGATCTGGTGGCTGGCTGCAGCTACAAGTACCTCAACGGCGGTCCGGGGGCTCCCGCATTTCTCTATGTCCGCCGCGCGTTGCATCATCGGCTGAGCAATCCGATCGCTGGATGGTTTTCTGCGGCGCGACCTTTTGAGTTCGGGGAGGAATATGAGCCATCGGCATCGATCGATCGATTCGCTGCAGGGACGCCTCCCGTGCTAGCTCTGGCGGCGATGGAGGCGGGGATCGATCTGGCGATCGAAGCGGGGATCGAAGCGACGGCGGAGCGGTCGCGCCGGCTGACTGAATACCTCATCGAGCAATTTGATCGGCGTCTAGCCTCGCGCGGCTTTTCCCTGGCTACCCCCAGGCCATGGTCGCAGCGCGGGTCGCACATCAGCCTCGCTCACTCGCGGGCCTGGGGGATCGTGCGATGCCTGATCGACCGCTATCGAGTGCTTCCCGATTTTCGACCTCCCAACCTGCTACGACTGGGCGTCTCGGGGCTCTACACCTCCCGCCAGGAAATCGACACCATGCTGGATGCGTGCGTGGAGATCATCGATCTGGGGCTGGATCGAGACAGCCAGCCTCCCACGGACGCAGTCCCCTGAGACGGCTTGGCTGGCAAGGGGTCTTCCGGACTGGCTGCTGAAGCGGTTCGGTTGGAATTCGGTTGCCACCTTGCGGTACAATGAGGGTTTGAACTCCAGGTGGTCGCCTGATGCAGGGGGCCCGGCCTGCCTATTTCTTCTGCGACCGGTGGCGTAGTCCCTGTTCTCCGCCGGAAGTCCCATCTTTCAAGATGCTGTCTTTCCGGAAAAAGTCCCTCTCCAGGATCCTGTTCGATGAAACCTTCACGATCCAATCTCTACATTCACCTCGTGTGGCTGGTGTTGGTGTGCATTCCAGGAAACTGGGCGGCCGCATGGCAGTCCGCGCCTGGCGGGAAGTGGACCATCGACCGTTTCGAGGTGCAGCCTCTGACGGAGGAATACTATTCCGAAGGCGCTGCCATCGGGGATCTGGATGGTGACGGAAATGCCGATGCGATCTACGGCCCCTACTGGTATGCGGGTCCGGACTTTCAGGAGAAGTTCGAGATCTATCCCCCCAAGCCGCAGAATCGTGAGGGATACGCTGATCACTTTTTCGTCTGGGCCCACGATATCGACCGCGACGGATTTCGCGATCTGCTGGTAGCTGGTTTCCCTGGCACGGCCGCCTATGTCTACAAGAACCCTGGGAAGCAGGTGCGCACCGCGGGGCCCTGGTCCAAGCACCAGGTGCTCGACTGGGTCTCCAACGAGGCACCGCAGTGGCTGCAGGTTGTCGGGGACTCAACGCCGGAGCTGATCTGCACGCGGGATGGGTTTTTCGGTTATGCCACGATCGATGCGAGCAAACCGCTGGAGGCATGGACATTTCATCCAGTCAGCGCGCAGATGGCCGACAAGCGATTTGGGCATGGCTTGGGAGCCGGAGATGTCAACGGCGACGGAAGGATCGATCTGATCCATGCGGGGGGATGGTTGGAGCAGCCCCCGACGCTGGATGACACCAAGCCATGGCGGCAGCATGATGCCAAATTCAGCACGGCCTATGGTGGGGCGGAGATGTTCGCATACGACGTCGATGGCGATGGCGATAGCGACGTCATCACCAGCCTAGCAGCTCATGACTACGGATTGGCTTGGTACGAACAGCAGGAGGAGGGAGGCGAACGGACCTTCCAACGCCATGACATTCTTGGGAAGAAGCCGGAGGACAATCGCTATGGTGTGGTTTTCACCGAATTGCATTCGGTGCAACTGGCCGATGTCGATGGGGATGGGTTGAAGGACATCGTCACAGGAAAAACCTATTACTCCCACCATAAAGGGAGCCCCATGTGGGATGCCGGCGCCGTCGTCTACTGGTTCCGCCTAGTGCGCGGCCCCGAAGGCATCGACTGGGTCCCCTACCTCGCGGCGGAAGAGACTGGGATTGGTCGTCAGATCGCTCTGGGAGACCTGCAGGGAGATGGTCTGATCGACATCGCCGTCGGCGGGATGAAGGGAATGCACCTGCTGCATCATCGGCGGCAGGAGGTCGATCGCGATGCTTGGGGTGCCTTTCAGCCGGTGGCTTATGTGGCTCCTGAGAAACCCGAATCGAAAGTGGGAGGGCGGCTGGAAGGGGAATCGATGAAGCTGCTGCAGGTGACCGGGGGCGATGCCAAGGAGCAGCCGATGGGGGGCTTCAGCGCGGATCACTGGAGCAACGATTCGCAGCTTTGGTGGACTGGAGCAAAACCGGGGGATCGATTGGAACTGGAGCTTCCGGTGACCGAGGCAGGCAGCTACGAAGTACGGACCGCGCTGACCAAGGCGCGCGACTACGCCATCGTTCAGGTCCTGCTAGATGGGAAGAAATTGGGAGAGCCGATCGATCTGTACCATGCACCGGAGGTGATTTCGACGGGAAACATTCGTCTGGGTGAGGTGGAGCTGACTGAAGGCAATCACCTGCTGGCCTTTGAGATCGTCGGCAAGCACCCCGATGCGGTGCCTGGCTACATGCTGGGAATCGACATGGTGCAACTGGGCAAAGGGTCAGGTCAGCTACCTCGAGATGCGTCCGGCAAGTCGCTGAATTTCGACTTCGAAAAGGGGACGCTGGAGGACTGGGTTGCGGATGGGAAGGCCTTCGAAGGCCAGCCGGTGCAAGGGGATGCCGTCGCGGCTCGCCGACCCGACATGCGTAGCGAACACCAGGGCAAGTACTGGGTGGGTAGCTACGAAATCCAGGGCGATGCGCCGCAGGGAACACTGCGAAGCGTTCCATTTGAAGTGACCCATCCCTTTGCCTCCTTCCTCATCGGAGGTGGTGCGGGGATGGAAACTCGGATGGAACTGATGGATGCAGCTAGCGGCAAGGCGATCTATCGAGCCATGGGGCGGACCACCGAGAACATGCGGCTGGTAGTGGCCGACCTCCGAGAACACCAGGGCAAGCGAGTTTCGATCCAACTGACGGATGCGTCCGGAAATGGATGGGGCCACCTCAATTTCGACGACTTCCGATTCCACACCGATCCGCCGGGGCCGGTGACACCGGCCGAGTCGCCGCTGGTGCCGGATGAATACCCGCATCAAGGCCTGGATGCTGCAGCGGCTGTGGCGGCGATGACGCTTCCCGAAGGCTTTCGCGCGGTGGTGGGGGCGACGGAACCGGAGGTGAAGCAGCCGATCGCCATGGCGCTGGACGATCGTGGAAGGGTCTGGGTGGCCGAAGCGTATGAGTATCCCAACCGAGCGCCGGGGGATCAGGGCCGGGACCGGATCTTGATTTTTGAAGATACCGATGGCGATGGATCACTCGATCAAAGAAAGGTCTTCACCGAAGGCCTGAACTTGGTCAGCGGCATGGAAGTCGGGTTTGGAGGGGTATGGGTCGGTGCGGCTCCCTACCTTCTCTTCATTCCCGATGCAGATCGCAACGATCAGCCCGATGGCCCTCCGCAGATTCTGCTGGACGGCTGGGGGCTGGAGGACACCCACGAGACGCTCAATGCGTTCCTCTGGGGACCAGACGGATGGCTGTACGGCTGTCATGGGGTTTTCACCCACAGCAAGGTGGGCAAGCCGGGGACACCGGCCGACCAGCGGATTCCGATCAATGCCGGTGTCTGGCGATACCATCCGACACAGCACCGATTTGAAGTCTTCGCTCACGGGACCAGCAACCCTTGGGGAGTCGATTTCAACGACCATGGGCAGGCCTTCATCACCGCCTGCGTGATCCCGCACCTGTTCCACATGATCCAAGGTGGCAGGTACGAACGACAGGCCGGCAACCATTTCAATCCTTACACCTACGACGACATCAAGACCATCGCCGACCATCGGCACTATGTCGGTGGCAATCCCCATGGTGGCAACGGCAAGTCGGATTCGGCAGGTGGTGGGCATGCGCATGCCGGAGCGATGATCTACCTGGGAGATCGCTGGCCGCAGGAGTATCGCAATCGGCTGTTCATGAACAATATCCATGGCCAGCGACTGAATGTCGACCTGCTCAAGCCAAGCGGATCGGGCTACATCGGAAGCCATGCTCCCGACTTTCTGCTCACCGGCGATCAGGCCTCCCAAATGCTCTACTTCCGCTACGGGCCGGATGGCAATGTCTGGATCATCGACTGGTATGACATGCAGGCGTGCCATACCGGAGATGCGAAGAAGCACGATCGCCGCAATGGAAGGATTTATAAGATCGTCTACGGCGAGTCGGCGGGTCAGAAAGGGATCGATCTGGCGGGGATGAGCGACCTGGAGCTGGCCAGGTTGGCAGGTCATGAAAACGATTGGTACGTCCGCCATGCAAGGCGGCTGCTTCAGGAGCGAGCTGTTGCAGGGAGGATCGATCAGGAGGCGATTGCATGGCTGGAAGAGTTTTCCACTCAGGCACCGGAGGATCGAGAGCGGCTGAGGGCGATCTGGGCGCTGCACGCCATCGGAGCGGACAGCCCCCGTTGGCTGGACCAGTGGTTGACCGATACCAGTCCATACGTGCGGGGTTGGGTGATCCAGCTTGCGCTGGAAGGAAATTCGCCAGCGGAGGGATGGACGGCAGCCAAGCTGACGGGTTTGGCCGCAAACGATCCATCGCCCGTCGTTCAGCTTTACCTCGCCTCGGCCGCACAGAGACTGGCTCCAGAAGACCGCTGGCCGCTGGTCGAAACGCTGGCCGAACGCATCTCGGTGGATGACCACAACCTGCCCCTGATGCTGTGGTACGCCGCAGAACCTATGGTGGAGGACGATCCAGCACGCGCGATGGCGCTGGCGGTTCGGGCGGGATCGAAGCTGCCGAAGTTGCGCGAGTTTCTGCTGCGACGGCTGGGATCACAAGGGGACCAGGCGATCGATTTGCTGGTGCGTGGCTTGGGGACCGCCAGCGACAACCAGCAGCAGGCTGCGTTCCTTCAGGCGCTATCCACCGCGCTGCAGGGGCGCAGAAGGGTGGATCCTCCTGCTTCCTGGAAGGAAGTGGCTGGGAAGGTACTGAAGTCGCCAGATCCAGCGATCCAGCTTCAAGCGCAGGCGATTGGGGTGACGTTTGGCGACGAGACAGCGCTGGCTGCGGTGCGGTCGGTGGCGATGAACAAGGAAGCGACTGTGGAATCGCGAGTCGCGGCACTCCAGGCACTCCTGGCAGCGCGCGACTCGAAACTTGCAGCCGGGCTTCAGAAGCTGATCGAGGAACCTGCCATGAGGCCAGCGGCGCTGGCGGGGTTGGCACAGTATGCCGATCCGCAAACGCCGGCCATCCTGCTGAAGGCCTATGAAGGGTACAGCCAGTCCGATCGCCGACTGGCGCTCAGCGCCCTGGCGGCTCGAAAGGAATCGGCCGTCGCCTTGCTGGATGCAGTGGCAAAGAAACAGATTCCAGCGACCGATCTGGGAGCCGACCTCGTCCGACAGCTTCAGTTCCTCAAGGACCCCATGGTCCAGCAGCTTCTGGAGAAGACCTGGGGCACCGTGCGCGAAACGCCAGAGGAAAAGCAGCAGATGATCGTGCAGTACAAGCAGCTTGTCGAAGAGAAGAAGGGACCAAAACCCGACCCGATGCTGGGACGAACGATCTATTCGAAGACGTGCCAACAATGCCACGTTCTGTTTGCTAAAGGAGGCAGCGTGGGACCGGAGCTGACGGGATCCAACCGCGCGAATCTCGATTATCTACTGAGCAATATTGTCGACCCCAGCGCCGTGATGGCCAAGGAATATCAGCCCACCATCGTGCTCACCGAAGATGGACGGGTGGTGACGGGGATCGTTCGATCTGAGACCGATCAGGCGCTGACACTCCAGACGGCCGATGCCACTGAAGTCATCCCCAAGGAGGAGATCGAGCAGCGGATGCTGAGCGAGAAGTCGATGATGCCGGAAGATCAGTTGCGGCCTTTTTCGCCTCATGAGATCCGAAGCCTAGTCGCCTACCTGGGGACCAGTTCCCAGGTGCCGATGCTGGCGACGGCAGAAAATGCAGCGACGCTTTTCAACGGCAAAGATCTTACGGGCTGGGAAGGTGATCCAAAGCTTTGGAAGGTCGATCAAGGGGAGATTGTCGGGACATCGCAGGGACTGGAGCATAATGATTTTCTCGTCAGCGAGCTGGCGGTCGGCGATTTCCGGCTGTCGATGGAAGTACTGCTGGAGAAGAACGAAGGCAACAGCGGAGTTCAGCTGCGAAGCACTCGCACTGCGGAAGGCATGAAAGGCTACCAAGCCGACATCGGTAAAGGCTGGTGGGGCAAGCTTTACGAAGAAGAAGGCCGAGGTCTACTCTGGGAGCAAAGCGGTGAGTCGCATGTGCGGGAGGGAGATTGGAACCAGTACGTAATCGAGGCGAAGGGGCATCGTGTTCGAACCTGGATCAATGGCCAGCCCTGTGTCGATCTGGAAGATCCGAAGGGGGCTCTCCGAGGCGTCTTTGGGCTCCAGTTGCATTCCGGTGGTCCAACGGTGGTACGATTCCGAAACCTGAAGCTGGAAGTGCTGGCTCCTTGATCAGCAAAACATCGCACCCAGCCTCGACTCCAATCCCCTGGAGGGGAGCCTACCACAGGCATCAAGGGGAGGTTCTGCGTTCGGATCGATATTCTAAAGATAATTAGAATATCGATTTAGCCTCGTTGGATTTTTCGTACGCCGGGGCGGGATGCGATGACCTCCAGAGGGGATCCTCCCTACCGCGAACACAGCAGAACCCATCGTTGTTAGATGAAGTGTTTCGATTGCGAGCACCGATTCACGGAGTCGCCGCTTAGCGAATGCATGCATCGGCCTTGCTTGTCGTACTCGTACTCGACGGCTATCTCTGTTCCGCTGAGATCGGCTGGCACGATTCATCGGACTACGTATCGACCCGAACGAAGCGTTGATGGTCGACTGGTTTTCGAGCACGAGTACGAGGTCGAAAGGGAGCTAACAGCCGCAGGGTGTGAGCGCCGGTTGTCTACGAGGGCGGCACCGAAAGGGTGAAGCGGACGGCTGTGCCGGGCGATCTAATCGCTATCTGCGGTAGCCTTGGTGACGGGAGCGGCTCTATCTGGCGGTACCAGATGCTTCGCTTGAACAGCCGGAGGCCGGTTGCGATCGCGTCGTCGATGTTGCATCAAGCTTGCTTGATAGACGAACCAGAGCCGAATGGCAAGGAAAATGGAAAAGGCGACAGCGATGATTGGAAGAAGCCAGTTGAGGATGGGGGTCATCAAGCGATCTGATACTTGATCGACGGTGCGACCGACCGTTCCTGGTTTGCTGACTAGATGAGGCATTCCATCCTTGTCGAAGACGATCTCATCACCTCCTAGAATTCTTTCTGATTCCGAGAGGATGATGCCGGTGCCTGCTGCAGTGAAGAGTGTTGTGCCAGGATTTTTTTCGACGAAGCGACCCAGAAACGACACCATCGCTTTGGTATCAGACCGGATCATTTGCAGGACGCTTTCGCGCTGCGCGGTTGGGAGTTTCGCGATGTCGTCGGCGTGCCGGGCCACCTGCAGCAGCTGTTCAGAGGAGAGTTTTTCCGTCAGCAGGATACCGTCATTACCCAGGGAGCCAACCAGCTTTCCTCCCATTCCGGGATGCACCACCTCGGCTCTCAGCGCCGAGGCACCATAACGGGAAACTGCCTCGGTCAGTTCTTTCGGGGCGCTGGCGGAGGCAAGGCGTCGGAGGGCAGGTCCCACCATCGCGTCGGGTAAGTCGGAGATCGCTTTGAGGACGGGGGCGACCGAATCGGCTTGCTGTAGGGCACGAACTGCGTCGGGTCCAAACTTTCCCGCCAGCGTCGCCAGCTGCTCCACTCCCTGCTCGCCACTTTCGGTAAGCACCTTGCGCGCTAGATTGCCGACTGCCACATCACCACCTAGTTCCGCCAACTCTTCGGTCAGTTGCCGTCCGCCGTTGCGGCTGAAGTAGCTACCGAGGGACCGCACCACCGCTTCGCCTCCTTCTCGCACCAGTGTGCCCTGAGCCGCCAGTGGCAGGGGGAGAGGGAATAGGTTCGTCCAGGCTGCGACAAGGTAGATCGACAGGATCCACGGGGACACGATGGCCACAGGAGGTATTTGCTGGATGCGATGCATGGTCATTGGGAAGCTCCCAGGATTTTCTCGCGGAGTACGTTGCGTTGGACTTCTTCCAGGTCACGGAGCCAATCATCCAGCTGGTCTTGCAAGCCCAATTGATCTCCGCTGCCGCTGAGGATTACCGATTGAAGACGGGTCAGATAAGTCGATAGTTCATCGCGAAGCTGATCTTGAAACTGATGAGTCATCCACCAGTCGACGGCGACACCAGCCGCTAGTCCGATCACCAGACCGATGGCGGTACCGACTGGTCCTGCGACGCTTCCGCCTCCAGCGCCCACGGCGGCGCCCCCCGCCGTCGCGCCTCCTGCCGCCGTCGTGCTGGCTACCGCCGATGCGCCCAGCATAGCGGCTCCTCGCGCCACCAGGGAACTGGCAACGGCAAATGCGACTTCGCTGGAAATCAGCGTCGTCAATCCTCGGTACACGCTGTCTTCGGCGCGTCCGGTGGCATACCGGCTGAACTGCTTGGTGATTTCGCCCTGAAACTCCGGCTGTCCAGGCACCTCGAGTTCAGGAAAATCGCCGATCGAAACGGCGACTTTCACCTGGGATAGCATCCGGGCCTGGTCGGCTTGAAGATCCTCCTGAAACTGCCGCAGTGCACCCGCCAGATCGTTTTTTAGTTTTTCTTCGCTGAACAGGTGCTGCTCCCATTTGGCCCGAACGAACTGCTCCATCCGATCGTCCTGCGACCACCAAGCCCCCGGCATTTTGCTCAGCAGGCTCAGTCGGGTCCAGGTGGAGGTGATGTCGCGAACGAAGGGATCCAGGCCGCGTTGGTACCCTTGGAAGATCTCGCGAATGCGTTCGGTACATCGGTCCGCACTGGCGCGACTGGAGACAGTCTGCTGCACGATGACCGGCTCTAAATGCTGTTGAAACCAGACTCGCCGATCGGGCCTGGGAACGTCGATCCTGGCGGCGGGCAATTGGATGTCTGGTTTGGAGACCTGCCGGTTCCTCCAATCCGCTCGCCACCAAGCAATGGCTACCAAGAAGACAATCAGGAGGCCGATGGCTGGCAAGAATCCCGATCGGGGAGACCAGTTCATCGCGTTATCGACTCCGAGAGGCGGGACTGCCAGCGCTCAAGCTCGAAATGAACTCAAGGGGCAATGCAAGCCGTATTCAAGCCGATGCGGGGAAAGCATGCAACTAGGCTGCACACCCAAGCGATTCATTCGACGGCGACACCAAGCCGTCGTCGCCGCCGCCAGCGAACCGCCAGAAGCGAACCAAGTGCGTAGATCGCGCAGGTGGAAGGCTCGGGAATCAAGAAAGGAGGAGGGGGTGACAGAGGTTCCAGCGCATTGGCGACCAGTCGGTAAAACTCCGCATTGTTTCCGTTGAAGTTGCCACCTCGGGGGAAGAAGTTCAGCCCGACCACGGCGCGACTTCCACTCCTAGCTAGGCGGTTAACCCCGAGGTCATCTACGGCGATCACCATCGCATCCGTATCCAATGTCGGCTTGGCATTCGTCGCAGCGTTTCCGTACTGCACCGCTGCCAAGTTGATCGACTGCAACATCGGGTCACCAGTTGCGACAGCAACCAGAGAGGTTCCACCTGAACCCTTGGCACCTGGAATGAAAGGAGAGTAACCCGTGGACATGATTCGTCCAGCAACCGACCATGGGGCGGAGAAGCTATATCCCCCTAAAACCACATGCCCGCCGCCATCGACGTAGTCAGCCAATAGGTTTCCCAGCCCGACGGGGTCCGAGGGAGCAAAACTGGTGTAAACCAGAATCGAATCGTAGCCACTGAGGGAGGCGAGCGAGGGAAGCCCTGAGCCGTTGACGTCGTGCGACTGAACCGATGCAAACTGACCGGTGGCCAGCAAACTGGTAACGGTTGACGCACCGGAGGCACCGTCGCTATGCAGCACCAAAGAAATGAGAGCCGCATAGATTTTCCCCGTGCTTCCCAGCGAAAGGGCGATCGCTAGAAGGAGGGAAAGGCACCGCATCAGAGTTACCGCCTATCGGAAAACAAATCCCTATCAAGGGACCTGACTGGCTCAAATCTGCATCCATCGCACACATAGCGGATGTCCATTCCGGAATTGTATTCTAATTCGAGCAGGTGTAGCGGTTGTAGCTTTTGAAATGATTTTTCTGATGAAAACTCCTCAACATTTCTATTTTACCCATCTTGTGGGTGATTGGAGGGGCCTGGATTCGGTCACGCGACGCGCTGGGAGGTGGAATTCGTTGCCTGGAGCAACGCTTTCAGGGCCCTCGCCGCTCGCAAACTTGCCCCAGGAGCACCGATTCGACCAGTCAGATCCAAAAGGCGAGTCCGCTGCTGAGCCCTCACATGGGGGTCTTCGATCCAGGGGGTCATCGCGTCGGACACTTGGCGAATCTGCGTTTCCCCCAGTCGTACCGAAAGGAACTCGGGCATCAGGATTTCCCCGGCGATGAGGTTGGGAAGCGTCATGCTGCGGAGGGGGCTGAGCGTCCTTCCGATCAGGTAGGTGGGGGCGGAAACCCGGTAGATGATGGCGGTTGGGACGCCCCTTGCCATCAATTCCAGGCTGACAGAGCCGCTCTTCGACAGAGCGCAATCGGCCATGGCGAGAATCTCAGAGGTCTTTCCGACGCTGAACGAGATCGACACGGAACGGTCGAGGTCCAAGCACTGATCTTGGCACCAACGAGCGTGGTTTTCTTTGAGCGCGGCGACGGAAAAATGAAGTGGGGTTTTGGTCGTTTGCGACAGACGACGCAGGACGGCAAGTTGCCAGGGCCAGTTGTGACGGACTTCGTGACTTCGTGAGCCTGGCAACAAGGCGATGTGGACGCGATCGACTGGCCGATGATCAACCATCCACTGCTGATCGAGAGTTTGCTGGGCGACGTGATCAAAGAAAGGATGACCTACCGATATCACCGGCATCCCCGCCTTTCGGTAATAGTCGACCTCCATCGGTAAACTGGCCAGAACGCAGTCGACCGTGCGACGCATTTTCCCGATGCGCCAGCCCCCCCAGGCCCATAGTTGGGGTGGTAGGTAATAGTAGACTGGAATCCCCTTGGCCTTCGCTCGCTTGGCGATGTGCCAATTGAATCCAGGGAAATCGACCAGCACCACGGCATCGACCTGACCCTCTGCGAAAATCGCTTCTGCCTGATCGGCAAACCGAAAGAAATCGCGAAGCTTTGGCAGTACTTCGGCAAAGCCCATTACCGCATGATCAGTCAATCGCACGTCGATCTGGCACCCCGCTAGCTGCATCTGCGGTCCACCAAAACCCCGGAAGTCGATTGTTGGATCGATCGACTGCCAGGCGGCAATCAACCTGGAAGCGTGCAGATCCCCGCTGGGGTCGCCCGCGGAAAAGAAAATGCGTTGCCCCATCCTCGTTGGTTTCCTCGTACCGGACCTCCAATGTCCCATCCCAGAAGACCCCATTTCAACCCGTTTGGCAGGTCCAAGTCAAAGCCAATCCCTCGACAGTTGCTCGACATTCCCCGTCAAAGCTCTTGCCCAGCTGAACGCTAGCTCTCAAGATCAGGCAGTGGAATCCGCCGACAACCCGTCCAAGTCAGGAAAGCAGCAAGCATCATGGAATCATCGACTCCCGATCCCTGGACAGGAGAGGGACTGCGGCCGAGGAAAAGGGGACATCTGCAACCGGTCGACAGCTACCTAACCGGAAGCTGGGATGCTCTTGGGGCCGGAGCTCCGGTGCTGGTTGCCCTGGCGCAGATCGCCAGCCAAGCGATGGTCGATAATGACCCTCTCAACCTGGATCAGTTGTCGATCGAAGCGCGGGCCATTCTGTTTTCGGCCAAATCGCGTGGTGTGATCGAGATCAAGGGAGTCCCTGCCGCCTTCGATCCAGCCGATCGCTGGATTGCCGTCTACGTGCAAGTCGATGAAGACCGGACACTTGCGTTTCGAAGTCGAGAGCAGCCGGAGGTGACGATTCGATTCCTGGAAGGCTTTCGTCAGCTTTGCCAGGGAGGACTGGTTGTCCACCATCTGCATCACGATTTCTCCCTCTCCCACCGAGGTTTCCAACTGGCTCGTCAGCAAGACGAATCCTCGGTAAGGGAGGCGCTCCAGTGGGGTGTTGAAGAGTCGTTCGGATAGGATTCGCCGCGCGATTTTCTTCATCTCTGTAGGGTGCGTGAGGCCGACGGTAGTATGAGGGAGGTTCCGATAGCTGGATCGATGGGGAACATCTAGGTGCCCCATGCCGTTCGTCGCGACGGCGGAACACACCAGGATGTTCGATCGCCGCATGGTTCTACGGCGGCGGGCTCCATGTCGTGCTCGTCCCGCATCGGGCCGTCGAGTACGAGTACCGGCCGTCCGCCTGCGGCGGTCTGGCCTGAGCAGGAGTACGAGTACGAAAGGTAAGGGCAATTCAATCGTTCACTGGGCGGGGGCCTGCGCGACCAACTGGCCCTTTCCGATCGGAAGCACCACCCACGGCCAGCCTGCCTCCTGAAGAACCTTTTCCAGTCCCTGGGTTTCCTCAGGATGGCTGGTCGCGTTGTCGGCAATCAGCCACCGGCCGGGCTTCAGGATTTCTTGAAGCCGCGGAAACCAAATTGCATACTGATGGCGATCGCAGTCGAGGAAAATCAGATCGAATGATCTTGGGGCACACTGCTTTAGAAAGTCATCTGCCTCGCCCAGATGCAGTGCCACCGTTTCTGGCGGAAGGCCGCTTTGGCGCAGATTCTCCCGCGCCAGTTCCTGTTTCCAGGTTTGCCTTTCGACGGAGACGACCACCCCCTTTCGCTCGGCCAGTGCGCTGCCGATCCACAGCGTCGAGTAGCCGCAGGAGGTGCCCAGTTCCAGGACGCGATCGATGCGATGCGCCCGGATCATCCAGACCAGGAATTGGCCTGTGTCTGGTGTGATGGTCAGCATCTTCTGCGACCTTTCCTGCGCATCGGCATCGTGTGCGATGCCAGAGTCATGCACGCGCTGCAGCAGTCCCGCCAGCCGCTCTTTCCACAACGCGTCATCCAACGAAAGCGACTCCTCCCCTGCCCCGCCCTGCGATCGAATCGATCGACGGAACGCTCCGTCGATCGGGGTGTGTCGAACGCTTCTTGGGACTACTTGAACATCGGCGATTGGGCATCGCCGCGCGACAGCAGGAAAGCGACCAGATCGAGCACTTCCTCGCGATTGAGCTTATCCAGCAGCTCGGCAGGCATCAGTGAAACTGGCGAGGGCTTTTCCGTTTCGATTTCCGATCGATCGATGACCACGGTCTTTGTGGCATCTTCGGGATCGACCACCATGGTGATCTTGCCATCGACATCGCTAACGATGCGCCCGGTGTGGACGGCACCTTCTTCGGTCTGGATGATGGTGGTCTTGTACTGATCGGAGATCACTTGGCTGGGCCTGACGATTGCATCGACTAGATCGTTGGGTGCGAACCGCCCGGCGGCCTGAGTCAGATCGGGCCCGGTGGCTCCCCCTTCTCCGCCGAAGCGATGGCAGACAACACATCGAGCTGCTGCATACATATTGCGACCGTTTTCGAAGTTCCTACCCTTCAGTCCTTCGCCTACCCAGCTGGCGATTTCCGAGGTGCTGTAGGCTTTTCCAGGACCCTGCGGCTTGGGAAGTTCCTTAGGAAGCGGCGTTGGCTTTCGCAGGCCGGTTGCTTCCAGGACGAATCGTTCCTGGTCGTTGCTGTTGGCGTACGCATCCTCCGCCGCATTCAGAAGGAACTTCTGGTAGCTGTTGCCACCCTGCCAGCCTTGGGCTTTTTGGAACCACTGGAAAAACTCCTTCTTCTGATCGACCGTCCAGCCGTCTTTGAGATTGCGCAGGGAGAAGGCGTAAGCGAACTGCTGTAGGTCGGGTTGATTGTCCAGCATGGCGCTGATCGAAGCACCATAACCGCGATTGCGCTGCAGGACCTCACGAAAATCCGCTTCGGTGAGCGGGCTCTCTTTGGACAGCAGCGGCAGTGTCTTGGTGGCCAGTGTGGGGGACTGCAGGAAGGTCAGCAGGATGACCAGTTCGCGATCCAGCGCCGGATCGTCGCTGGGGAAAATCCGATCCAGTTTTTCACGAAGCGCCAACGTCTGTTTGTCATCGATCGCTCCCAGCCGAATCAGCGCCAGTTGCAGAGCACGGCAGTAATCGAGCCGCAGGGAGTTGGGGAGAGCCACCACATCGACGCTCGCCAGCCGATCGATTAGCGGATTTCGGTCGGCGTGATCTCCCATGCGCGCCATTGCGATGGCGCCCTGGAAGAGGGCCAGGGGCGACTGCTGTCGAAGGACTTCGCCCTTCCAAAGATCGATCGGCAGCCACTCAAGCGCCACGCGGGCTGCGTAGCGGATGTATCGGTCGTGGTGCCCAAGGTGAGCCAGTACTTCCTTTGCGACCGCCTCCGGATTGGCGACTCCAGGCCGATGGTACGATTCCAGTTTCTTGCGAAGCACCATCAGGTCGGTCGGTTCTTCCGCTGGTACAGGTTTCGTCGACTGATCGCCGACGTATCGCACCCGGTACAGTTCCGACTGCGTGCCGCGCCCCCCAATCGTGAAGTACATGTGGCCGTCGGTGCCGATCGTCACATCGGTCAGTGGAAGCGGCGTGCGGGAAAGGAATTCTTCCTTCACGGCATGGTAGGTGGCGCCATCGGGAACTGTGTGGATCGCGTACATGGTCCCGAAGGTCCAGTCGCAAATGAAAAGTGCCTTTTGGTAATTGGCGGGGAATTTAGCGCCGGTACCAAAGGCGACGCCGACGGGCGATCCAGGTCCGATGTCGACTAGCGTGGGAAGGCTGTCGGCATAGTGGTTGGGCCACTTGCCTGTGCCGCTGCGCCATCCGAATTCACTGCCGCTGGTGGCATGCACCACACGGGTGGGACGGTACCAGGGAGTTCCCATGTCCCATTCCATATCGGCGTCATAGACGAACATCTCCCCGGCAGAGTTGAAATCGAAGTCGTACTGATTGCGATAGCCAACGGTGAACATCTCCCAGGTCTTACCTTCGGGATCGGTTTTTGCGATCCAGCCACCAGGAGCGAGGATGCCGGCCGCGTGGCCGTTGGCGTCCCATTGTCTGGGGAGCAGAAGGTCTTCGTCCCACACCGGCTGGATGCGGCTGGAATGGCCTTCGGGCAAGGTAGCGCGCAGCGGCTCCTTGCGAGGACCTCCCATGGTTTGTGGAGGAGCCGAAAGCTGGCGGTCCGAAGGTGGCTTGGTGTGGTTGCCACAGCAGACGTAGATCGACTTCCCATCGGGTGCCAGTCGCAATGCATGCGGACCATGCTCCCCACCCCCGCGAAACTCCATCAGCTTGTCGACCTTATCGAACTGATCGTCCTGGTTGGTGTCGCGCAGTCGGTAGAGCCCACTTCCGGGACCACCATTGACAGAAACATAGAGGCTGTCGAAGGCGAAAAGAAGGCCCTGTGCCGAAGTGATCGGCACATCCAGTTTCTCAACCATCGTTTCCTGATCGGTGCCTGGTTCCGGTGGGGTGATCCGAACCAGTCCTTTGTCTCCTTGATCGCTTGCGATCAATCTTCCTTGCGGATCGGTGGTCAGGCAGACCCACGACCCCAGTTCGTCCTTGGGAACGCGAAACAGGCGTTCGATCGCAAAGCCCTCGGGGATCGCGAAAGCACTTTGGTTGGAATTGGTAGCTCCACCCAGCATCTCTCCCCAAGGAGCATCGCCGTAGCGAGCCACTTCCTTGGCAGCCGATTTTCGGTCGCGCTGATTCTTGGGGGCGACGGTCCAGCTCTTGTCGGTTCCAAAGGTGCTGACCGTGCCCTGGCCATCGACCATGGCACCCTTCACTACCAAGGCCGCCGGTCCACCATCATTCCAAACCTCCACCTCGATCAGGTTCTCTCCCTCCTTCAGCATTTTGGCCACATCGACAGTGACCCCCTCAGACCATTCGTCGCTGCTACCGATGACTTTTCCATTCAGCGACAGGATGAGGTGGTTGTCGCAGGAGGCAGAGATCCAGGCTGCCTGAGCCTTTCCCCCGGGAACTGACTTACTGATCACATAGCGCTCATCCTGGTTGTCTCCCCAAACCCACTTGGGGCGTTCCCCTTCCTGAAGTGCCTTGCGCATCAGGGAGTCATTGCTTGCTGCCGGGACCGATGCCTGAGTGGCTGCTGCCTCCCAGGCTTGCTTATAGAGCCTCCCTTCCTGTCCACAGACCATGGGCGAGCAGAGAGCAAGCAGCGGAAAAATCGAGAAGGAATGCGGGAATCGAGCCATGGAGGAGTCACCTTGGAAGGGAGGATCGAGGAAGGAGGGGTCGACCCGAGAGGATCGAGAACGACGGATGCATGGGCTCTTCAGGAGCGATTGTGGCTCAGGAGCATAAGCTACTGGCTTTTATCGTACTCGCGCTCGTACTCAATGAAATGGTACTCGCACTCGAAAAGAAGCGTTGGAACACGGGGGTATCGAGACTGGGGTATCGAGACTGGGACATCGAGACTGGGACATCGAATACGAGAACGCTTACCGCGTTGCTGAGTACGAGCAATCAGAGCAATGACCGACGAAATTATCCGAAGAACCGATGCATGGAGGCCATCCAGTCATCGTAATCGCCCCCGAGGAAGCATGGCAACGCGCTTCCTCGGGGAGTCCGGTAAGAAGTTCGGCTATCTGCCCAACTGCTCGGCCAGCGACGGAGCTCCATAGATCGAACGAAGCGCTTCGAGCACTGCGGCGATATGGACGGAAACCGAGCGACCGACGGTGTCGGAGTAGTAGTAGTCGGCGGTCAGGCTTTGGATGTTGCCATCGAAAATGATGCCGACCATGTTCCCCTGGCGATCGACCACAGGCGATCCCGAATTGCCACCGATGATGTCGGCGGTGGAAACGAAGTTGTAGGGGGTTTGGCCCTTCATCTTGTCCTTCGCCTTCTTCCAGCTTTCCGGCAGCACCCACGGATCGGTCGCCTCATGCGACGACTCGTGGTCAAACGCTCCAGCCATCGTGGTGTGGGATGGAATCGTCTGGCCATCCAGGGAGTATCCCTTCACCGGACCGAATGCCAGCCGCAGGGTAAAGGTAGCGTCGGGATAGACACTGTCCCCTTCCACTGCAAATTTGGCCTGCGTGATCTTGGCATAAGCCTGCCGTTCGATCTCATCCAGTTCATCGCTGATCTTCTGCAGTCGCCGGTACTCGGTCTCCATCGCGGCAGCCAATCGAACCATCGGATCGGTCGAACGGCCGATGGCGGCAACGCCACCTGCAGCCAGTTCCTTGCGCGCCGCGACATCCATCAGCTTGGTCCCATCGACCAGTTCGCTGGCTCTTGCGCGAGGCGACTTGCCGTCCAGCAGGGTGGCTACCAGCGGATCATCGCCGCCGCGATCTTCCACCATGCGCGCCAGTTCATCGGCCAGCATCACCTTTTCCAGATCGGGGTAGATGGGTGCTGGCGAGTAGAGCGCCTGCAGCATCGACTCCCGATTGGAATCGCGGAATTCCCGCAGCCGTTCGGTGCTGGCTTTGGCATCCTCAGCCGCCATCAACACCAAGTTCTGTGCGATCCCGTAGAGGCTGGATCGCAGCGACGCCGATTGGCCTTGGAGTTCCAGGCGACGCTTCTGTACCTTGGTGACCTCCTCGAAGGCAGTGGCTAGGGGAGCCAGCTTTGGATCTGCTTCCAACTTGGCGATCAGCTGCGCTTCATACGCCTCCCTATCCTTGAGGAAAGCAGGGTCTTGGAGCCCTTCCAGCATCCCGGTGTACGCTTTGCGGGAATTCTGAATTCCAAACAGATCATCCTTCGACCGTCTTTTCTGCTCCGGGCCGCCAAACCCATACTGCTGCAGTAGAACTTCCTTGCGACGCAGCAGGTTCAGCGTATCGGGCAGCCGATGATCGCGCTGGTATCGCATCGCATCGGCAGTGTAGATCCGGCGTGTCCGGCCAGGATTGCCGGAAACAAAGACCAGGTCCCCTTCCTTGGCTCCCTCCGGATTCATCTTCAGAAAGTGTTCGATCTTCGCCGGCTTGCCATCCTCGTAGACGCGAAAGAGGGTGACATCGAGGCAGTATCTTGGGTATTCGAAGTTGTCGGCGTCTCCACCAAAGAACGCTGCGCCGGCTTCGGGCGCCCACACCAGGCGGACGTCGGTGTACTTTTTGTACCGGTACAGGTGGTACTGGCCACCCCCATAGAGCGTCACTACGTCGCTCCTCAGGCCAGTCGCCTCCAGCGACTTCTTTTCGATCTCCGCCATCTTCGCCTGGCGTGCCTTGGCAGCCTCTGCGGGGCTCATCGATGGATCGACCGCCTGATTCACCTCGGCCGTCACCTCCTCGATCGCCACCAGTTGATTGAGCTCCAGATCGGGGGCGGGGATTTCTTCGGCTAGGCTCTTGGCCAGGAATCCATCCTCGTTGTAATTGTGTTCGGCCGTCGACAGCTTGTAGAGCGTATCGGAGGCGACGTGGTGATTGGTCAGCACCAGACCATCGGAGGAAACGAACGAAGCCGACCCGCCTGAATTGAATCGGACCGACGACTTCATTAGGTGTTCCAGCCACGCATCGGTGGCTTCAAAGCCATACGCCTCCTTCAGATGCGCTTTGGGGACCCGATTGAACAGCCACATCCCCTCATCTGCCTTCAACCATCGCTCTTGCGACATCGAAGAAAATCCTCCCGCGATCCAGCCCCCCAGCAGCAATCCTCCCACCTGGAGGGTCTGTTTCACTCGGCTATGCCAATTCCTTATCACGTTCGATGCCTCCAATAGCTCGATTCGAATCGTTGTGGATCCTCGAAGAATTCATCCAGGCCCCATCAAGGTAAACTTCCCCGGTCCATGAGGAAACCGGGGGGCCTGCCTAGTTTGCCCGAACTCCCGATCGACGATTCACCGGGATGGCGTGAATCGTACGGCACACGGGTTCGGCACGGCAACGCATATCCCAACCGGTTTGCGGGGAGGAAAAGAGTTCAATTCCCGAGGAAGCGCTGCTGGCCGGTGTACCGGGCCACGGCATCCGGATCGAGGTCGATCCCAAGCCCCGGTGCATCAGGAATCGCCAGCATGCCCTGCTGGTCCAGCTTCCAGGGAGTGGTGGGAAGATCATCGATGAATGGGGATCCGGTGAGGTACTCGACGTAGCGCGTTCCGGGGATGGCCGATGCCAACTGGAGATCAGCGGCTAGGCCGACAGCGGTATTCCAACCATGAGGAACGAATTCGACGCCGCAGTCGAGTGCCATCCAGGCGATCCGTCGTTCTTCGCTGATCCCGCCGACCTTGGTGACATCGGGCTGAACGATATCGAAGGCGCGCTGTTGGAGCCATGGGAAGAAGGACTGGCGTCGGGTGAGCACTTCGCCGCCGGAAATGGGGACGGGGGACAGCTCGCGGAGACGGATGAAGTCCTCCAGCGCATCTGGCTGAAGCGCTTCCTCGAACCAGGCGACCTGGTAGTTAGCAAGCATCCGCGCGGTCTGCAGCGCCCACTTGTATCGGCCTGGCCAGAAGGCATCACTCCCGCCGGCGTCGACCATCAGTTGGCAGTCGCTGCCGATGGCATCGCGTGCGGCCTGCACAATCGCTTCATCGATCGATGGCTGTCGCCTGCCAAAAGGCCCCCAACCGATCTTGAAGGCGCGAAAGCCCTGCGACTTGACCTCCAGCAGCCGATCCCGCATCTTCGCAGGTTCGTCCATCAGCAGCGATGCGTAAGGCTGCACTTTCTCGCAGTAGCGACCACCTAGCAGTCGGCTGATCGGCTGCCCGGTCGCCTTGCCCAAAAGATCCCAAAGCGCGATGTCGATGCCGCTGATGGCGTGCGTGATCGCGCCGCCTCGACCCAGCCAGAACATATGCTGATGCAGTTTCTCGCTGACCCTCTCCGGCTCGATCGCTGATTCCCCGATCAAGAGGGGCCGCAGGATCTCCAAGGAGGCGCTGACCAGGGACTGGCTGGTGAAGACGCTTCCCAGGCCGACCAGCCCGGCGTCGGTATGGACAGCGACCAGCGTATGGACGCAATCTTCTGGCTGCAGTTCGTTGCTCCAGCCCCCTTCAGGGGTCGCGCCGCGCAGACCGGCGCATCGGACTTCAGTGATCTTCATGATGGTTGCAGCTTGCGCTGGTAAAGGAGGACTTTCGGTACAAAGGAAACGTCAGGATCAAGCGGGAAGATGGGGCGTGGGCAACGCTGGTGCCCCAGCCGTTTCAGATTGGCGCTGCTGGAACCTTCTGCGTCCACCCCGATCATCGCTCGACACCATTGTGCATACATCGGGAACTGGCAGTGAGGGCTTTTGATGACGACCGCATCAAAGCGACGGGGATCCTGACCATGAGCCAGGAAGAGGGTTCGATCGTAGAGGCTGACTGCGCGACTGGTGGCGACGATGGTCATCGAGCCCGATTCCAGCACCGCCGTTGGTCCGGCATCCCACCGTTCGCCGAACGACTCGCTGATCAATCGGCCATCTCCCAGCATACGGACCCTCACCTCCAGATGGATGGGAGAAAAACGCTGAGGGTCCAAAGAACCACCCAATGGAATCATCAATCTTTGGCCGACCCCAGCTGCAAAAGCGGCGGTGACGGCTGGTGCGTCGACGATCGGCAGAAGGACCGAACCACGGTAGTGCGCCTGCAGCAGCGCACGGAGGATCTCGTTCGAATCCCCAGAAGCCCCGCTGCTGGTAGCATCGGCCGCGTCGACCAGGCCCCAGGTCCCCGGTTCACCCTTGCGATGGGCTTCGCACAGTTGGCTGGCCATCGCGTCAAGCGATATCAGAGGCACCTGCATCGCCTGGTGATGTTCCCAAAAGAGCGTCGCCATGCGCAGGGCCTGCTGGGACGCCCACGCTGGATCGCCATCGGCGACGACGATGCTGGAGGTTTGCAGTTCCGGTACATCGGTGAAGGGGTTGCTGATGAACATGCCGGCAGACAGCCCCTGGTTGGTGGCTTCCAGTTGTTGGGCCATCCTCATGCAGTTTCCAAAGAGCCCCGTTTCGGTGATCAGCTGATCGCCGCGCACAAGAGCCGGGATGGTGACGCGCGCGGTCACTGGGGTCACGCTGCCGTCGAGGATGCGAAGCAGCAGTCGGGCCGCCCGCGCCCCGGTCTCATAGAAGTCGACATGGGGATAGGTATGGTAGGGAACTACCGCATCGCAGTGCCGCAGCATGCGATCGGTGAGGATTCCGTGGAGATCCAGCGATACGACGATGGGGATCGCACTTCCGAACCTTCCTGCGATCTGTTCCAGAAGGTACCCTTCCGGATCCGACTGCTGCTGGGAGGCCATCGCACCATGCATCGAGAGATAGATGCCGTCGACCGGACCCTGGCGGCTGGCCTCGTCGATCGCCTCGAGAAACTCCCCGGCGATTCTCTGCCAGCATGCTTCACGCAGCGTGCCGCCTGAGGTGATGAAATGTGCGCTGTAGGTTGGGACGATGTCGAGGTCCGGGTGCTGGTCGAAAACCGATAAGGCGCCACCGACTTCATTGCGAACCTGGCGGTGGTAGGCTACCAGTTGTTCGCCACGGCGAACCGCAAAATCTTCGTAGCGACTGAGGTGGGGATTGAAGGTCGACACTTCCTGTTTGCATTCGGCGATCAGTAGGCGCATCGTAGCAGCTCCAAAAGTTCTTCCCGATTCTCGCTTTTAGATCGGACTGGTGGGTTCATCCGCTGGCTTTCGAACCAGCCCCGCTTGGCGCTTCAGTCGTAAGCGGCGTCCACCGAAGCATGGTCCAGAGGATCAGAGCGGCGGCCAGCAGGTAGGCCAGCGCCGCAAGATCCAACAGTCTGGGGATCCCCAGCGTCTGCTTATAGAGACCGACCGACCAGGGCGCAAAACCCGATAGCAGCGCGCCGAAGAAGTTGAGCAATCCGACGGCCAGAGCGCGATTCTCAGCCGAGACTACTTCGAAGGCAGCGGGAAAAATGTTGCCTGCCAGTAGACCGCTGAAAAGTCCAAATCCAGCTAGGTGCATCTGAGTCGCCGTCAGTGTCTCGCTGGATCCGATCCCGTGCAGGCAGGGAGCGCACAGAAGAAGGCTGGCAAGCAGCACCCAAAAGCGGCCCTGTGGGGTCACCTGCGCCAGTCGATCGGCGATCCAGCCACCCGAGAAGAGTCCGATCAGAGTGGCCGCTTGCATCCAGAAGCTGGCCTCCCAGGCAGCCTTTGCGGTGGAGAGCTGAAACTTCTGCTGCAGGAAGCTGGGGGTCCAGCCGTAAAGCATCCAAAGTCCGAAGACGAAGATCGGAAAGATGATGCAAAGCATGCAGTAGATGCGGGTCGAAAGGAGTTGCTGAAAGGAGGCCAGCGACCAGGAAGTTTTTTTTTCGGTGGGATCGGTCGGCGTCGGCGCCCGTCCAAGTACCAAGTGGTAGGGGATCGCATAAAGCAGTCCCGCCAGACCCATCACGTAGAAGGCTAGTCGCCACTGACCCTGCTCGGTCATCCATCCACCAAACCAAGATCCAGCGACACTGCCGACGATCTGCGCGGTGGTCAAACTAGCGATGGCTCGAGATCGATACTTGGCCGGCACGGCCGATGCGGTCATGGCGATCGCGGCAGGCATGAAGAGGGCTTCGGAAATTCCCATCAGACCCCGAAGGCCCAGTAGCATTGTCCCGCTTGCGGCCGCTCCTGTTGCCAACGTCACCAGGCTCCAGATCGCTAGGCTCCCTACCACCATCCGCCGACGGCACCAGCGATCGGCTGCCCATCCGGCCACCAGCGATCCAATGCCGTAGACCCAGAGGAAAATGGCGCCAGTCATTCCCAGTTGCTGGTCGTTCATCCCCAGATCGCGACGGAGCGCTGGGTACATGGAGAAGACTGCTTGGCGATCGCAGTAGTTCAAGAAATAGGCGATCCACATGGCAACCACCAGTCCGATGGCAGGAGCAAGCCGGGACTTGCTGGCGGTCGATGCAGAATCTTCGACCATCAGACCGCACCCTTGCGAATCGGCCGGGAGAGAACTTCCTTTGGGTCTGCCGGTTGGGCGATGACGGCGACGCAGTCTCCCTGCTGAGTGCGAC
>Ga0315900_10002303_pt1 | contig 29434 bp, 18 predicted proteins | sample LakEriMetagenome_FD_203521 | JGI IMG/M metagenome (GOLD analysis project Ga0315900, IMG submission 203521) | Freshwater fungal communities from buoy surface, Lake Erie, Ohio, United States - Buoy 12 MA114 | ecosystem: Environmental > Aquatic > Freshwater > Lake > Lake biofilm | place: USA: Lake...
TCGAGGGCATGGCGGACACGCTGGTGCTCAACACGCTGCCCAATGACCCCGACGATCGCATCCGTCGTGAGCTGGCCCGCGTCTTCAAGCTGGGACTCACGCGCTACGTGGCGAGGTCGCCCATCGCCTCGCGCGTGCAGGTGGCCTACATCGCGCCGTTCGGACGCCCCACGCAGCAGCAGGCGTCGGCGGCCGACCTCAAGGACAAGTGGAACCTCTGGACGTACACGACCAACATGAATGCGTTCGTGCGCGCCGAGGATCGGCAGCAGTCGGTGAACGCGTCGCTGTCGCTGTCGGCCAACCGGGCCACCGAGAAGTGGAAGATGAACTTCTCGCTCAGCGGCAATATCAATGAGCAGCGCTTCGAGATTCCGCCGACCGCCACACGCCCGGCCTTTACGGTCACCAACGAGCAGCGCACGTACAATGCCACCTCGCTCATCGTGCGCTCCCTCTCGTCGCACTGGTCAGCGGGACTCAAGCTGGGCGCCGGTTACTCCGACTTCCTCAATCAGGACCTGGCGCTGCGCGCCCAGCCAGCCATCGAGTACAATCTGTTCCCCTGGACGGAGCAGACGCGGCGGCAGCTCACGTTCCTGTACAACGTGGGGCCCAACTACTACGACTATCAGCGCACGACGGTCTTCGATCGGGACACCGAAACCCGGTTCAGCCAGCAGGCCACGGCGTCGTATGTGGCCCGTCAGTCGTGGGGCTCGAGCAACGTGTCGCTCGACTGGTTGAACTATCTGCACGACTTCAATCGCCACGCGCTCACGCTCAGCGGCAACGTGGATCTGCGCCTCGGCCGCGGCTTCTCGCTCAACATCGGCGGCTCCGCCGCGCGCATCAACGACCAGATCTATCTCCCGCGCGCCGGCAACACCGAAGAGGAGATCCTGCTGCAGCGGCAGGCGCTGGAGACGGGCTTCCGCATCACCACGAACATCGGCATCCGGTACACCTTCGGCTCCATCTACAACACGATCGTGAACCAGCGCTTCAGCAGCCTGGGCTCCAGCGGCGGCCGGTTCGCCTTCTTCTTCTTCTAGGTTCACCGGCGGGGCTCGTATCGCTCGTCGCGGCGGCATCAGCCGCCACGACGGGCGGTCACCGCGCCAGCGCGTCGCGCCAGGGCGCAAGTTCGTTGTAGAGGCGGGTGACCAGCGACCCGGGAAGGGTGGTCCTCAGCACGTTCCCGCGTTTGGTGTCACGCACCACGAGCTCGAAGCGGGGCGGCGATCCGTCGTCGCGTGGCTGAAAGGCCGTGGGCGGCAGCTGGGCCACGAAGGCGTTGAACACCGGACGATTCCCCGAGGCCTGCACGTCGGGAATCGCCACCGCCGGCACGATCGCCCCTCCATCGAGCGGGACTGCCTGCCCATCACGCAGCAGCTCCACCGAGGCCACGTCGCCGCGCTTGAAGTCCACGAGCAGTTCGGGGTCGGTCTTGGGCCACGGCGTGCGGTCCGGCGACACCTCGATCACATACCCGGCACGTCGACCGGCCGCCGCACGCGTCCAGCCGCTCCACCGTTCGATGGGATCGGCGATCTCGTAGCTGGATCCGTCGCTGCGTTTGTACGTCGACTTCCAGCTGGTCACCTGTTCGGCCCGCCAGACCACCAGCGGCGTGGGCATCACCACCACACGCACGTCGTCGAAGCGATGCTGATGCGCCTTGGCATCGATGCCGCGCGCGATCATGGCACGCAGCGGCGTCTCGGGGTAGCGCGACCGGGAGGCGGCAACCTCGGCGATGCTGTCCGCCATCGCCTTCGCGCGCTTGGCCACGTCGGCGCGCGAGCTGTCGCGCCGCCCCCGTCTGGCAGAGTCTCGCTTGCCGGCCGCGCCCGCAGCGCCAGCCTTGCCCGGGCCACCGGCGGCGGTGCCGGTCAGTCCGGCCAATGATGCGGCACTCGGTGGGCGAATACTGTCCGACGTGGGTGCCGGCGGGGTAGCGACCGCCACCGTGGCCGCCGAATCCGCCACGCCCGAAACCGCCGCAGCCGTGCCATCACCGGAGGCTGTCAATACGGGCTCGTCGCGATAGACCGCCCAGAGCGTCAACGCCACCGACACGGCGGCAACTCCGCCCACCACGAATGGCCAGCGCGCCTTGGGCAGCGGCGCGTCGCCTCGCGCGGCGTTCGCTCCGTTCGTGGCGGCCACGGGCGGGGTCTCGCGCGACGCGCTCGTGCGCGCCCCCGACGAAATGCTCATCGCGGAACCGGGCGTACGGGCCACGAGACTCGCCGTGCGCAGTTCGAGCGCGCGCCGGTAGAGCGCCGCGGTCTGGCTGGGCGTCATCCCACTGATCGCCAGCATGAGCGCTTCGGCGAATGCGATGACCGAGTCATAGCGCTCAGCGGGTTCCGGCGAGAGTGCCCGGTTGAATACGTCCTGCAGCGTGTCCGGCCAGTCCACGTCTTTCCGCGCGTCGCGCAGGGCCTGCGGACGGCTGGTGAGCCGCTGGATGAGCGATTCCTTCGAGCTCTCGGCGGAGAACGCCGGCTTGCCCGTAAGGGCAATGAACGCCACCAGCGCCAGCGCATACTGATCGCTGCGCGCGTCCAGCCCCTCACCAGCAAGCTGCTCGGGAGACATGTACTGCGGTGTACCGACGGCAAAGCCGGTACGCGTGACCTTCTGGTCACCAACGCCGTACATGCGGGCGATGCCGAAGTCCACCAGCTTCACGAGGTACGTACCGTCGTGGCGACGCGACAGCATGATGTTGTCGGGCTTGATATCCCGATGCAGCAGGTGCTTGTCGTGCGCCGCCTGGAGCCCATCGGCAGCCTGCCCGACGATGTCAGCGGCCACGTCCGGGTGCAACGCCTCGGCATGCAGCAGATCGGCCAGCGAACCGCCGTCGACGTACTCCATGGCGAGGTACACCATGCCGTCACCCGTGTCGCCAAAATCGAAAATGGCCGCGATGTTCGGATGCGAGAGCTGGCTCGCATTCTCCGCCTCTCGGGTGAAGCGCTGCAGCGCCTCCGGTTCGGTCACCAGCGCCGACCGCATGATCTTGATGGCGCTCTTGCGTCGCATGCGGACATGCTCGCCGAGATAGACCTGCCCCATGCCCCCTTCACCGAGGCGCGATTCGATGCGATAGCGCTCGGCAATGACCGTTCCCACCACGTCCGCACTGTGGCCCGAGCGGATCAGGCGGGTGCCATCCTTGGCGCAGAAGTCCACATCATCGTCGTACGCATCACCGCAACGCGGACAGATCTTGGACGGAGTCACACGCGAATCGGGTGGAGGCCATGGCATGCATTGGCATCGGTAATGTAGCATTCGGCCTGCGCCGGCAGAGCGAGCTCGGCCATGAGGTCACGAGCACCCGCCCACGCCGCCCTGCTGTCAGGGCGGTGGTGTCGTCAGAACGGACCGTCCATAGATGACCGGCGCCCATTGGAACGCCATGCTGCACCCGGGACGTTCGGCGGGAGCGGATGCGGTGTCCAACGGGACTTCACTTACTTGACGAGTGCTTCATGCGTGGTTGCGTGGCGGGACAGCTGGTCGGAGCGGCGAGCCTGTTGGCAGTGGTGGCCTGTACCGACAGCGCCGGGGATTCAGCTGCCCAACCGCCCGCCACACCCACCACGGCGCGGGCGCGAGCCGCGGCGGTGGTGGCCGGCGGCACCCTCTCCGGCACCGTGCGCGAGCAGATCGCCGTGGGCCCCTACGTCTATCTGCGCCTCGAAACCACTGCCGGTGACGAATGGGCGGCCGTGAACGAGGCACCGGTGCAAACAGGCGACCGCGTCACGGTGTACAACGTGATGCTCATGGAGCAGTTCGCCTCGCAAACGCTCAAGCGCACCTTTGCGCGGATCTACTTCGGGTCGCTCGATCCGAACGCCGGCGCCGGGAGCGCGGGCGCGGGTGCCACCGGTGCCAGCGGCATGTCGAGTAACGCCGACCCGATGGCCGGTTCGCCGGGGACACCAGCGGCGGTGAACGCCAGGGTTGGCCCGGTGGCGCGTGCGGCCGGCCCCAATGGCCGCACCATCGGGGAATTGCACGCCCGCGCCTCCACGCTTGCCGGCACGACGGTCGCCGTGCGGGGCGTGGTGGTGAAGTACAACGCCAGCGTCATGGGGAAGAACTGGATTCACCTCCAGGACGGCAGCGGCAACGCCAGTGCCGGCACGCATGATGTCACCGCCACGTCCCTCGAGACGGCCGCGGTTGGGGACACGGTCACCGTGACGGGCACCGTGCGCACCAACAAGGACTTCGGCGCCGGCTACGTGTATCCGCTGGTGCTGGAAGACGCGAAGGTCGCGCGCCGTCCCTGACGGACTGCTTAGCGAGCCGCCTCGGGGGGCACCGACGGTGGCGGGCGATGTCCAGGCGGCGGACCGCTGGGGTGCATGCGACAGGCGGGCGGCTGCTCCACCGAATACGTGAGATTCGCGATGCGCCACGCCGCCCCCACCTGCACCAGGGTGAACTGATCGATGCCACAATGGGACCAGGCGCCATTCTGCCACAGGTCGTACGGCAACCACACCGACGCCATGCTGCCGGCCACCCGCACCTCGGCGTCAAACCCCCGTTCGATGATGGGCGCCCGTTGCCCCGCTGCCCGCTGCGAGGCGGCGGTGCGCATGGTGAAGCCCGGAGCGCCGTTGCGCTCACGCGCCGCATAGACCTGTCCGCTGTCGGTCATGAGATCGGACAGCCGCACCATGTCGCCGCGATTGATGGCGTCCATGGCGGAGTCCACGACGGCCATCACGGCGGCGCGCGTGGCGCTGGTTCCACCCGCTGGTGCACCGCGCGGTGCCTGCGCCCCCACGGTGGCGAACCAGGATGACAGCAGCAGAAGCACGCCCATCAGAGGGCGCGCGCCGGTGGCGAAAGCGTGACGTGGCATGGAGGGCGGTGGCGGGACGTGGATCAGTGGACGCGCGATTCGGCGTGCGCGCGATAGTTGTCGAGAATGGCCTGCCAACCGGCACGCTGCATCTCGAGCGGATGCTCGTCTTCGGGGGTGAACGTTTCCCGTACCGCAGTGCCACCGACTACCGGAGTGAACTCCACCGTGACCACGCGCTCGGGCCCCAGCCCGAAGCGCAGCAACGCGCCGGGCTCGACATCCAGAAACGTGCCTTCGAAGTCGAATCCCATCGAGCCGTCCCGCGCCTCCATGCGATAGCAGAAAGCGCCACCGACCCGCACATCGTTCGTGGCGTGGGGGCAGTGCCAGTCCGGCGACGCGAAGTTCCACGCCATCACCGACGCCGGCTCGGTGAAGGCGGCAAAGGCCGTTGCCGGGTCGCAGGGCACCTCGACAGATACCGTGATGGGCTCAAGGGTGCTCATCCAACGCTCGCATCAGGAGAAGTGGGTCGGCGATTCGATGAACAAGTTAGCCGGTGCGCCGAAATCCGCTCTCCGCCGGCTGGGTATTCTGCACGGCGGCAAGGGCAGAGCCGGTTTGTCCAGGGAGCCCGGGACGGTGCGACGTTGCAGGTCCGCGCAGGTATCACGAGATTGCCGCCCATCATGATGCATCCTCTTGCCTCGCGCCGTTTGCTGGCGCTTGCCCTGCTGCTGTCCATATCCGACGCGGCAACCGCCGGCGCCCAGCAAGCCCCCGCCCCTACCGCGTCCGTCGCCGTCACGCGTGCCGACCTGGCCACGCGCTACCTGCTCATGGATGCCGCTTACGCGGCGGCCGATTCCAGCGCGCGCCTTGCCGACAGCACCCGGGCGGTACTGAACCGGATCTTCGATCGGTCCACCTTGAGCTTCTTCGGCGGACGCTTTGCCGTGACGGCGGCCATGATGGACACGGCCATCACCATGGCGGATCCGACCTACCGCTACGTGCGGCGCGAGCTGCCGCGCGATGTCGTGATCGATGGCCGCCCGGCCCGCGCGCTGCGCGATGCCCTCACCGCCCGACTGACTCGTCTCGACAGTGCGGGGCCACTCGCCCAGGCCATCGTTTCGGCACGTGCCCGCGCGGCGCTTCTGGTGGATACCGTGTCGGCGGAGCGAAGCGCCGAGTTTCTGGCGGAGCCGAGGGCACTCGCCCGCGCCGTGGCTGCCGAGGTGAACGCACTCGAGAAAGGGCGCAACCCGTACGCCCGACAGGTGGGAGATCTCTGGCGCAGCTATCATGGTGCGAACGGCATGGCAGTGGCCATGCGGGTCATCGCGCCGCGCGCCGCGGCAACACGGGCGGTGGGCGTGCTGCTGGCGCTCCACGGCGCGGGGGGCGACGAGAACATGTTCGCCAACGGCTACGGCCAGGGTGTCGCCGCTCGTCTGGCGCGCGAGAACGACCTGCTGTTCGTGTCCCTGGCGACCACGCCGTTCATGACCAGTGCGGTGCAGTTCGATTCGCTCATGGCCGTTCTGGGGCGCGATTACCGCCTCGATGCCACCCGCGTGTACCTGCTCGGGCATTCCATGGGCGCCGGCGCCGCCGCACGGCTGGCGCAGGAGCGCCCGCGTGCGCTGACCGCCGTGGCCTGTCTCGCCGGCGGCGCACCCGTCACGGCCGCCGGTGCCCCGCCCGTGCTCTTCCTCGGCGCCCAACTGGACCCCATCATCCCCGCCGCGCGCGTCAAGGCCGCCGCCGCAGCGACCCCCACCGGGGTCTACGAAGAGCGCGTCAATGAAGGGCACACCCTCATGGTGCGCGGCGCCGTGCTGCGAGCCGTGCCGTGGATGCTCCAGCAACCTCGCCGCTGACGCACTTCACCGGCCACGGCGCTAGGGACGGCTGAACACGGCCCCGTGTGGCGTGGCGGCGCCGTTGCCGCCATGCGGCCACTGCACGCCTTCAAGTCGGAAGCCCGGCTCGGTGCTGCCAGCCGCACGAAAGCGCTCGTCAAGGGAGAGACGTCCGGTGCGCCCATCGAAGTCGGCGAGCAGCACGCGCGTCTTCATGGCCCGATATCCCGTGATGACCACCCGGCGCTCGTTGGGCTCGATGCCGATCCAGTGGGGCACATCATCGGGACCAAGCGTCACGCGCGATACCTCCCGCGGGGCGCGCGGGTTCGACACATCGAGGCTCACGACGGCGCTCCATGCCGGCACCGTGATGAGATAATAGTGGCCCGCCACGACCGGCACGGCGCACGACGTGCCCGGCTTTCGCGGAAACGACGCCACCAGCTCCGCCCGTGGAGCCGCCCCTGCCACCCCGTGCAGCAGATACAGTCCGCAGTTGAAGGTGCTCACCAGTACGGTGCGGCCATCGCGCAGCACACGGGGTTCGGCGCTGCGGTAGCCTTCATCGCCGCGCGCACCGCCCGGCAGGTCGATGGTCTGCAGCAGCTGCAGGTCGGAGAGGCGCCAGAACTGCAGCGCGCGCGTCGTGTCGGCGTTGTCCATGTCCGAGGTGGTCACCACCACGCGATCGATGTCCGGCAGGATGGCTGCCGAGTAGGGGCGCACGCGCCGGTCCACGCCGGGCGCCAGGGCCGATGCGGCGCGCACCACCTCACCCGCCGGAGTCATCTCCACCAGCCCCCCGGCGGCCATGCCGGCACTGTCGTGCTGCATCTGAAAGGTGGCCAGCACATTGCTGTTGGGGAGGCGCCAGAAGCTGTGCGGGTGCATGAGCGCTCCCACCTGTTCGAAATGCCGCACGAGCCGCGGCGCCGCAGGGCGCGTGAGGTCGAAGACGTAGGACTCGCCCGACCCGAAATCATTGGCGAACAGCTGACGATCGGCAGCGAGCGTGTGCTCCGTATGGTGCGTGCGACGACCACGCCCCGGTACCGACAGCGTGGTCACCAGTCGGCCGTAGCGTGCTGTGGCGGACGCCGGAGGACGCACGTCGTACACCGCCAGAAAATCGGGGCCGCTGCTGTCCACCGACGATGCCCACAGGTACAGAAAGTCGCTCGATGACGACGACGGCGTTGGCGCGGACAGCGCGACCGGTGTTGGCGTGGAGGACGCCAGGGGCACGACGACGAGCGCCATGACCGCCAGCGCGGTCGCGAAACGCAGCAGCATGCGTGAGTCCGGGATGGGGTGTCGGGGAGAAGGATACCACGGCGCGGGCGTTTGCGTCGTAGCTTCTGCGTATGCCCGCCTTTTCCCGCTCCCGTGGCCACGCGGCGCGCGCCGCGGTGGCGCTCCTCGCGGCCCTCGCCGCCTGTTCGTCGTCCACGCCTGACGCGTCCGTCGCAGCTGAGGCCGACCTGGTGCTGCTCAACGGCCGCGTCTACACGCTGTCGTGGCCCGAGCCCGGCCGCGACGGACGCCCCAGTCCTGATGCACCGTTCGACTCCGCCACGGGCTGGCGCCACGACGCCACGGCCGTGGCCGTGAAGGCGGGACGCATCGTGTATGTCGGCACCGACTCCGGTGCACGTGCCATCGCCGCCGCGAACGCGCAGGTTGTGGATCTGGGCGGCCAGACGCTGCTGCCGGGGCTCGTTGATGCGCATACGCACGTGGCCGAGTTGGGACAGTCGCTTGATCGGGTGAACCTCACCGGCGTGGCCACCGAAGCGGAGGCGGTAGCGCGCATCGCCGAGCGCGCGGCACGCACGCCCAAGGGCGAATGGATTCTGGGGTATGGGTGGGATGAGGGCGCCTGGGCCAATCGCTATCCCGACAAGCGGCTGCTGTCAGCCCGTGTGCCCGATCATCCGGTGATCTTGCGCAGCCTGCACGGTTTCGCATCGTGGGCCAACGAACGCGCGCTCACGCTCGCCGGCATCACGCGCGAGACGCCATCGCCGGCCGGCGGAGAGATTCGCCGTGATGGCGAGGGGAACCCCACGGGACTCGTGCTCAATCGTGCGGTGCCGCTGCTCGATGATGCCGTTCCGCTGCCCACGCCGTCGCAGCGTGATGCGCAGCTCCTGCGCGCGCTGCGTGTCATGGCGGCAGCGGGCTACACCGGTGTGCACGAGGCCGGCGTGGCTCCCGACGTCATGGACAGCTTCGAACGCCTGGCGAGTCGCGACTCGCTCCCCCTGCGCGTCTACGCCATGCTCAGCGCCCGCGACTCGGCGCTCATTCGCCGGTGGATTGCCCGCGGCCCCTTCACCGCCCCCAATGGCATGCTGGTCGTGCGTGCCGTCAAGGCGTACTACGATGGCGCCCTTGGCTCCCGCGGGGCGCAGATGCTGGCCGACTATGCCGATCGCCCGGGGCATCGGGGCGTGAGTGGGGGAGCCTACGGCTTCGATCAGCGCCTCGTGGCCGATGCCATGTCGGCAGGATTCCAGGTGGGCATTCATGCCATTGGCGACGCGGGCAATCGCGCCACGCTCGACTTCATCGACTCCGTGCAGCGCGCGGCACCCGCTGCGCGCAATCAGCGCCATCGCGTGGAGCATGCGCAGGTCATTGCGCCCGCCGACATCGCGCGCTTCGCGAGCATGGGCGTGGTGGCGTCGGTGCAGCCGCCGCATGCCGTGGAAGACAAGGGGTGGGCCGAGACGCGCGTCGGGGCCGAACGCATGGCCGGCGCGTACGCGTGGCGCACGCTGCGCGAAGCCGGGGCCCCACTCGTGTTCTCGTCCGATCTTCCCGGCTCCGACTGGAGCCCGTTCTACGGCCTGCACTCCGCCATGACCCGCGAGGATACCAGCGGGGCGCCGCCGGGCGGGTGGTACCCCGCGCAACGCATGAGCGCGGAGGAAGCCGTGCGCGGGTACACGGTGTGGAGTGCCCATGCCGGATTCGACGACGCCGACGGCGGTCCGATTGCCGTGGGCCGGCGGGCGGATTTCACGGTCATGACGGTCGATCCGTTTCGCGCCGCGCCGCGCGAGCTGCTGCGCGGGAGCGTCGTGCTGACCGTGTCGCGGGGGCGGGTCACGTATCGGCGGTGATGGCCCCTCTGCATTTTCCAGGCGATGAAATGGCGCGTCATGGTCGGTGAGCTGCACTTTGGTGAGCGAATTGTGACGCAACCCTTCCACCAACGAGGTGCGTGTGCTGCGCGGCAAGATACCGGTGGCAGTTGTGGGGCTTGTTTTCTTCCCCTCCATAGGATGGGCACAGGGCACCGCGGTGGTGCGAGGGCGTGTCACGGAGGCAGGGAGCGGCAATGTGATCGCCGCCGCTCAGGTCTCCGTGACCACCACGCGCCTTGGCGGACTGACGGACAATGACGGGCGGTATGTCATTCGGGGCGTCCCCAGCGGATCCGTCACCATTCGCGTGGTGCGTCTTGGCTATCAGCCAACAACGAAGACGGTCACGGTGCCGGCAAGTGGCGAGGTGGTGGCGGACTTCTCCCTCACCAACGCTGCCAAGACCCTCGACGCGGTGGTGACGACGGCAACGGGCGAACAGTCGCGCAAGTCGTACGGCAACGTGGTGGCAACGGTGCGTGCCGACTCCCTCGCCGAAAAAGCCGCGGCCACCAATGTGAACGAACTGCTGCAGGGGCGGGTCGCCGGCGTGCAGATCGTGCAAGGCTCCGGGCAGACGGGCACGTCATCCTCCATCCGCATCCGCGGTACCAGCTCGCTGTCGCTGTCGAACGAACCGCTCATCGTGATCGATGGCGTCCGCATCGACAACTCGCCGGTACCTGGCAACTACTCGACGCAGCGCATCAACAACTTCAGCGGCATCAACCCTGAGGAGATCGAGTCGGTCGACATCCTCAAGGGTCCGTCGGCCTCTGCGCTGTATGGGACGGCTGCCGCCAATGGCGTGCTGGTCATCAAGACCAAGCGCGGTCGCACCGGCGCCACGCGCTGGGGTGTCGCTGCAGAGTATGGGCAAGTGCAGCAGCCTGCGCAGTTCTTCGACAACTATCGTGCCTGGGGTCGCAACATCGTGAACGGCAATCCCGGCACGGCGTCGGTCCTGTGCCGTATCAGCGACCAGTCGCTCGGGCGGTGCGTGCGAGATTCGCTCACCACGTTCAATCCGCTGATGAACCCCGAGACCACGCCGTTCGCCACGCAGCCTCGCCTGCAGCTCGGCGTGAATGCCTCGGGTGGCACCGAGAACCTCCGCTACTTCTTCAGTGTGGAGCGTCAGGAGGAGACGGGTCCGTATCGCATGCCCGACGCGGAGATCACGCGCCTCACCACCGCGCGCGGCAAGCGCCCGACCGCCGAACAGATCGAGCCCAACCAACTCGATCAGACTTCCCTTCGTGGCAACTTTACCTTCCCGCTGGGCAAGAATGCCGACCTCTCGGTGAACACCGGCTATATCGACCGGACCTTGCTCAGCCCCTTTGATGGCGGGTTCTTTGCGGGGTTGTCGTTCCAGTCGTACTTCGCTCCCGGGTTCCGCACCGCGTTCAACGGCAACTCGGCGCAGTTCACGGGCGACATCATGTCGGTTTCCCAGTCACGTCGCGATCAGCGTCTGACCGGCTCGACGCAGCTCAACTGGAAGCCGTTCAGCTGGCTTTCCAACCGTGCCGTGGTGGGACTCGATCAGGTGGGCGGGTATTCATACCGCTTTGCGCGTGCGAATGAGGGGACGGTGACCGGCTGGGGACCGCCGGGGCAGACCGGCGGCAAGGACGCTACGCGCAGCGCGTTCTCGCGCTACTCGGTCGATCTCGGCTCCACGGCCAGCTTCACGCTCACCCCCACGATCAGTACGAAGACGAGTGTGGGGGCGCAGTGGTTCAAGGACACCCAATACGAGACCGTAGTCCAAGGCTACACGTTGCCACCTGGCGCCCAGACCCCCAATTCGGCGTCCATTCGCACGAGCAGCGAGTTCACGTCGGAGAACGCCACGTACGGCGCATATCTGCAACAGGACTTCGCCTGGAACGATCGGCTGTTCCTCACCGGCAGCGTGCGCACCGACCAGAACAGCGCGTTCGGCCGCAATGCCGGCAATACGCTGTATCCGCGCGCGGCCGTCTCGTACGTGATGAGCGACGAGTCGTGGTTTCCGCAATCCACGCTCCTCAACAATCTGCGATTCCGTGCCGCCTGGGGGCAGGCCGGTGTGCAGCCCAGCACGATCGCGGCCCTGCAGTTCCTGAGCGCCAACACCGTGCCGTTGGGTGGCACGGAAGTCGGGGCATTGCGGCTGGCCGCCATCGGCAACTTCGATCTCCGTCCCGAGGTGACGACCGAGACCGAAGCCGGCCTCGACGTGGCGCTGCTGAACGGCCGCGTGAATGTGGAAGCCACCTACTTCAAGAAGCTGTCCCGTGACGCCCTCTTCCAGAATCCGCTGCCGCCAAGCTTTGGCGCCGGGGCGAGCCAGTGGCAGAACATCGCGGCCGTCACGAACGCCGGCGCCGAGTTGGCGCTCGACATGCGCATCATTTCGCGCAGCTGGTTCGATTGGAGCAGTCGCCTGAACGGCTCGATCATCCGCAACAAGCTCGTGGACGCGGGCCGTGCGCAGCTGGCCGTCACCCAGGGAGCGCGCAACGTGGTGGGCTATCCCACCTTTGCGCTCTGGGCGCGCCCCATCAAGAGCTTCGCCGATGCGAATAGCGACGGGATCCTCACCGAGAACGAAATCGTCGTGGGGGACACTGCGGAGTACAAGGGACCCACGCTTCCAGTGCGTGAAGCCGGGTGGTCCAACACCTTTGCGTTCTTCAAGAGCAGCCTGCAGATCAGCACGCTGTTCGACTATCGCGGCGGGCACTACAACCAGTGGGGGTTCGAGAACCAGCGGTGCATCTCGGGCAACTGCCGCGCCGTGAACGACCGGTCGGCGCCGTTGGCCGATCAGGCCGCCGCCGTGGCCACGACGAGCGCGCGTCTCGGCAATACGGTATGGGGATACTTCACTCCCAATGATTTCATCCGCTTCCGCGAATTGTCGGTCTCCTACACTCTGCCCGTGAACGTGGGATCGAAGCTGGGGGCCCGCAGCACCACCATCGCACTCGTTGGCCGCAATCTGGGCCTGATCTGGAACCGTTTCCCCGGTATCGATCCGGAGACCAATGGAGCGGCGAACAACGCAGGCGGAGGAAACAACGACTTCTTCTCGGCGCCGCTCCTGCGCTACTGGACGCTGCGCGTCAACCTGGGGTACTGAGATGACCACCCACATGACTGTTGCACAGCGTATGTTCGCGGCGGCATCGTCGCGCCATCTGCGTCGCGCCTCGGCCCTCGCGCTGCTCGCCGCACTCGCTGGCTGCGAGCGGGAACGACTGCTGGGTGTGGAAACACCCGATCAGATCCGCCCGGAGGACGCCGCGAGTCCCAACGGCGCCCTGGCGCTTCGGGCCGGCGCGCTTCGTGATTTTGCCCAGTTCTTCGGCGGCACGACCAACGTGGGGGTGAACATCTACGTGGGGCTGCTGTCCGATGAGTTGATCAATGCCCGTCCCGGGGCTGACCACATCGACCAGCGCGCGTTCAACGAGAATACGTTCCCCGCGGCCGCGTGGAACAAGTTCTCCGACAGCTACACGCAGGTGGTGCGCGCCATTCGTGCGCTCAATCAGTTCGTGCCGGCCAGTGCCACGCGGAATCGCGATGTCGGGCAGCTCTACGCGCTGCAGGGGATCACGCTCAACATCGGCGGCGAGCTGTTCTGCAACGGCGTGCCCCTCGCCAGCGTGAACGACGCGGCGCCGGAGGCGGCAACCCTCGTCACCACGCAGCAGCTGTATCAGCGGGCCATTGCGCAGGCGGACAGCGCGCTGGCCGCACTGGGCAACGCGGCGACTGACCAGAACCTGCGGTATCTGGCACGCGTGGCGAAGGCGCGAGCGCAGCTCAATCTCGGGCAGTTCGATGCGGCGGCCGCCACGGTGAGCGCCGGCGGCGATGGCGCGGGGTCGATTGCCGTCCCCACCGGTTGGCAGTACGCGGTGGAGTTTTCACAAACGACTCTGGTGAACAGCATCTTCGACTGGATGGTGAACACCGCCAACTTCGGCCCCTCGGATCGTGAAGGCGGCAATGGGCTCGACTACCGCTCGGCTCGCGACCCACGGGTACTCACATCGGCCACGTCGCGCCTTGGTCAGGATGGATCGACACAGGTGTTTACCGTGCTCGGCTATCCCAACGGATCGGCGCCCACGACGCTCGTGAGCGGCGTGACCGCGCGGCTCATCGAGGCCGAGGCAGCGCTCCGCCGCGGGGATGCCACCACCTGGCTCGCAAAGCTCAATGAACCACGTGCCGATGCCGCCGTACGGACGCTGCGCAACATCGGCACCGGAGCCGACATCCTGCCGCCGCTGACCGATCCGGGCACCGCCGATGCCCGCGTCACGCTCCTCTTCCGGGAGCGGGCATTCTGGTTCTATCTCACCGGAACACGGGTGGGGGATCTGCGGCGCCTCCAGCGTCAGTATTCGCGACCGGCGACCGCCGTCTGGCCGACCGGCGCGTACTTCAAGGGCGGCACCTACGGGACGGATGTCACGCTCACGCCATCGTTCGCGGAGCGGAACAACACCGCCTACTCCGGATGCACCGACCGCAATCCGTAGTGCCACTCCGGGTTCCCTGAAGGACACAGCGCTCACTGCATGGTGGGCGCTGTGCCATTTGGGCCCGTGGAAAGTCTCTTCACGGGCGAGATGCAGCCCCCACCAGCGACACCCCCTCCATGCCCTGGGCCACGGCAGCAGGCGGGGCTATGCGCAGGTGCTGCAGAATGGTCGGGGCGATGTCCACGATGGCCGCCGCCCCCGTGGTGAAGCGCCGGGTGAGCGGCCGCTGGTTGATGACCATCCACGTGGTGCGCTCGCGCGCTGACTGCCCACCGTGGCCCTTCCCCGTGCGCGCGTCGCGCCCGTGGTCGGTGGTAACCACCACCATCCACTGCTCACCGAGCCGCTCGCGACGCCGTACCGCGGCCCAGATACGCCCCACGCGCTGATCGGCCTCCCGTACGGCCGCGTGAAGCGCCTCGCTGTCGCCGTGGGCGTGCCCGGCGTCGTCGGTGTGCTGCAGGTACACCCATGACAGGTCGGGGCCGCGCTCGGCGATGTACGCCGCGGCGCGCTCGGTAACATGGTCGTCGATGGCGCGGATGTACGCCGACGCGCGATCGTGCGGAAAGGCGACGGTGTCGTGCTCGAAGCCGTCCGCGGCGTGATCGATGCGGAACGTGCCGGCGTGGCGACGTCCTTCACCCACCAGCACGGTGCGGTTGTCGAGCCACGTGGAAAAGATCGCCGTGACCAATGTGGAGTCGGCCGTTTCGACGATGCGGAAGAGATTCCAGTAGTCGTAGTTGGGCGACTGGTTGCTGTTGCCGCGCACATTGTGCTTGTTCGCCCACGTGCCCGTGAGGAGACTCATGTAGCCCGGCGCCGATACCGTGGGGGTCTCCGTGAGGCCACCCAGCTCGCCGCCCACGTGGGCCCGCGCATAACCGCCCACCGCCGCGATCGCGTCGAGCGCGGGCGTCGGCACCTGCTCGATGACATCGGCAGGGATGCCGTCGAGCAGGATGAACACGGCCTTTCGCACGGGAGCGGGTGTACTCGTGGGCGACGGCCGACACCCGGCCGCGAGTGCCGCGACCAGAACAATGGAGACGACAGAACGGATCATGCTGTCAAGCTGGCGACCATGGCAACGGCGTCATGATTCCCGCGTATCGCTTCGACAACGATTCCACGTCAGGTTTGGGGCGGGCATGCTAGTGGTCCGCAAGAAGCGGCACCTGCGCACCGGCGGTGCGTGGCAGATCGCCGGTGAGTCGCGGATCCGGCGCCACTTCCACCGCCCGGCGATACGGGGTGAAGCCGGCCCGCTGGTAGAAGGCCAGCGCCTGCGGATGATCGAGTGTGCAGGTGTGCACATGCAGGCGACGAATGGGACGGTGCCAGGCGCGTGCCAGCACCTCGCGCATGAGCCCGCGACCAAGGCCCTGTCCCACGCGATCCGCCACGAGGCCGAAGTAGGCCAGCTCACATTCGTCAGGCACGCGGAAGTCGAGTTCGAGCAGCCCGATATCCTGCGCGCCCTCACACACGGCATACGCCTCCACATCCGCGTCGCCCAGCACCAGTGCGAGCGCCTCCGGCGAAAGACGCAGCCGCGAGAACCACAGCCACGGGGCACCCACGGCACGAAAGAGGTCGCGGTAGCGTGTGAGGTCGGCGGCCCTCATGCGCTCGAGCCGGTACGGGACCGGCTCCCGCACCGCACCGCGAGGCTCCGGCGGCGACGTCATCTCGAGGAAGGTCACCACACTGGCAATGTGCCCGGAGGGCACCTGGGCATATCCCGGCGTGAGTTCGGGGAGGTTCGACATGCGTGGAGACTATCTCGATACCGCCGACGGTGGCGACGCTGGGGGGCTGCCGACGCTCGCACGACCGGCAGGCTTTGCCGAGGGCCGCCGGCGCGGCAGAAACCGCCCCGGCAAGGCACCGGTCATGACGCCAGCGCGCAGCACGAAGGTGCCGTTCACCAGGACGTGCACGACCCCGTCGGCATAGTGATGCGGGTCGGTATACTGGGCGCGATCGGCAATCGAATCGGGATGGAAGACCACCACATCGGCGGCCATCCCCGGCGCGAGCGTCCCCCGATCGCCCTGCGCCAGCCACGCTGCCGGCATCTGCGTCATGCGTCGCACCGCCTCCAGCAGCGTGAGCGTCCGTCGCTCACGGACGTAGCGCGACAGCACGCGCGGAAACGAGCCGTAACTGCGTGGATGCGGGTAGCCGATGCCGGGTGTCACCAGATCGCCGTCGGTCTCGAACATGGCGCGGGGATGCCGGATGAAGCGCTCGATGTCCCCCTCGTCCATGCCCGTGAAGACGCCAATGAAGCCGCCCTCCAGCTGCAGCGCAATCAGCGCCTCCACGGCGGCCTCCACGGTGCGGGGCTGCCCGAGGGTATCGAGGTAGTCGGCCAGTGTGCGTCCGGCCAGCTCCGGATGCGCCGTCACCTCACGGAACCGAATCGTCTCGGGACCCGGGCCGGTCTGGCGGGGAAAGAGCGCGCGCATCTCGCGCACGAGCCGCGCCCGCGTGGCCCCGTCGGCCACGCGCTGCGCGAAGGCCGCCGGGCCGTCGGCGAGGGCCCACGCGGGAAACATGAGGTCGGAGTAGGTGCTGTAGGCCTCGTACGGGTACACATCGAACGCCACGGCGGTACCGGCCGCAGCCGCCGAGTCGAGCAGCGCCAGGATGCGCGTGCTCCACCCCCACTGCGCCGCGCCCGTGACCTTGAGGTGATTGATCTGCACGGGAATCCCGGCGGCCTTCCCCACGTCGAGCGTCTGCTGCACCGACGTGAGCACGCCGGCCCCTTCATCGCGCATGTGCGTGACGTACACCCCGCCGTAGGCCGCCGCCGCGCGGGCCAGCGCCACGATCTCCGGCGGCTCGGCGTACGCGGCCGGTGTGTACTCCAGCCCGGTGGCGAGACCAAGCGCTCCCTGCTGCATGGACGAATCCACGAGCGCCGTCATCCACACCAGCTCCGCCGGCGTGGGGGCGCGATTGGCGAGCCCCATGACGCGCTTGCGAATCCACGTATGCCCCGAAAACAGTCCCACGTTGGGCGCCATGCGCACGCGCGCCATGTACGCATCGAGCGGAAACGGCTGGTCCTGGCTGTGCTGCGGCGCCAGGATGGTGGTGATGCCCTGCCGAATGAAATTCTCGGCGAGGGGATGCGAGTCCAGCGTCACCAGATGGGCGTGATTGTCCCAGAACCCTGGCGCCACCACGTGCCCGCGCACGTCCACGACGGTCTTCGCTCCCCGCGCGTTGAGCGCGGGACCAATGGCCACGATGGAATCCCCGGCAATGGCCACGTCGGCCACCACCGCCGCCGCGCCGGTACCATCCACCACCGTGCCTCCCGTGAGCAGCACATCGTACGCCGGTGGCGCCGCACAGGCACCGGTGAGCAGCGCCACGCAGGACACGGCCACACGCCGCCCCCCGCGCGCCAGCAGGCGGGAAGTCCCGGTGATCATCAGGGCACGGCCTCCGGTTGCACCCGCAGGCCGGTGAGTCCGCCCTGCGGACCGCGCGAAACGATCACCCGATACCGCTCGCGGCCGAACCACGCGTAGTACTCGGTTTCCACGTCGTCGCCAAGCGTCCGATGCGTGAGGTACTCCATGCGGGTGGGAGCGCCCTTGCCGCCCAGCAGGGATGTCACGGCCACCTTGAGCCGCGGAAAGATCGTCTGTCGCACGAAGGCGAAGTCGGTGAGTTCGAGCTGGCCGCCGGCGACCTTGGTGAGCATGCGCGCCACGTACGCGGTGGCCGCCGTATCGGGATCGGCGCGCGGCGTGGTCACCGGAGGCACCGGCGCCAGCGTGGTGTCGAAGAGCGCGGCCACCGCCGACGCGATCATCGCCGGCGCCATGGTCCGCGCGTTGGACAGCACCACGATGCTGAGATCACTGCCGGTGTAGTAGGAGTTCTGGGTCACGAACCCCTGCCATGTCCCGCCGTGCTCGTACAGCGGCGCGCCACCCGCTTCGCCAATGAACCAGCCAAACCCATAGGGATGCGGGCGACCGCTGTTGAGCGTCATTGGCGTGAAGATGCGCCGCCAGCTCTCGGGGCTGAGTACGGTGCGGGCACGGACGACCCGGTTCCACGCCAGCATGTCGCGCAACGACAGCAGCATCGATCCATCGGCGGTGGTGTTGAGCTGCGGTGCCACCCAGGTTGCATGTTCCCATCCCCCGGGCACGGGCACGTATCCGCGCGCCCGATGCGGGATGACCTGACTCTCGGTGATGACCCGCACCGTGGGCATCCCCGCCGGCGTGAAGAGGCGCTGGCGCAGGTACGCGTGGTACGGCATGCCGCTGACGCGCGTCATGATGATGCCGAGCACCACGTAGCCGGTGTTCGAGTAGTTCCAGCGCGCACCAGGCGGGAACTCCAGCGGGAGCGCCGCCGCCATGCGCAGCAGATCGTCGTCGGTGTAGTCGCGCCGGTAGTCGAATCCGTCGCCGGTGTAGTCGGGCAATCCCGAGCTGTGGTCGAGCAGCTGGCGCAGCCGAATGGGCTCCCACGCGGCCGGCGCATTGGGCAGATAGCGGCGCACCGAGGCCTCGAGATCCAGTTTGCCGTCTTCCACCAGCGCCATGATGCCGGCACTCGTGAACTGCTTGCCCATGGACCCCGACTGGAAGATCGTTTCCTCGGTCACGGGCGTCTGATGTTCGAGCTCCGCGACGCCGTACCCCCGTGCCAGCAGCACCTCTCCGCGGCGCATGACGGCCACCGCCACGCCCGGCGCGCGCAGCCGCTCCATCGTGTGGCGCACCACGGAGTCCACGGCGGCCATGGTGGGGGTGCCGGTGCGGCGCAGAGCCCATGGCAGGGTGAGCGGTGCCGCCGTTGGCCAGACGCGATCGAGCGTACCGCCGCGGTACAGCGTGCCGCCCTTCATCACGTACGCCACGTCGCGCGTGTGGCGAATGTCCTGCAGCGGATTCCCGTCGAGCACCACCAGATCGGCCACCTTCCCCGCTTCGAGGCTGCCCAGCTCCTGCTCGAGCCCCAGCGCGTACGCCCCTTCCATGGTCGCCACGCGCAACACGTCATGATTGTGCATGCCTCCGCGCGCAAGCAGGGCCATCTCCCAGTGGTTGGACAGCCCCTGCACTTCGCCGTGGCCGCCCAGTCCGATGTGGCCACCGGCGCGCAACACGGCCGCCGCGCCCGCCGCCACCTCGCGATCCTGGTAGTCCTCCGGGGGAAACCAGAGCAGCCGACTGGAGCTGCGCTGAAAGAGCTGGCCGTCGGGAAACCAGCGATCCACGCGCGCCTCCTCGTGCGGGCGCTCTTCGGCGAGGAGGCGAAACACCGGCAGCGCCGCGCCGAAGCTCACCACCAGCGTGGGCGTGTTCACGATGCCGGTGCGCGCGAACAGCTGGACGAGGTCATCGTGGAGCGGCGCTTCCGGCACCGCGTGCTCCAGGCCACTGAAACCATCGATGGCATGCGTGATGTCTTCCTTGCCGTCGGCCGCCCCCTCCGTGGTGGGCATCATGCCCAGCTCACGCGCCGCCTCGATGAGCCATTGCCGCTGCTGGCGATTGCCCACCTGATAGGCCTTGATGTAGGGCGTGCGATATACGTCGCGGTAGCGCACCAGCGTGCGCCGCATGTCGTCGAGCGTCTGGGAGTCGATGCTGCCGAAGACACCCGGTCCCGTGGAGAAGACACGCGGACTCGCTACGCCATCGGCCTCCACCATGTCGGCGACCGCGAAGATGTCGGGGGACACCTGCGGGTCGCGCACGGTGGTGACCCCCATGGCGAGATTGGCCAGCCCGTTGGTGGATTCGGGCTGCGGCAAGTCGGCCACGGTGAGTGTGCCCTGCCCCGCCCCCCAGTGCGCATGGAGATCGATGTAGCCGGGCACGATGAACTTGCCGCGCACGTCGATCACGCGCGCGGCGGCAGGCACGGGGCGTGCCTCACGCGGACCCACATGCACGATGCGACCATCGGTCACCTGCACATCGGCGTTGGCCACGACTTCCGTGCCGCGCATGGTGATGGCGGTCGCCCCGCGCAGGACAACGGTACCCATGGCGTTGGCGCGCGGCAGCGCCACGGGAACGGGCACGGCCACGCTGGTGCCGGCGGGTGCGGCGGTGCGTGCGGCAGGCCCGAGCCGCTCTGCCGCGCCCCCCTGAGCGGACACACGCACCTGCTGCGCATCGGCGGGTACACCACCGGGGGGTGCCGTGAGCGTGGAAGCGAGCGGCGCCATGGTGGCCGTGATGGACGTCCCGTCCTCGCTCCAGCGCGGCGCGTGCCAGAACGCTGCGGTGGTGCTGAGACGGACCGGCGTCCCTCGTCCGTCCGCCTGCATCTTCCACAGCGCTCCGCCCTCCTCATTCCAGGTCACATAGGCAATCCAGCGCCCATCGGGAGACCACGCCGGCATGAACTCGCGCGCCTGCGGTGTACGCGTGAGCCGCTGCGGTGCCCCACCGTTCGCGCTGGTCGTCCAGATGCGCCCAAGGGCGGAGAAGGCCCGGCGGCCATCGCGGGCCGTGGCCACATGGTGCGCCACCCGCGCGCGCACGGCACCGGTATCGAGCCGCTGCGGCGTGCGCAGCGTGGGAGTCACGTCGAGTGCCACCTCGGCAGTGAACGGAATCACGGTATCGCTGCCGTCGCGCACGCCGAGTCGATGAATGCGGCCGCCGAAGGCCGCGTACAGCCAGCGACCGTCGGGCGAGAACGCCGCATTCGGCAGCACATCGCGCGAGGCGCGCGCCTCCAGCTGATGACGGTCCACGGGATACGCGAGCCACCGCTCGGCGCCGGTGGCGAGATCGCGCGCCTTGAGCCCCGTGCGCCCCTCGCGCACGGTGCCGTAGACGAGCGTGCTCCCATCGGGGGAGAGCAACGGTTTCATGGCGGGCACGCCTTCCACCACGACCGGCGAGGGGGCGCCCCCGGCGGCCGGCAGGCGGAGAATGGCGCTGCCGGGGCCGTTGCGGCTGCCGTAGGGGCGCGGCGTGACGGAGCTGAACCAGACATGCTGGCCATCCGGGCTGGGCACGGGGCCGTAGGGACCGGGCGCCGGCGCCGAGACCAGCGGCTGCGCCGGTCCGTTGGTGTTCTCCAGCAGCCGGGTCCCTTCACCGCTGGCCACCTCGTAGCGCCAGAGCTCGGCCGCGCGGGTGGTGTAGGGCGTCGTCACCGTCACGACGATCGCGCGTCCATCGCGCGTCCAGGCGGGCGACAGCATGCCGGCTCGCGGCAGGCGGGTGATCTGTCGCGCGCCGGACCCGTCGGCGTTGGCAATCCACACGTTGTCGGAGCCGCTCTCGTCGCTGATGTAGACCAGCTGGGCGCCCGTGGGCGAGTAGCGTGGCTGCGACTGGAACGCCCGCCCGGTCAGCAGCGGCTGGGCGCGACCGCCGGCCACCGGCAGGGTATACAGCTCACCGAGCAGTTCGAAGACGAGGGTGCGACCATCGGGACTGACGTCGAGCGACACCCAGGTGCCTTCGGTGGTGGTGAAGGCGATCGTGCGCGACGGGGGCGCGACGGCCGGCGCCGGTTGTGCCTGCACGCGCGAGGCCCCGATCGCCAGCGCGGTGAGCATGAGGGCAGCGGTCGACACTGCAGCACGGTATGGCATGGAGAACTCCGATCACCCGGTGACGAGACGACGGACCTGTTCGCGCGCGAAGGATTCCTGCCACTCGGCACTGGGTGAGGGGGACGTCATGACGACGTGAATCGACAACCCCTCCACGAAAAGGGCGAGCGCCCGGCCGATCCCGACGACGTCGGCGTCGCCGGGGATGTCGCCCGTCTCCCGGAGCGGGGCCACGACATCGCGGTAGAGATCGTACCACCGGCCCATGCGGCGCTCCTGCAGGCGCCGCAGGGCCGGCGACCCCACGGCACTCCCGAAGAACGCCACCAGCAGGCGCCACAGCCGGCGACGCTCCTGATCGAGGGGCAACGCCGCCGCCACCACGGCCTGGACGCGTTCCAGACCGGGTGGCCCCACGGCCGCTGCACAGGCCCGGGCATACGTGGCATCGAAGGCCCGATCCTTGGTGTGCCGCAGCAGCGCATCCTTCGAGGCGAAGTAGTGCGTGAGCACCCCCGTCGTGACACCCAGCGCGGCCGCCACGCGGCGCATGGTCACCTGCTCCAGGCCATGGGTCGCGATCAGCTGTGCCGCCATGTCGGCAATGGCTTCACGTCGCGCCGCATGGTCGCCGCGCGGGCGACTCACCGGCGTGAGGGCAGGCGGGCCGGACGATCCTTGATTCGCATAACGACGGTTATGCTAACGCGCCCCTCCGCCCCTGTCCATCGCCGGTGGCACCGTGCCCGGCCGCGGCACGACGGGGGGCTCAGTAGGCGTAACCGAAAATGATGTTCATCTCGTCGGTGCTGAGCAGCCCGAACCCCACCGCCCGGTCGGTCGTGTTGTGGTAGGTGACCACGGAGACCAGCGCGTCCCCGGCTTCGAGGACGATGGGCGTGGGGAAATTGATGAACGCCGGGTGTTCCCAATCGGTGTTCACATACACGCTGCTCTCGGTGCCGTTGGCGCGCAGCACGCGAATCTCGAAGCGCTCGCCCAGGGCGTGCATGTGCGACGTGAGCCCCAGCACGGTCGTGCGGGCCGGCGTACGAAACACCGTGCGAATGGTGGTGCGCTGCCGCGCCGGCAGGGTGAAGCTGGTGTTGGCCAGGTTGAGAGTGCGCGCCTCGATGCGTACGGCACTGCGATCCACGGTGTACAGGTTGGCCGCCGCCTGACCAGGGAACGGCGCCGGTGACGTGTTCACGTAATGCACGTTCAGGTCGATGGCCGCATTGGGGGGCAGACGCAGCGCCACCCCGGGCGGGAATCGGTAATCGAACTCCGGCGTCATGGCGCCGGCAAAGAACACGTGGCAGGCCATCGGCAGCATGTTCACGGCGATCGGTATCCCCTCGGCCGTCCGCAGATCACGGACGACGTTGGCCGGTGGCCGCAGGTTGCACGGAAACGTGGTGCGCGACTCGTCGAAGGTGTACAGCAGCAGGTGATGACTGCCGGGACGCATGCGCGATTCGATGCGCGACACGTACAGTGCCTCCCGATTGCCCAACGTGCGGTACAGAAACAGCTCCCGTTCGTTGCGCGGCGGCACCGGGAAGCTGTCCACGGTCAGTTGCAGCCCGGCACCGGGCGCTGGCGGCGCCAACGGCGTGAAGCTGGCCACCTGCAGCCGGGCATCACGCAGGATGGTGGTGTCCACCACGTGCCCCGTGCGAGGCGCCCCCGCTTCGATCCAGCGGCGCACGTACTCCAGCTGCCCCATGCTGAGCCCCTGCGTGGTGCCCATGGGCATGAGGTTGCCGTAGTCGGCACTGTGGTGGCCGGGGATCCACGCGAGCTTGTGGTACAGCAGGGAGCTGTCGGCACGGAAGGGCCTGATGCGCGGCAGGCCATCCGCTCGCGCCCGCGGATGGACCGACGGGACATTCAGCATCTGCTGGTAGCTGGAATCCGCCGACAGCACCAACCCGGACTGCCGCGCACCGCTGCTGCCGCTGCGGTGACACCCGGCGCAGCTTGGCTCGATGATGGTGCGCTGGATGCGGGCGAATGTCCCGTCGGCCAGCGGAGCGACGGCGGTACCACCGGCATCCCCGCCGGAACAGGCGGACAGCACGACCAGCATGCCGGCGGCGCGTACGCGCCACCCGCTGCGAGGAGGGCAAACACCGGACAGGCTGGGCATACGCGCATGCTACGGCGTGCGGCGCGACTCGGCAATGCACGAGGCGGGCGCGCACGAATCTTCCCGTTCGGGGTATTGCTCGCCATCCTTTTCCGTACCCTTCATGCCCGACGCGACAGTCCATCACAGTCCGAACACCGGGTTCAACACCCGCGGCGGTGCCGAGAAGGACGGGGCGCTGGTGGACCCCGTGCCCCGCCGCTCCCGAGGGGTGCGGCGCGTGGAGGCGCGCGCCTTCACCGCCGCGGTGGCGGCCGGCAGCATACTCCTCCTCGGCGGCTGCTCCATGGACAGTACCGAGGAGCGGCGGCTGGGCGCCGAGGCGGCGGCGGAGATCGAACGACGCGTCCGGGTGGTGGACGATGCGGCGGCAACACGGGCGCTCACAACCATCGGCAACGCCATCGTGCAGGCCGGCGGTCCGGTGGCGTATCCGTACACCTTTCGCATCGTGCGCGATTCATCGGTGAACGCCTTTGCCCTGCCGGGCGGCTTTGTCTACGTGCATACCGGTCTGCTGCGCAACGTCCGCGATGTGGCCGAGCTGGCCGGTGTGCTCGGCCACGAAGTGGCACACGCGCGGCTCTCACACGGGGCGCGGCAGGCGCGCACGCAGCAGGGGCTGTCGGCTGCCGTGACCGTGGTGTGCCTGTTCACGGGACTCTGTGACTCGGGGGTGTCGCAGGTGGCCATCAACCTGGGCGCGAACGCGCTCACTGCCAAGTTCAGCCGCACCGACGAGCTGCAGGCCGATTCGGCCGGAATCGTGTACACGACGCGTGCCGGCGTCGACCCGCGCGGTATGGTGCGGTTCTTCGCACGCCTGCGCGAGGAGTCGGGTCACATGCCCGCCTATCTCGAATGGGTCTCCACGCACCCCATGGAAGGCACCCGCATCGAGCAGGCCGAGCGGCTGATCGGCCCCGCCGGGCCGCAGCGTACGCCCGCCGCGCTCGCGACGGCCTTTGCCGTGCTGCGGGCGCGGTACGGCGAGGCGGGTAACCGGTAGCCGAACGCGCCCCTAGGTCGCGAGCGCGTGCGCGATCGCGGCCACGAGTCGTCCGCGCAGCTGGTGCGCCTGCGCACTCAGCGCCCGCTGCCGCCGCTGGTACTCGTCGCGCCCCGCCGCGGTCTCGATGCAGAGGGGCTCCACCCCGAACCCGCGCAGATCGTACGGCCCTGCCTGCATATCCAGCACTCGCAGGGCCATGGCCAGCGCGAAACAGTCGGCGAGCAGATCGCTCCCGACCCAGGGCATGCACGTGTACGCCCAGCGGTAAAGGTCCATGTTGGCGTGAATGCACCCGGGCTGCTCGGCATCGGCGCGCGTGTCCCACGCGAGCGGCAGCCGGTTGAGCGGCTTCGCCGCCGGCGCGAAGAAGCGGAACGCATCGAAGTGACTGCACGCCACCGGGCGGCTCTCCACGAAGGCGTCGATTTCCGGTTGCGGCAGGCGCAGCGGCGCCACGCCGGCGTGCCGGATCTCGTGTCCGCCGTACACCATGGCCCATTCGTGCAGGCCGTAGCACCCGAACTGCGCCGGGCGGTCATGAATCGCCCGCAGCAGCGCCAGCACCTCGGCCATCGTTGCGCGCGTGCCGGCCGACATGCCGGCCGGCGCCCGATGCAGGGTGCCGTCGCCGACACGATACACCGGCGCCGTGAACCGCTCCCGGGCCTCCGCACTGTCGGCCATGGCCTCGTGCGGGTCAGGGTGCCATGCCTCCAGCTTCGCTGCGGAGTAGCGGTAATACTGGAAGAGAAAGTCGTGCACCGGATGCGAGGCCCCGCGGGCCCGTCGTTCCCGACGCGGCCCGGTGTACACCTGCACCCTGGCGAGATGCGCGGCGGCGCGCGCCTGCCAGTCGGCGGTGGACAGGACGACGGCGGACGACGGCAACACGGTCGGCATCGCGGACATGCTGCAAGTTATCGCGTGCCGTCAGAACGGCGCCGGCGCCTCCACCACCACCGGCGCACCGGTGACCGGATGCACGAAGGCCAGCCGCTCCGCGTGCAAAAGCAGGCGCTCGTCGTCCTCGGGGGGCGTACGGCCATACAGCCGGTCGCCCACGATGGGGGCGTCGAGTCCGGCGGGGTGCGCGGCGTGCACCCGCAACTGGTGCGAGCGCCCCGTGTGGGGCGTGAACAGCACCCGTGTGCGCCCCGCCGTGCGCCCCGCCGGGGGGCCCAGCACGCGCCCCAGCACGCGCCACTCCGTGTGCGCCGGCTTGCCGTGCACCGGGTCGTGAATGTTGCGCGGCCGATCGTCGATGTCCGGGCGCAGCGGCAGTGCGATGTGCCCACGCTCGCCCGCCACCTCGCCGTCCAGCCACGCCACGTAATGCTTGGTGATCTCCCGCAACGAGAACAGCCGCTGCAGCGCCTTGGCCACGTCCAGGGACTTGGCCACGAGCAGCAGACCGGAGGTGTCCAGGTCGAGGCGGTGCACCACCAGCGGGCCGGTGGCCGCCGGGTAGCGCGCGCGCAAGCGCGACACCACGCAGTCCTGCAGCACGGCGCTGCGGCCGGGGACGGTGAGCAACCCGCTGGGCTTGTCCACCACCAGCAGGTGGTCGTCTTCGTACACGGTGCGCGGCTCGTCGACGCTGATGGCCGCCGCCCCGAACAGCGGTGGCGGGTCGGCGGGGAGGCCGTCCAGCATGTGCGTCAGAATGGGCAGGCACTTGCCCCGGCACGCCGCGTAGAACACACCGGCTCGACGATCACCGGTGGCCGATGGCGCGCCCCACCAGAATTCGGCCAGGGCGACCGGTGTGAGCCCCAGGCGAAACGCCTGCGCCAGCAGCTTGGGGGCCGCGCAGTCCCCGGCCCCTGCGGGGGGCTCGGCCGGCGCAAAGAGGTCCCGCAGGGCACGGACCTCGCCGCGCGCGTTGGTGAAGCGGTAACTGTCCTGGATCTGCGCGAGCAGCACGCGCGAACGGGCCGTGCGCCGGGCATCGAGGGCCGCGAGGGCCGCCGTGAGGCGCGCCGACTCGGCCCCCGTCGCGTCGGACGGCCCGGTGGCCAGCAGGGCGGCGCGCTCGGCGGCCACCCCACGCATTTCCGCCTCGCCCGGAATCCAGACCAGATCACGTTGCGCCGCGTCGAACGTGGGCGGCGCCCAGCCCGGCCATTCCCACTGGCCGTGCAGCATGCCCGAGAAGGCCCGGAGATACCCCAGGGCACCGTCGGGGCCCGCGACGACCAGCACGCCGAACATCTTGCCGTGGCCGGGCTCGTGCAGCTGCCATGCGTGGGCGGAGGGCCCCTGGAGCGTGTCCATGAGGGCCGCCGCTGCCTGCTGTGCCAGCGGATGCACGGCCCGGCGATCGAACGGCGTGGGAAATCGCCGGGGACGTGCGGGGGGACTCGCCGGCAGTGCGAACGGGTGCGGAACGCCGATCGTCACGGGCGGCGGGTCATGGGGCGGGGCGCCGGTGGCATCAGCCCTCAGAACTTCCAGTTGATGCCGAGCACCGGGAAGAACGCGATCTGCTCGCGCCACTCCACGTCACGCGTCTTGCTGTTCCACTGCTGCACCGAGCGGTTCTCACGAGCGGTGATGTTCTGCAGGTCGATGTAGGTGGAGAGCCACGAACCACGCACGAGGAAGCGCCGGTCGATGCGGACGTCCAGCCGGGCATAGGCCGGTGTCCGGTCGCTGTTGATCCGCTGCACATCATACACGAGCCGGTTCTGCGCCGCGGCGGCTACCGTGTTCAGCGGCGTCAGCGGGCGACCGCTGGAGTAGGTGCCACGCGTGGAGAACTCCCAGTTGGTCCCCCGCTTCACCCCGAAGATCGCCGTGAAGAAGTTGGGCGCATCGTACCCGCCCGGCCGCCACTGGCCGTCACGGGCCCGATGCTCGACCCGGGAGCGGGTATAGCTGATCTGGCCATAGGTGGCGCCGGTGAACTTCTGCTGCAGGAAGAGCTCGAGGCCGCGCGACCGGCCGGTCCCCTCGCTGGTCATGGGAAAGAGCAGGTCCGACACCCCGTTCTGGTCGCCGGTGTTGGCGAGCGAGAGCTGCGGGTAGGCGCGCGCGACCGGGTAGTCGCGGTACTGGCGGTCGAACGCCTCCACGCTGAGCAACAGATTGTCGCGCGGGGTCCAGCGAGCGCCCAGCACGCCGTGATCGGCCTGCATGGGGGAGAGCGAGGCGTTGGCCGGGATGTTTGCCGTAAACACGATGGGCACCTGCTGGTGATACCGACCCCAGGTCCCGGAGACGCTCAGCTTGCCGGTCGGACGCCAGGTGACGGCGGCCCGAGGCGCGAGACGGGACGCCTCCGACTGCCCGAAGCGGTCGCCGCGCACGCTTGCGGCAAGGTCGAAGGCCCCGACCGTGCGAACAAGTTCGAGATACGCCCCCGCGATGTCCACAGCGTCCGACTGATCCACGGCCACCGTGTCGACGCGCGTGCGGGCGGCCGAGAAGGGGTTGTTCACGCCGAACGGCGAGGCGAGCGCGGAATTGATGGTCAGGCGCCGTGCCGTGGCCCCAACGTTCACATCGGCGAAGCGTGGCACGTTGAAGGTGGCGTCGTAGCGCAGGATGTACTCATTCTCGCGGGCATCGTTGGCCCACACGGGAGTGGTGCCGAATGCCTCCTCGCGGACGCGCACGTCATTGGCGCCGGTGCTGGCGCTCGCGACGAGTGTTCCCACGCCGCGTGCCCCCAGCAGGCGCTGCCACGAGACACCGCCGGTCCAGCGATCGCCGCGAAAACGCGTCGTGCCCGGCGGATCCGGATCCTCGGTGTCCGTTGCCGTGCTCGTGAAGTCGATCCGATCGAAGCCGCCGATGCCCACGAGCTTGACCACGTCACGGGCCCCCGGACGCCAGGCCACCTTGGCCTGGAAGTTGGTGGTGTACGGCACGGCGGTCAGGCCGATGAGCGGCGCCACCAGATCGAGATAGCTTTGGCGACCCGAGAGAATGTACGTCGCCTTGGAGCCGAGGGGCCCCTCGGTCACGATGCCGGCTCCGGCATTGCTCATGTCGAACTCGGTGCGGCGACCATCGCTGCTGCCCTCACGCAACGAAATGTCGAGGACGCTCGACAGCCGATTGCCGAAGCGCGGGCCGAACGCGCCGGCGTAGAAGGCCACGTCGCGCACCAGTTCGTTGTTGATCATGCCGATGGGGCCGCCGGTGCTGCCCTGCCCCGCGAAATGGTTGATGTTCGGCACCTCGATCCCGTCCACGAGGAACAGATTCTCCATGGGGCTGCCGCCGCGCGAGATGATGTCGTTGCGGGTATCGTTGCCGGTGAGCACCCCGGGA
>Ga0315900_10002304_pt1 | contig 29420 bp, 25 predicted proteins | sample LakEriMetagenome_FD_203521 | JGI IMG/M metagenome (GOLD analysis project Ga0315900, IMG submission 203521) | Freshwater fungal communities from buoy surface, Lake Erie, Ohio, United States - Buoy 12 MA114 | ecosystem: Environmental > Aquatic > Freshwater > Lake > Lake biofilm | place: USA: Lake...
TAACGCCGGCAATGAGATGACCTTCGCTTCGGGCTTCGCGATTGATTTCATCGCGCCCGCCCGCCAGGGCGACACGCTCACCGCCACCTGCAGCGAGGTCTCCCGGGCAGGGCGCACCGGGGTGTACGACGTGGATGTGCGCAACCAGTCCGGCGAGCGGATTGCCGCGTTCCGCGGCCGCTCGTACGCGATCAAGGGCCGCCCGGTGGTCGGCGGCTGACGGGTCGCGACTCGAACCAGAAACGACGGAGACAAGACCCATGCCCGTGAAGACCCCCGCGCCCGGCGACCTGGAGCCGATCGAACGCGCCAGCCGCGACGAAATCGCGGCCCTGCAGTTGCAGCGTCTGCGCACCACGCTCCAGCACGCCTACGACCATGTGCCGCACTATCGCCAGGCTTTCGACGCCCAGGGTGTGCACCCGAGCGATCTCAAGCAGCTGTCCGACCTGGCGAAATTCCCCTTCACCACCAAGAAGGACCTCCGGGACAACTACCCCTTCGGCCTGTTCGCGGTGCCGCGCGAGAAGGTGGCCCGGATCCATGCCTCATCGGGAACGACCGGCAAGCCGACCGTGGTGGGCTATACGCTGAAGGACATCGACCATTGGGCCAATCTGGTGGCCCGCTCGATCCGCGCTTCGGGTGGGCGGCCGGGCGACATCGTGCATGTGGCCTACGGCTATGGCCTGTTCACGGGCGGTCTGGGGGCCCACTACGGCGCCGAGCGCGCCGGCTGCACGGTCATCCCGATGTCGGGCGGGCAGACTGAAAAGCAGGTGCAGCTGATTCAGGATTTCAAGCCGGACCTGATCATGGTCACCCCGAGCTACATGCAGGTGATCATCGAGGAGTTCGTGCGGCAGGGACTCGACCCGCGCGAGAGCTCGCTGAAGGTGGGCATTTTCGGCGCCGAGCCCTGGACCGAGGCGATGCGCGCCGAAATTGAGGCCAAGGCCGGGATTGACGCGGTCGACATCTATGGCCTGTCCGAGGTGATGGGCCCGGGGGTGGCCAATGAGTGCATCGAGGCCAAGGATGGCCCGGTGATCTGGGAAGACCACTTCTACCCGGAGATCATCCATCCCGAAACCGGCGAGGTGCTGCCCGATGGCAGCGAGGGCGAACTGGTGTTCACCACGCTTACCAAAGAGGCCCTGCCGGTGATTCGCTACCGAACCCGCGACCTCACCCGACTGCTGCCGCCGACCGCCCGCGCCTTTCGGCGTATCGGCAAGATCGTGGGTCGCAGCGATGACATGTTGATCATCCGCGGGGTGAACCTGTTCCCCACGCAGATCGAGGAAATCATCTTGTCGAACCCCCAGTTGTCGGGGCAGTACCAGTTGATCGTGACCCGCGAAGGCCACCTCGATGAAATCGAGGTGCGTTGCGAGGTCCAGCCTGCGGCAGCGGCCGCCGCCGAGTCCGTGCGCAAGGAGCTGGCCGACTGGCTGCGCCATCGCATCAAGACCCTGGTGGGCCTGAGTGCCAAGGTGGCGGTGCTGCCGCCGGCATCGCTTGAACGCACGCTCACTGGCAAGGCCAAGCGGGTGTACGACCAGCGGCCCAGGGGCTGACGCTCACGATCCGTTTTTTCATTGATATTTCCGTTGAAGGAATCCCACGATGTACACCCAAGCCATGGATGTAGCCGCCCGAGAGGGGGGTGATGCGCGCAAGCCGGTCCGCTCCGCCCATGAGATGGTGCAGGAGGAACGGTTCGAGGCCCGCATCGATGCCGGCGATCTGATCGAGGCCAAGGATTGGATGCCCGATCATTACCGCAAGACGCTGGTGCGCCAGATCAGCCAGCATGCGCATTCGGAGATTGTGGGCATGCTGCCCGAAGGCAACTGGATCACCCGTGCGCCCACCCTCAAGCGCAAGGCCATCCTGCTGGCCAAGGTGCAGGACGAGGGCGGGCATGGTCTGTACCTGTATGCCGCCGCCGAGACCCTGGGCACCTCGCGTGACCAGATGCTGGAGGCGCTGCATGCGGGCAAGGCCAAGTACAGCTCGATTTTCAACTACCCCACGCTGACCTGGGCCGACATCGGCACCATCGGCTGGCTGGTCGATGGCGCTGCGATCATGAACCAGGTGCCGCTGTGCCGCTGCTCCTACGCCCCGTATTCGCGCGCGATGATCCGCATCTGCCGCGAAGAGAGCTTCCACCAGCGGCAGGGGTTTGACTCGCTGCTGGTGATGATGCGCGAGGGCACCGAGGCGCAGCGCCAGATGGTGCAGGATGCCGTGAACCGCTGGTGGTGGCCGTGCCTGATGATGTTCGGCCCGCCCGATGCCGAGTCGGCACACACGGTGCAGTCGATGCGATGGGGCATCAAGCGCGTGAGCAATGATGATCTGCGCCAGCGCTTTGTCGATGCCACGGTCGAACAGGCCAAGGAGCTGGGCGTGAGCCTGCCCGATCCCGACCTGAAGTGGAATGAGGCACGCCAGCATTACGACTTCGGCACCATTGACTGGTCCGAGTTCTGGCGCGTGGTGGGCGGCGATGGGCCCTGCAACCGAGAGCGCCTGGGTGCGCGCGTGAAGGCCTGGGAGGAGGGCGCCTGGGTGCGCGAGGCCGCCCTGGCCCATGCCGCCAAGCGCCAGCCCGTGGCCCGCGCCGCGTGACCGGGCCCCTGATCTTCAAGGAATCACCATGACTGAAAAATCGCCCGTTCCTCCGAAGCATGAATGGCCCCTGTGGGAGGTGTTCGTGCGCGCCAAGGCCGGCCTGGACCACAAGCACTGCGGCAGCATCCACGCGCCCGATTCGGCGATGGCGATCCAGCTCGCGCGCGATGTGTACGTGCGCCGCCAGGAGGGCACCAGCCTCTGGGTGGTGCGCTCCGACCAGATCGTGGCCAGCGACCCGGGCGAGAAGGACATGTACTTCGACCCGATGGAGGACAAGGTGTACCGGCACCCGACCTTCTACAAGCTGCCCGAGTCTGTGGACCATATGTGAGGCGGAGATGAGTGCTGCATCCATCCATCCGTCCCGCGAGCCGAAGGCCCAGTACCTGCTGCGGGTGGGCGACACCTGCCTGATCCTGGCCCAGCGCCTGTCCGAATGGTGCGGCCATGCGCCGGTGCTCGAGGAGGACATCGCGCTGGCCAACCATGCCCTCGATCTCCTGGGCCAGGCGCGCGGACTGCTCACATGCGCCGGCCAGCTGGGTCCGGTGGTGCTTGACGAGGACCAGCTGGCCTTCCTGCGCGAGGAGCGCGACTACCTCAATGTCACCCTGGCTGAATTGCCACGGGGTGATTTCGCCTGGACCGTGGTGCGCAATGCGATGCTGGCCACGTTCCTCAAGCTGCTGTGGGAGCGCCTGCAGGCCTCGGCCGATGCCGAGGTGGCGGCCATTGCGGGCAAGGCGATCAAGGAAGCCCGCTACCACCAGCAGCATGCCGCCGATTGGGTGGTGCGCCTGGGGGACGGCACCGAGGTGTCCCGCCAGCGAGTCGAGGCTGCGCTCGATGCGTTGTGGCGATATGGCCCGGAGCTGTTCGACGCCGATGCGGTCGATGCCCATGCCCGCGCCAGCGGACTGGGTCCGTCGTGGGACGAACTGCGCGAGCCCTGGCTGGCCGAGATGCGTGCGATCCTGGTCGAGGCCGGCCTCGCCGAGCCGGGGCCGTCGGCCTTCACCAGCCAGGGCAAGCGGGGTATCCATTCCGAGCACATGGGGCACATGCTGGCCGAAATGCAGTCGCTGCAACGCGCCTACCCCGGAGGTGCCTGGTGACCCTGGCGTTGCCCGCCGGCTTGCCGGCGCCGTCCCTGCCGCCCGTGCCGATCGAGCCCGGCGCGCCGGCCGACGCACGCGCCTGGGCGATCCTGGCCAGCGTGCCGGATCCGGAGGTGCCAGCCGTGTCGGTGGTCGACCTGGGAATCGTGCGCGAGGTGCGCCAGGAGGGCGATGGGCTGGTGGTGGTGCTCACGCCCACCTATTCGGGTTGCCCGGCGACCGAGCAGATCGAGCGCAGCGTCCTGGAGGCGCTGGAGTCTGCCGGCCTGGGGCCGGTGCGGGCGCAGCTTCAGCGGGCGCCTGCCTGGACGACCGACTGGATCACGGCGCAGGGGCGCCAGCGCCTTCTGGCCTACGGCATCGCGCCACCCGGCGCCTGCGCCGCTCTGGCCGGCGACACGCCTGGGGTGCGTGAGGCGCGCTTGCAATTCATGCCACGCCGCCCGTTGCAGCCCGCCCAGGGGGAGTCCATCGCATGCCCGCGATGCGGCAGCGCCCACACCGAGCAGCTGTCGGCGTTCGGATCCACCGCCTGTAAATCGCTGTGGCGGTGCCAGACCTGCCGCGAGCCTTTCGAACACTTCAAGCCGATCTAACCTTCATGAGCACGACTTTCCATTCCCTACGCGTTCAGTCTGTGCAGCCTGAGGCCCAGGATGCGGTGGTCGTGTCGTTCGATGTGCCGCCTGAGCTGCGCGATGAATACGGCTTCGAGCCGGGGCAGCACCTGACGCTGCGCACCGCGATCGACGGCCAGGATGTGCGCCGGTCCTATTCAATTTGCTGCGCCCCGGACGAGGGCCGGCTCCAGGTGGGGGTGCGCCGGGTGCAGGGCGGGGTGTTTTCCAACTGGCTGGCCGACCATGCCCGCCCGGGCCTGCAAATCGAGGTGATGCCGCCGCAGGGCCGCTTTTTCGCTTCGGTGCAGCCGCAGCAGGCACGGCACCATCTGGCGGTCGCCGGTGGCAGCGGGATCACTCCCATCCTGTCGATCATGAAGACCGTGCTCGCCCGGGAACCCGGCAGCCGATTCACCCTGATCTACAGCAACCGCAGTCCCGCCTCGACGATGTTCAAGGAGGACCTCGAAGACCTCAAGAACCGGTATCTTTCCCGCGTGTCGCTGCACTACGTGTTCACGCAGGAGCATGTGGAGTCGCCCCTTTATGCCGGCCGGCTGGACCGCGCCCGGGTGGCGCGGTTCATGCAGACGGTGGTGGATCCGTCGGACATCGCCCAGGCCTACATCTGCGGCCCGTTCCAGATGAACGATGAAGCCGAGGCAGCCCTGGTGGCCGCGGGCGTGCCGGCCGACCGGATCCATGTGGAGCGATTCGGCGTGGCACCGGCGGCTGGCGCTGTCCAGGCGCGCCCGGTGCCCCAGGCCGGCGACGCGCGCCAGGCCCGCGTGGTGGTGGTGCGTGACGGCTTGCGCCGCGAGATTGATTTCCGCGAAGGGCAGGCCCATCTGCTTGGCTGCGCCAGCGCCGCTGGCCTGGACATGCCCTACTCCTGCACCTCCGGTGTGTGCGGCACTTGCCGGGCCAGGCTGGTCGAGGGGCGGGTGCGGATGGACCGCAACTTCGCCCTGGACAAGAAGGAGGTCGAAGCGGGCTTCATCCTCACCTGCCAGGCTGTGCCCCTGACCGACACCGTGGTGATCTCCTTCGACGATCGCTGAGGCCACCCTTTCCATCCACCCATGGCCCGCGGACGCGCCCCCGATTACGACGCCCAGCGCACGATGATCGTGCAGGAGGCGGCACGGCTGTTCGCGCGGCGTGGCTATCCGTCCACGTCGATGAACGAGGTGGCTCAGGCCTGCGGGATGTCCAAGGCCACGCTGTACCACTACTACCGGGACAAATACGCCTTGCTCGTGAGCATCACGGATGAACATGTGTCGCGGCTGCTGGCCGTGGTGACCGAGGTTTTCGCCGTCGACCAGGAGCCGATCGGCCGCATGCGCGAACTGATTCGCCGCTTCCTGCAGGAATACGCCGGTGCCCAGGATGCCCACCGGGTGCTGACCGAGGATGTGCGCTTCCTCGAGCCGGCCGACCGCGAGCGCGTGCTGGGCAAGGAGCGGGAAGTGGTGTCGGCCTTTGCGCAGACGGTGGCCCAGGTGCGGCCCGAGCTCGGCGGAGCCCACCTGGACAAGCCCCTGACCATGCTGTTGTTCGGGATGATGAACTGGATGTTCACCTGGATGCGGCCTGGCGGGGGGCTGGACTATGCCGACATGGCGCCCGTGGTGGCCGACCTGTTCCTGGGCGGACTGCCGGCGGTAGCGACCCGGGAAACTCCGGGCATCACCGTCTAGACAGGACGCCCAATCCCCCGTTCAATCCGTTGTTTGATTTCATCACCACCAAGAGAAGGAGACATTGATGAAACTCTGGAAGAAGCTGGCCCTCGTGGCCGCGATGGTCGGCGCCTCCGCCGCCCAGGCGCAGGACATCAACGTCGGCGTGGTCGTTTCGGCCACCGGCCCGGCTGCATCCCTGGGCATTCCCGAGCGCAACACCATTGCGCTCATGCCCTCCACCATCGGTGGCCGCAAGGTCAACTACATCGTCCTCGATGACGCGTCGGACACTACCAGCGCTGTGGCCAACACCCGCAAGCTGATCACCGAGAACAAGGTCGATTTGATCATCGGATCGACCATCACCCCCAACTCGCTGGCCATGATCGACGTGGTCGCTGAGGCCCGCACCCCGATGATTTCGATGGCCGCCTCGGCCCGTATCGTCGAGCCGGTGGACGACAAGAAGCGCTGGGTGTTCAAGACCCCGCAGAACGACATCATGATGTCGCAGGCGATCATCGACCACATGGCCGCCAATAACATCAAGAGTGTCGCCTTCATCGGCTTTGCCGATGCCTACGGCGAGGGCTGGTACCAGGAGTTCTCCAAGGCGGCTGATGCCAAGGGCATCAAGATCGTGGCCAACGAGCGCTTCAACCGCACTGACACCGCCGTGACCGGCCAGGTGCTCAAGATCATCAGCGCGCGTCCGGACGCCGTGCTGGTGGCGGGCTCGGGCACGCCGGCGGCGCTGCCGCAGAAGACCCTGGTCGAGCGTGGATTCAAGGCCGCCATCTACCAGACGCACGGCGTGGCCAATGCCGACTTCCTGCGCGTGGGCGGCAAAGATGTGGAAGGCACGCTGCTGCCGGCCGGTCCGGTGCTGGTGGCCGAGCAGTTGCCCGACTCCCACCCGGTGAAACGTTCGGCGATGAACTACGTGCGCTTGTATGAAGCCGCGCACGGCAAGGGCAGCGTATCGACCTTCGGCGCCCATGCCTGGGATGCCGGCTTGCTGATGGCGGCTGCCGCGCCCGAGGCACTCAAGAAGGCGCAGCCGGGCACGGCCGAATTCCGCGCCGCACTGCGTGACGCCCTTGAGGGTGTGAAAAACCTCGCGGGTGCCCATGGCGTGTTCAACATGTCGCCGCGTGACCACCTGGGCCTCGACCAGCGTGCGGCGGTGATGGTCAAGATCGAAAACGGCACCTGGAAGTTCCAGGGTCGCTGATCGCGCGTTTCCTCGCTTGCGGGCGGGTCCTGTACAGGGCCCGCCTGCGCCTTGTCTGACGGCCCTGCGGGGCCACCTGTCGCGAGCCGCCCATGGATTTGCAGATTGCCCTCCTGCTGGGGCAGGACGGGATCATCAATGGCGCCATTTACGGGCTGATGGCCCTGGCGCTGGTGCTGGTGTTTTCCGTTACCCGAGTCATCTTCGTCCCCCAAGGAGACTTCGTTGCATTTGCGGCGTTGACCATGGCGGCCCTTCACGCCGGAAAGACGCCGGCCCTCATCTGGCTGCTCGGTGTCCTTGCCGTCGCGGCTCTGGTGGCTGAAACCGTGCGCTCGCGGCGCGGCGCCACCGTGGAATGGCGCTCCACCCTGGCCTGGGCGGTGGTATTGCCCGCAGCCGGCATCGGTGCGGCGCTGGCCAAGCCGTCCTCTGTGATTTTGCAGGCGGCAACGACTTTGCTACTGGTGGTGCCGCTCGGTCCGCTGATCTACCGCCTCGCCTTCCGACCGCTGGCCCATGCCACCGTGCTGATGCTGCTGATCGTGTCGGTGGCCCTGCACGGCGTGATGGTCGGCCTGGGCCTGCTGTTTTTCGGAGCGGAGGGTTCCCGCACGCCTGCCTTTTCGGAGGCTCGGCTTGAAGTGGGCGGGCTTCCGGTCAGTGGCCAATCGCTGGTCGTGATCGGCGTGACCATTGCGCTGGTCATTGCGCTGTTCCTTTTCTTCGAGCGCTCGATCATCGGCAAGGCCCTGCGTGCCACCGCGATCAACCGCGTCGGCGCGCGCCTGATGGGGATTCCGACCGAGATGTCCGGCGACGTGAGCTTCGCCCTGGCCGCTCTCATTGGCGCGATCTCGGGGCTGCTGATCGGCCCCATCACGACGATTTATTACGACACCGGCTTTTTGGTGGGCCTCAAAGGCTTCGTTGCCGCCATCATCGGCGGGTTGGCGAGCTACCCGCTCGCGCTGGCGGGCGCACTGATCGTCGGCCTGCTGGAGTCGTATGCCTCGTTCTGGGCGAGCGCGTTCAAGGAAGTGCTCGTGTTCACCCTGATCATCCCGGTGCTGTGGTGGCGATCGCTGCGCAGCCATCATGTGGAGGACGAAGAATGACCGCCCGCCACTTGAGCCTGGCCTTCGTGGCCAGCCTCGTCATCGCGTGGGGCCTGCTGCCTGACTTCACCATCACGCTGCTCAATTACATCGGCCTGTATGCGCTGGTGGCCGCTGGCCTGGTCATGTTGACCGGCGTGGGCGGCATGACCTCCTTCGGCCAGGCGGCCTTTGTCGGTATTGCCGCCTATTCCACCGCCTGGGCTTGCACTTCGCCGGCGGTGGCGGCGATTCTGCCAGTGCCTGCCTTGCTGCCCTGGCTTGGCCTGGCGCTCGGACTGGCCGCTACCTTCGCGGTCGCCTGGGTGCTGGGCTCGGTGACGCTCAAGCTCTCCGGGCACTACCTGCCCCTGTGCACGATTGCCTGGGGCCTGAGCCTGTTTTTTCTGTTTGGCAATCTGGAGTTTCTCGGCGGGCACACCGGCATGGGCGGCGTGCCGCCGCTGGTGATCGCCGGGATTTCGCTGGCCGAGCCCCGAAAGCTGGGCATTCTGATCTGGGCCGTACTGCTGCTCGCCCTGTGGGCCTTGAACAACCTGCTGGACTCGCGTGAAGGCCGTGCGGTGCGCGCGCTCAAGACGGGCCGAGTGATGGCCGAATCGATGGGCGTCGACACCGCCCGCTACCGGATCAAGGTGTTCGTGTTGGCCGCGCTGCTGGCCGCACTGTCAGGCTGGCTGTATGCCCACTTGCAGCGGTTCGTCAATCCGACGCCCTTTAACCTGAATGTGGGCATCGAATACCTGTTCATGGCGGTGCTCGGCGGCGCGGGTCATCTTTGGGGTGCGGTGCTGGGGGCCACGCTGATCACGCTGCTCAAGGACCAGCTCAAGACCGTGTTGCCGCAGCTGCTGGGGCAGGCGGGCAACTTCGAGATCATCGTGTTCGGTTTGCTCATGCTGTTTGTTTTGCAGCGCTTCTCGGACGGACTGTGGCCATCCCTGAGCGGCCTGGTGCGTCGCGTCATCAAGCTGCGCCCGGAAGCGGCGGTGTCGCTCGAGGGGGCGATCCCGCTGCCCCAGCGATCCCTGCCGCAGTCTGGACAGACCGTGCTAGAGGCCAGCGATGTCACCAAGCGTTTCGGCGGCCTGGTGGCCAACAACGCCGTGAGCCTGGACCTGAAGGCGGGCGAGATCCATGCCCTGATCGGTCCCAACGGTGCGGGCAAGAGCACGTTCTTCAACATGATTTCTGGCGTGGATGATGTCACCAGCGGCGAGATCCGGCTGATGGAACAGGTCCTGACCAACCACCCCTCGCGCGAATTCGCGCAAAGGGGCCTGGGCCGCACATTCCAGCATGTGCGCCTGCTGGGCCAGCGCAGCGTGGTGGACAACGTGGCCCTGGGGGCCCACCTGCGAGGCAGCAAGGGCTGGTGGGCCTCCATGCTGCGCATGGACCGCGCCGAGGAAGCCTCGTTGCTGGCCGAGGCCCGACGACAGATTGACCGCTGCGGCCTGGGAGCGCAGGCTGATGCGCCGGCGGCGTCCCTGCCCCTGGGGCAGCAGCGCATCGTCGAGATCGCACGGGCCCTGGCCGGCCAGCCGGCGGTCCTGCTCCTCGACGAGCCGGCCGCAGGGCTGCGTCACCTCGAAAAGCAGGCATTGGCCGAGCTGCTTTCCCAGCTGCGGGCCCAAGGCCTGGCCATCATGGTGGTGGAACACGACATGGAATTCGTCATGAACCTGGCGGACCGCATCACGGTCCTGGACTTTGGCACCGTCATCAGCCGGGGCACGCCGGCCCAGGTGCAGGCAGACCCGCGTGTGCTGCAGGCCTATCTGGGTGCCGATTTCGAAGTGCCTGCCTCGGCCCACATGCCGGTGGCCGGAGGTGCCGCATGACCGCGCCGCTGCTGGAACTCAAGGACTTCTGCGTCCGTTATGGCGAGGTGCAGGCGGTCGACCATATCCACCTGACGGTGGAGGCGGGCGAGATCGTCACGGTCATCGGTCCCAACGGGGCCGGCAAGACCACCTTGCTGTCGGCGGCGATGGGCCTGCTGCGTTCCCAGGGCGAGTTGTCGATCGATGGCCAGCGGGTCGCGCGCCCGAGTGTGGAAGCCCTGGTGGCCCGCGGCCTGGCCCTGGTCCCGGAAAAGCGGGAGCTGTTTGGTGAGATGTCGGTCGAGGACAACCTGCTGCTTGGAGGGTTCTGGCGCTGGCGTCATGGTCAGCGTGACCAGCGGGCGCGGATGGACGAAGTGTTCGGCGTCTTCCCCCGCCTGAAGGAGCGTCGCGCGCAGATGGCCAGCACCCTGTCCGGCGGCGAGCGGCAGATGCTGGCGATTGGTCGTGCCCTGATGGCGCGTCCCCGCCTGTTGATGCTCGACGAACCGTCGCTGGGCCTGGCGCCGCTGATCGTCAAGGAGGTCTTGCAGGTGGTGGCCTCGCTGCGCGGGCTGGGGGTGTCGGTTCTGCTGGTCGAACAAAATGCGCGCGCCGCCCTGCAGGTGGCCGATCGCGGCTACGTGCTGGAGATGGGCGCGGTCGCCCTGCAGGGGCGCGGGCAGGACCTGCTGCATGACCCTCGCATCATCGGCACCTACCTGGGCATGGGCCGGCAGGCGGCGTGAGATCGCCCGGCTTTCCCATCCTTTTTTTCGCGTCCGTTCCACGCAGCATCCAACGTATTTCGAGGGAGATTCCGCCATGACTGCCACGCTGCTTCAAAGCCATATTGCCGGCCGCTGGGTCGGTCAGCAGCCGGCCACCAACTTGCGCAGCGCCGTCAACGGCCGGCCGGTGGCACACACCCATGCCGATGCGATCGACTTTGCCGAGTCGCTGACCTATGCACGTCGCACCGGATTGCCGGCGCTGATGGCCCTGGATTTCCAGGCCCGCGCCGCACGCCTGAAGGCGCTGGGCAAGTACATCCTCGAACACAAGGAAGGCCTGTACGCCCTGTCGGCCCACACCGGGGCCACCCGTGCCGACAGCTGGATCGATATCGAAGGGGGCGCGGGCACCCTGCTGGCCTATGCGAGCCTGGGGAGCAACGAGCTGCCGTCTGGCAATCTCCTGCATGAAGGCCCGGCCCTGCCTCTGGGGAAGAAAGGGCTGTTTGCGGGAACGCACATCCTCGTGCCGCGCGGTGGGGTGGCGGTTCATATCAACGCGTTCAATTTCCCGATCTGGGGCCTGCTAGAGAAATTTGCCCCGACCTTCTTGGCCGGCATGCCGTGCATCGCCAAGCCCGCCACGGCCACCAGCTATCTCGCCGAGGCCCTGGTGCGGCTGATCGAGCGCTCGGGCCTCCTGCCCGCGGGAGCGCTGCAACTGGTGATCGGCGGAACCGGCGATCTGCTCGATCGCCTGCTCGAACAGGATGTGGTCACCTTCACCGGCTCGGCCGACACCGCGGCGCGTCTGCGGGTCCATCCCAACCTGATCGCCCGGTCGGTGCCGTTCACCGCCGAGGCCGACTCTCTCAATTGCGCGATCCTGGCCCCCGAGGTCAGCCCCGATGACGACGAGTTCGACCTGTTCGTCAAAGAGGTCGCGCGCGAAATGACGGTCAAGTCCGGCCAGAAATGCACGGCGATCCGCCGTGCGATCGTGCCACGCCGTCATCTGGATGCCGTGGTCGAAAAGCTGCGCGCCAGACTGGCGCGAACCGTGGTGGGCGATCCGTCGGTCGAGGGCGTGCACATGGGCGCTCTGGCGTCCCACGCGCAGCAATCGGACGTCGGTGAGCGGGTGGCGCAGCTGATGCAGCATGCCCGCCGCGTGCTGGGCGGGGAGGGCGGCTTTGCCCCGCGCGGTGACGGGGTGGGCGAGGGCGCCTTCTTCGAACCCACGCTGCTGCTTGCCGACCAGCCGATGGTCAACGACGCGGTGCATGACATCGAGGCCTTCGGCCCGGTCAGCACCCTCATGCCCTATGACGATCTGGACGAGGCGGTCGCCCTCGCCGCGCGGGGGCGCGGCAGCCTGGTCGGCACCCTGGTGACCCGGGATCCGGCTACCGCCGCGTGCGTCATTCCCCAGGTGGCGGCATTCCATGGTCGCCTGCTGGTGCTCGATCGGGAGGCCGCACCCGAGTCGACCGGCCATGGCTCCCCGTTGCCACTCCTCAAGCACGGTGGGCCGGGCCGCGCCGGCGGCGGCGAGGAGCTCGGTGGCTTGCGGGCTGTCAAGCATTACCTGCAGCGGGCGGCCGTGCAGGGTTCGCCCAGCATGCTGGCAGCCGTCACGGGCGAGCATGTGCGTGGGGCGAAGGTGATCGAGACCGGCGTGCATCCGTTCCGGCGGTATTTCGAGGACCTGCAGATCGGGGAGTCGCTGCTGACTCATCGGCGTACAGTCGGCGAGGCCGACATCGTGGCCTTTGGTGGCCTGTCAGGCGACTACTTCTACATGCACTTCGACGACATCGCCGCGCGCGAAAGCACGTTCGGCAAGCGCATTGCCCACGGCTACTTCGTGCTGTCGGCTGCGGCCGGCCTGTTCGTCTCGCCGGCGCCCGGTCCTGTGCTGGCCAACTACGGTCTGGACTCCCTGCGCTTCATCAAGCCGGTGGGCATCGGCGACACCATTCAGGCACGCCTGACCGCCAAGCGCAAGATCGACCGCCACAAGGTGGATGCCAACGGACAGGGGCAGGGCGTCGTGGCCTGGGATGTGGAGGTGACCAACCAGTCCGGCGAACTGGTTGCCAGCTACGACATCCTCACGCTGGTGGCCAAACGGGGCTGAGGGCCTCGGGTGGCCGAGGCGTTTGAAGGCTGCGCATAATTTGCGCACCATGACCCTTCTTGTCACCGGCGGTGCCGGTTTCATCGGCAGTAATTTCGTGCATGACTGGCTCGCCGTCTCGGACGAGCCGGTCATCAACCTCGACAAGCTGACCTACGCCGGCCATCCTGACAACCTTCTGGGCTTGCCGGAGGATCGCCACCACTTCGTGCGCGGCGACATCGGTGATCGCGACCAGGTGGCCCGGCTCCTGGCCCAGCATCGGCCCCGCGCGATCCTGAACTTCGCGGCCGAAACCCATGTGGACCGCTCCATCCGCGGCCCCGAGGCTTTCCTCCAGACCAACGTCACCGCCACCGCCGAACTGCTGCAGGCCGCTCTGGCGCACTGGCAGACGCTCGCGGGCGTCGAACGCGAGGCGTTCCGGTTCCTCCATGTGAGCACCGACGAGGTCTATGGCTCCCTCGGCCCTCACGATCCGGCGTTCACCGAGGATCACCCGCACCGTCCCAACAGCCCGTATTCAGCGAGCAAGGCGGCCAGCGACCATCTGGTGCGGGCCTGGCACCATACCTTCGGATTGCCGGTCATCACGACGAATTGCTCCAACAACTACGGCCCGCGGCAGTTTCCCGAGAAGCTGATCCCGCTGTTGCTCACCAACGCCCTGGCGGGCCGCGAGCTGCCGGTGTACGGCGACGGCCTGCAGGTGCGCGACTGGCTGCATGTGAGAGACCATTGCAGTGCCTTGCGCCGCGTGTTGGAAGCCGGGCAGGTCGATCGCGTCTATCACATCGGTGGACGCAGCGAACTGCCCAACCTGGACGTGGTCCGGGCCCTGTGTGAGCTGCTCGATCATCTGCGCCCCCGGCCTGATGGCCGCTCCTACTGCACGCAGGTGCGCCATGTGACCGACCGGCCCGGGCATGACCGGCGCTACGCGATCGACACCTCCCGGATCGAACGGGAACTCGGCTGGGCCCCGCAGATCCGGTTTGGCGATGGCCTGCGCCAGACGGTGCAGTGGTACCTCGACCATCCGGACTGGGTGGCCCGTGCGCGTGGAGCCCGCCCGGGGCAGCCATGAGAATCCTGTTGCTCGGCGCCACGGGACAGGTCGGGCAGGCCCTGGGCCCCGCGCTGCGCGCCTTGGGCCCGGTGATCGCCCCCGCCCGGTCCGAGACGGGCGGCGACCTGGCCGATCCCGAGGCGCTGGGCGCTCGGGTGGATGCCGAGCGGCCCGACCTGATTGTCAATGCCGCGGCCTACACCGCAGTCGATCGGGCTGAGGCCGAGCCTGCGCTGGCACAGACCGTCAATGCGCTGGCCCCGCAGGCCCTGGCTCGAGCCGCTGCCCGTTGCGGCGCATGGCTGGTTCACTATTCGACCGATTACGTCTTTGACGGCAGCGGTCAGCGCCCCTGGCGCGAATCCGACATGCCGTCACCCTTGTCGGTGTACGGCCGCACGAAATGGGCCGGTGAGCAGGCGGTGGCCGCCGAGCATGACCGCTGCCTGGTATTTCGTACGAGCTGGGTCCATGGGCCGCACGGTGGCAATTTCATTCGCACCCTGCTTCGTCTGGCCGCCGAACGGGACCGGCTCGAGGTGGTCGCCGACCAGGTGGGTGCGCCCACCTCCGCACGCCTGATCGCGCAGGTCACCCTGGAGGCCGTGCAGCGGGTGCGCCAGGCGCCACATCTGGCCGGCCTGTACCACCTGGCCGCGGCGGGCGAGACCAGCTGGCATGGCTATGCCCGCGAAGTGCTGTCGCTCGCCCAGGCGCTGGGCCTGCCTCTGCGGGCGGGTCCGGACGCCGTGCATCCTCTGTCCACGACGGGCTATCCCACAGCGGCCCGGCGCCCCCTCAATTCCCGCCTTGATACCCGCCGCCTGCAGCAGGCCTTCGGCCTGCATCTGCGCCCCTGGCAGGAGGGCGTGCGCGATACCGTCGAGGCCCTGAGCCGGCGCGCCCCGTGATCCCTGGGCAATGTGACAATCAACCAATGAACGCCCCTCCGACCCGTCCGCGCAAGGGCCTGCTGCTGGCCGGTGGCGCCGGCACCCGCCTGCATCCCGCGACCCTGGCGCTGTCCAAGCAGCTGCTGCCGGTGTATGACAAGCCCATGGTCTATTACCCCCTCACCACGCTGATGCTGGCGGGCCTGCGGGAAGTGCTCGTGATCAGCACGCCGCAGGACCTTCCCCGTTTTGAGCAGTTGCTCGGCGACGGGCGTCAATGGGGCATGTCAATCGCCTACGCCGTGCAGCCGCGGCCCGAGGGCCTGGCCCAGGCCTTCATCATTGGCCGGACGTTCATCGACGGTGGCTGCAGTGCGCTGGTGCTGGGCGACAATATTTTTTACGGCCATGACCTCGTGCCCCTGATGCGCGCGGCCGGCGCCGCGCAGGACCGAGCCACCGTCTTCGCCTACCGCGTGAGCGATCCCCAGCGCTATGGCGTCGTCGCCTTCGACGCGCAAGGCCGTGCCACCTCCATCGAGGAAAAGCCCGCGCGCCCCCAGAGCAGCTTTGCAGTCACAGGCCTGTATTTCTATGACCCGCAGGTCTGCGATATCGCGGCGGGCCTCAAGCCCTCGGCCAGGGGCGAGCTCGAGATCACCGACATCAACCGTCATTACCTCACGCAAGGCCGGCTCGACGTGAAAACCATGGGCCGCGGCTTCGCCTGGCTGGACACCGGCACCCACGACAGCCTGCTCGAGGCCAGCCAGTTCGTCCACACCATCGAACAGCGGCAGGGCCAGAAGATCGCCTCGCCGGAGGAAGTGGCCTGGCGCAATGATTGGATCGACACCGACCAGTTGCTGGCCCTGGCCCAGCCCCTGGCCAAGAGCCCGTATGGCCAGTACCTGCGCTCACTCGCGCAGGAGGGCCGCCGATGAAGGTCACGCCGACCCGCATTCCCGAAGTGCTCATCATCGAGCCCACGGTTTTCGTCGACGCTCGGGGTGCCTTTTTCGAAAGCTGGAACCAGGCGCGGCTGGACCAGGCGGTCGGGCAGCCGGTGCGCTTCGTGCAGGACAACCATTCGGTCTCTGCCCAGGGGGTCCTGCGTGGCCTGCATTTGCAGGTGGTGCAGCCCCAGGGCAAGCTGGTGAGAGTCGTGCGCGGCCGCGTGTTCGATGTCGCGGTCGACCTGCGCCGTGACTCGCCCCACCTGGGCCGCTGGGTGGGTGTGGAGCTGTCCGCCCAAAACCATCGCCAGCTCTGGATTCCGCCCGGCTTCGCGCATGGCTTCCTCGTGTTGTCCGAAGAGGCGGAGTGCCTCTACAAGACCACCGACTACTACGCGCCGCAGGGAGAGCGCACCCTGGCCTGGAACGATCCCACCGTCGGCATTGACTGGCCGCTGCAGGGCCTTGGCGATCCGCGCCTGTCCCCGAAGGACGAGCAGGGCCTGGCCTGGGACGACTGCCCGCGCTTGGGCTGAAGGCCGGGTGTCGGGCCCGTCGGAGTGAACCCGACGGCCATGCCGGTGGCGATGGCAGCCCCGGAGCCGTACCCATCTGTAAGTTGCGCTTCACCCACCCCGCGGGTGTGTAACGGCTGAGCTAACTCCTTACAGACACCTCCCAAATTCCTACAGAGCGTCGGAACTGTCCTACTAGGATTCCTCCATCGCTCAGCTTGACCTGTCCCCCCTGATGGGGCTGGCGCTTTCCCCTGAAACCTGAGCGATTCCCCGCGGCCCGCCTGTGACCGCGCCAGCCGGAGCCCTCCGCGCGGCGCGCTGGGCGAAGCCATGCCTGACGAAACCAGCAAGGGGTGTCCGACTGGCACCCGAGGAATGGACTCACATGCAAACGCCCGCTTTCTCCCGCTCGAAACACTCCCGGCGCCCGGGCATGGCCCGCCGGGCTCTGGCCCTCGCCCTCGCGGCCACCGCGGCCAGCCTGGCTGCCAGCGCGGCCGGGGCCGCCGAGGTCACGCCTTATTTCCAGGGCTACAGCCCCGGCTCCATGGTGGATGCCTTGCGCACCGCGGGCCTGACCCACACCACACTGGCTTTTGCCGTCACGCGGGGCACCTGCGCCTTTGACCCCTACATCCTTGATCGCATGCCCGACGCCCGGGCGTACCGCGCCGCCGGTGGCAACCTGATCATCTCGATGGGCGGCGCCGACGGGGTGTACGCCGAGATCGCCTGCAACGACGACCAGTTGTTCGCGCTGGTGGAAAAGCTCATGCTCGATTCCGGCACCCGCCGCATCGATTGGGACGTGGAAGGCCACCAGCTGTCCAACGCCGACGCCACCGCACGGCGCAACCGCGTCCTGCTGCGCCTGAAAGCCAGGTACCCCGATCTGTACACCTCGTTCACCCTGCCGGCCTGGCTCAACGGGCTGCAGCCTGATGGCCAGGCGATGATGCGGGCCACCGTCGCTGCAGGCGTGAAGGTGGACCGGGTCAACGTGATGGTCATGACCTTCGGCGCGGAGAACCTGCGGACGATGGTCTCGCCCTCGACCCTGTCGCAGGCCGTGATCAATGCGGCGCAGGCGACGGCCAATCAGCTGGCCAGTCTCTATCCGTCCAGGAGCCGCGCGGAAATCCACGCGATGATGGGGCTGACCCCAATGATTGGCGTGAACGACGACAACACCGTCTTCACCCTGGCTGATGCCCGGATCGTCGCAGACTACGTGAAAAACAACGGCATTGGCCTGCTGGCCTACTGGTCGTTCCAGCGTGACCGCGCCCAGGCCACCACCGGCATGGGATCGATCAATGACTACAGCGGCGTGGTCCAGACAAACGCGCAGTTCCTGCAAGTCTTCAAGACGGCCGAGGGCCCGGTCGGCACGCCCGCACCGGCCCCGGCACCCACCCCCGTACCCGCACCTCCCCCGGTCATTGCGCCCGTGCCCGCGCCGGTGACCTGCGCCGATTGGACGGCCGCCAAGTGGTACACCGCCGGCGAGATGGTGCTTCGGCTGGGCAAAGGGTACCGGGCGACAGCCGGCAACCAGAACTCACCGCCGGAATGGACGCCGACCCACTGGACGGCCGCCAGTTGCGCCAACGCCACCACCGCGCCCACGGCCACCCCGGTCGCACCCGCGCCCGCCTGCGTCTCCACCGCCTGGGTCATGGGCAAGTACTACAACGCCGGCGCGGTGGTCCTGTACAACGGCCGTCTGTACCGCGCGAAATACGCCAATCCTGGCTACAACCCGACCATCAGCACCTACTACTGGGCTGCGGCCACCTGTTGATCTCCTCGTTCCCCGCGGGCCCAAAGCGCCCGCGGGGATGAGTGTTCAGGCGCCTGCGGGCGCCTTATTCGTTCCGGATCATGGGCACAATCACGCCAGAGGTCGAGACAACCCCAACCCCTGATCGAGAGAGGAACATGCCATGGCCCAAACTGATGTTTTCGTCGTCGCTGCCGCACGCACCGCGATCGGCACCTTCGGCGGCACGCTCAAAGACACGCCGCTGACCGAGCTGGCCACCACCGCCGTGCGTGCGGCGCTCCAGCGCAGCGGCGTGCCCGCCGACGCCTTTGGCCAGCTGGTCATGGGCAATGTGATACCGACCGACCCCCGTGACGCCTACCTCAGTCGCGTCGCAGCCATCGAGGCCGGATTGCCCAAGGAGGTCCCCGCCTACAACGTCAACCGCCTGTGTGGCTCGGGCCTGCAGGCGATCGTCTGCGCCGCCCAGTCGATCCAGCAGGGCGATGCCGAGGTCACCCTGGGCGCCGGGGCCGAGTCGATGTCGCGTGGCCCCTATCTCGCAGCCACGGCCCGCTGGGGCACTCGCATGGGCGACATGCAGCTGTCCGACTACATGCTCAATATCCTGCATGACCCCTTCCACCGGATCCACATGGGCATGACGGCCGAAAACGTCGCCGATGAATTCGGCATCACCCGCGACCAGATGGATGCCCTGGCGGTCGAAAGCCATCGACGCGCCGCAGCGGCCATCGCCGAAGGCCGGTTCAAGTCCCAGGTCGTGCCGGTGGTCATCAAATCCCGCAAGGGCGATGTCGAGTTTCTCGTCGATGAACACGTCAAGGCCGACACGAACCTGGAGTCTCTGGGCAAGATGAAGCCGGCTTTTCGTAAGGAAGGCGGGCGGGTCACGGCGGGCAATGCCTCTGGCATCAATGACGGTGCGGCCGCCGTGGTGCTGGCCAGCGGCAACGCGGTGCGGTCCCATGGCCTCAAGCCGATGGCCCGTCTGGTGTCCTATGCACACTCGGGGGTCGAGCCCAAGATCATGGGGATTGGGCCGGTGCCCGCCACCCGCCGCGCCCTCGAGCGGGCCGGCCTGAAAGTCCAGGATCTGGATGTCATTGAGTCGAACGAGGCCTTCGCCGCACAGGCCTGCGCCGTGACCCGCGAGCTGGGTCTGGACCCGGCCAAAGTCAACCCGAATGGGTCGGGCATCTCCCTGGGCCATCCGGTGGGGGCCACCGGCGCCATCATCACCACCAAGGCGCTGTATGAGCTCCAGCGGGTGGGGGGCCGGTATGCGCTGGTCACCATGTGCATCGGCGGCGGGCAGGGCATTGCCGCGGTTTTTGAGCGGGCCTGAGGCGGCCGCAAGGGGTCACTCGGGGAGTCCCCGGCCGCATCTAAATGAATACTTTCGAATTTAACCAAAAATAGCTATGCTGATCCCTGGAGGATCGGCATGGAGTCCACAGCCACCCGCCCGCCGGGGCCCGCCCCCGTCCGGCTGTTTCGCAAATACAACCGCACGATCGGTGCCGCCTACGCGGTGCTGCTCTCGGGGCTGGCCGGCTTTTTCGTCTGGCAGTTGACGGTGAGCCTGCGCGACGAGGTGGCCTTCATTCGCGGCCAGCTCGATCGGCACGCGCAATTCCTCGAATTCGTGCTTCGGTCATCGGCCGACCAGATCGAAAGCCTGCGCATGACGGCTGGGGCCGCCCATGCCAGCGGCCGGGCCTGCGATGCTGCACGGGCCGGCGTGGCGCGCGGCGAGCTGCGAAGCGGGCAGGGCCAATTCGACCGAGAGGGCCTGCGCCAGCGTGACCTCGGCGGCAACCTGGTGGGGCAGGGGGCCGCCCTCGGGCGCGACGAAGCCTTTTATTGCGCGATCGGGGCCGTCCTCGCGCTCGACCCGTTGCTGCATGCGATGGCGTTCCAGCTGCCGCATGTGGCCCGCGCCCGCTTCTTGGGCGAGGCGCAGTTCCGGATGGAATTTCCCTGGCGGCCCTCAAGCCAGCTGCCGTTCGACCTCGCTCTGCGCCAGGACCCAGCCTGGCGCCTGTCCCAGCCCGCGGCCAATCCGGACCGGCTCAAGGTCTGGGCACCCCCGTATTTCGGCGGTGAGGACGCCGGCCTGCTCGCACCGATCTCCGCGCCGGTCTACGGCGGTGATCGCTTTCTCGGTGTCCTGGCGGTCGATATGAGCCTGGACTACCTGAACCGGGTCAATGGCAATTTCGGCTATGCCCTGGGCACGGTCTCGGTGGTCGATGCCCACGGCCATGTGCTTGCCCATCCCCGCCTGTTTGCCGATCCGCTGGCCCTGCGCGCCCCGCCACCGCTGGGGCAGGCACTCGATCCACGCCTACTGCCCTCGATGCAGGCCCTGGCCGGCCTGCCTGCCGGTGAGCCGGTGCACCGCGCCGGCTGGATCCTGATTCAGCAGCCCTTCGTGTCGGCCCCCTGGCACCTGGTCTATGCCGTTCCCCAGGCTGATCTCTGGCGCAAGCTGCTCGCCGAGCGCGCGCCAGGCATGGCTGCGGCGCTCCTGGCCCTGGCCCTGATCATGGCCGTCAGCTACCTCGTGACCTCGCGCGAATTTGTCCGTCCCGCCGCGCGGCTGGTCGAACATGTCGCAGCTGAAAGCAGCCTGGCGTCCCGGCCGATCCCGCCGGTGCCCCCGGCCTGGCGGCCCTGGTTTGATGCGATTTCCCGGGCCTTTCGCGAATCACTGCAACTGGGCAGCCTGCGCCGGGAGATTGACATCGCGGCCCGGCTCCAGCAGGACATCTTGCCGCGCCACTGGCCGATGGATGTCCGCTATTCCCTGTGGGGCTCGATGCAGCCGGCCAAGGACATCGGCGGCGACTTTTACGACCACTTCCCACTGCAGGACGGGCGGCGGGGCATCGTGGTGGCGGACGTGAGCGGCAAGGGCGTCTCCGCCGGCCTGTTCGGTATGGTTTCCAAGACCTTGCTGCGCCTGCTGGCGACCCAACGCCTGTTGCCCCCGGGCCTGGTCCTGGCCGAAGCCAATGATGCCCTGTGCGTTGACAACGACACTGCCATGTTCGTGACCGCCTTTTACGGCCAGTACGACCCCACCACCGGCGAGCTGCTCTATGCGAATGCGGGCCATCCACCGCCGCTGCTTGTGCGTCCCGACGGGCAATGCCAGTGGTTGGCGCGAGCCCAGGCGCCTGCGATGGGGGTGGTTGAATCGGTTCCGTACCCGATGCAGTCGATCGTGCTGCAGCCCGGGGACTGCGTGGTCATGTTCACTGACGGCGTCAGCGAGGCGATGGATCCCTCCGGCCGCGAGTTCGGGCTGGACCGTCTGATCGAGGCGTTCCAGGCGCAAGGAGCCCCCGCCGGGGCGCGCGAGGTCGTCGAGCGCGTGCAAAAGGCGGTGGCAGCCTTTGCCAGCGGCGCCGAACTCGCCGATGACCTCACCTGCGTCGCCTTGCAATGCCATGGCCACGGTCTGGCGGAGGGCGTGGCATGAAAGCGCGTCAGGCTCTGGCCTCCCTCCTCACGGTCGTGCTGGCCGTGATCGCGGCATGGCTGGCTGGCGCCGCCTGGACGGCCGCCCATGCGGACACCCTCGACGACATTCGCCAGCGCGGTGTGCTGGTCGTGGGGGTCAAGCGCGATGTGCCCCTGTGGGGTTTCGAGGATCCGGCCACCGGCCGCCTGGCCGGCCTGGAACCCGACCTGGCGGCCGACCTCGCCGAGCGCCTGGGCGTTCGCCTGCAGCTGGTGGGCCTGCTCAGTGCCGAGAGGCTTGAAGCCCTTGAGCACCGGCGCGTCGACCTGCTTCTGGCCACCCTGTCTGACACCCCCGAGCGCCGCACCCGCATGACCATGGTCCTGCCGCATTACTACGCCTCGGGGGTGAATATCCTGGCGCGTCGCCAGGCGGGTTTCCAGGAATGGTCCGACCTGCGCAATCGGCGCGTCTGTGGCCGGCGCGGCGCCTTCTACAACCGCTCCGTCACCGTCAGCGCGGGGGTGGACGTCGTGGCCCTCTACGACAACAGCCTGGCCATCTCGGCGCTGCGCGATGGCCGCTGCGATGCCTTGCTGTATGACGACACCAGCATCGTCGCCCTGCTGAGGGATCCGGCCTGGGCTCGCGACTTCGAGATGCCGTTGCCGACCCTGTTCGTCACCCCCTGGGCCATTGGCATCCACCGCGACGATGCCGGCTCGCGTCTGGAAAACTTCCTTTCGCAGTCGGTGATCGCCTGGCACCGCAGTGGCCGCATCACCGAGCTCGAACGCAAATGGGGGATTCCGGTCACCGCGTTTTCCACGCGCATGGCCGCCGCCTGGCGCAAGCGTTCTGGTGATGGCTACCTGTGTGGCCATCGCCTGTCAGCCGACACCCCCAAGGAGTGCCTGTGAGCCGTCGTCACCCCCAGCAAGATGGCCTGGCCCAGGCCTACGATGCGTATTTCGCCAGTCGCCTGTATGAGCAGCGCTATCCGGCGCCCAACCCGTCGACGCTCGCCTTCCTGAGCCACTGGATCGGGCCCGACGCGCCGGCGGTGCCGCGGCAGGTGCTCGACGTCGGCTGCGGCAACGGACGCTACGGTATCCCGCTGCTCGCGTCAGGGGACTTCGGACTGGTCGGATGCGATATTTCCGCCACCGCGCTGCAGACCTTCGAGCAGCGGCTGCAGGGCCATCCTGCCCGGGACCGGGTCCAGTTGTTCCTGGGCGAGGTCGGCGGCCTTCCCGACACCTCGCGATTCGATGTCATCCTGATGATGTTCGGCGTTCTGGCCCATATTGAAACCCGTGCGGCGCGCCTGGCCACCTTGCGCGCGCTGCATCGGCGCGCCAGTCCCGGGGCACTGCTGCTGCTGTCGGTGCCCAATGCGCTGCGTCGCATGCCCCTGGCCCTCGGGCGCGCCGTGCTCGGGTCGGCCTGGTCCTCCGACACTGCCGGTCACTGGGCCGATATCCGCTACCAGCGCGTGCTCGACGGACGCCCCACCACCTTCAACTACCACCTCTATCTGCCATCCACCCTGGCCCGCGACCTGGCCGAAGGCGGCTGGCGGTTGCAGCGTCTGGAGGCTGAAAGCGCCATGCCCGAGTCCTGGGTCTGCCGGCGACCGGCCTTGGCCCGTCTCGACGAGGCCCTGCGGGCCCGACTGCCCGCGGTCCTGGGCTATGGTCTGCGGGCGGTGGCCGTCGCGGCCTGAGGGCGACAGCCGGTACCATCGCGGGCCATGTCCTTGCATTTGTCGCCTACCCACCGATGGACCGTATCGATGCCCTCGTGATCGGCGCGGGCGTCGTGGGCCTCGCGGTCGCCCGCTCGCTCGCGATGGCTGGCCGAGAAACCCTGGTGGCCGAGGCCGGCACCGCCATCGGGCAGGGGGTCTCGTCCCGCAACAGCGAAGTGGTCCATTCGGGCCTGTACTACGCGCCTGGCTCGCTCAAGGCGCGCCTGTGCACCCGCGGCAAGGCCATGCTCTATGACTTCTGCGAGGCGCGGGGCGTGCTGCATGACCGATGCGGCAAGCTGGTGGTGGCCCAGGACGCGCGCGAGGTCCAGGCACTGCGTGACCTGCAGATTCGGGCAGGCCGCAACGGCGTCGCGGTGGAGTGGCTCGATGCCGCCCAGGCCCGCGCCCTCGAGCCGCAACTGCGCTGTGAAGCGGCCCTGCTGTCCCCGTCCACCGGCATCGTCGACAGCCATGGCCTGATGCTCGCCCTCCAAGGCGACCTGCAGGCGCACGGTGGCGCCGTGGCGCTGGCTTCTGCCGTGGTGGGCGCGCGCCTGGGCCTGGGCGGCAGGCCTCATGTGGTCCGGCTCGCTGGCGGCCACGAAATCGAGGCCGACCTCCTGGTCAACGCGGCCTCGCTGCAGGCCTGTCACCTGGCCCGCCAGTTCGAGGGGCTCGATCCCGCCCAGGTGCCGCAGGCGCATCTGGCCAAAGGCAATTACTTCAGCCTCACCGGTCCGGCCCCTTTTCGCCGGCTGGTCTATCCCGCGCCTTCCGATGCCTGGCTGGGCGTGCACCTCACCCTCGATCTTGGTGGTCAGGCCCGGTTCGGTCCTGACCTGCAATGGCTGGAAGGCGACGATCCCGCCACTGTCGACTACACCGTGGATCCCCGCCGGGCCGACCAGTTCTACGGTGAAGTGCGGCGTTATTGGCCCGGCCTGCCGGAGGGCTCGCTCATCCCCGCCTACAGCGGGGTGCGGCCGAAAATCCACGGTCCTTCACAGAAAGCCCCGGACTTTCGCATCGACGGTCCGCCCGCGCACGGCATCGCCGGACTGGTCAACCTGTTTGGCATTGAATCGCCCGGCCTCACCAGCGCGATGGCCATCGGCGAGTTCGTTGCCCATGAGGTGCTGGCACTGCCGGCCCGACCCTGAGGGTGGCCGGCCGAGCCCAGGCCCCTAGGCGCGCCGCATCGCCGCCAGGGCCGACGCGGCCTCCGTCACCAGGGCCGGCCCGCGGTAAATCAGGCCGGTGTACACCTGAACCAGGTCGGCTCCGGCCTCGATCTTGTCCACCGCATCGGCGCCACTGAGCACCCCGCCCACCCCGATGATCGGGAACCCTGTGCCCAGGGCTGCACGCAACTGGCGGATCACGGCGAGACTGCCGGTGCGCACGGGCGCCCCGGACAACCCGCCCGCCTCCTGCGCATGCGGCAGGCCCTGCACGGCATCCCGCGACAGGGTGGTGTTGGTGGCCACCACTCCGTCCATCCCATGGCGGCGCAGCGCATCCGCAATCACCCCGACCTGGTCTGCATCCAGATCGGGCGCGATCTTCACGAACAACGGCACCCGGTGCCCCTGATCGGCCGCCAGGGCCTCGCGCCGCTGCGCCAGCGCCCCGAGCAGTCCATCGAGGGCGGCATCCGACTGCAGGCTGCGCAGGTTCTGGGTGTTGGGGCTGGAGATGTTGACCGTCACGTAATCCGCATGCGGATAGACCCCCTCGAGCGCGATCAGGTAGTCGTCGGTGGCGCGCTCGATCGGCGTGGCTGCGTTCTTGCCGATGTTCAGGCCGAGCACCAGGGGCGCTGTGGCGCTGGCGCCGGACGCCGCCGGGTCAGCGGCTCGAGCGGCCTGTCGCACGGCCGACCGCCGCACGTTGGCAACGAAGGCATCCAGCCCGTCGTTGTTGAACCCCAGCCGATTGATCAAGGCCTGCGCCCGCGGCAGCCGGAACATGCGCGGCTTGGGATTGCCGGGCTGTGGCAGGGGCGTCACGGTGCCCACCTCGACGAATCCAAAGCCCATGGCGGCAAATGCGTCGATGCAGCGGGCATTCTTGTCCAGCCCCGCCGCCAGGCCCACCCGGTTGGGAAACCGAAGGCCTGCGATCTCCACCGGGTCGTCGACTCGTGGCGCCGACCACAGGGCTTTCAGGGGGGTGTCCTGCAACAGGGCCAGGCTGCGCAGGGTGGCATCGTGGGCGGCCTCGGCCTCCATGGAAAACAAGCAGGGACGCACCAGGGGGTAAGGCAGCAGGGGCATGGATAATTCGGGTTTTTGGGTGATCAGCCCCGGGATTGTCGCGTGACTCAGGATGAATTGAAGACACAAGTCGGCCAGGCCGCCCTGCAGTATGTGGTCCCCGGTGAAATCATCGGGGTGGGCACCGGCTCGACCGTCAACAAATTCATCGATGCCTTGCCCACGCTGCGTGAGCCGATTGCCGGGGCCGTGTCGAGCTCCCAGGCGTCCACCGAGCGACTGCGCGCGTTAGGCATCCGGGTCCTGGATGCCAACGAGGTGGGCGAGCTGGCGGTCTACATCGACGGCGCCGATGAGATCGATGGTCGCGGCTTCATGATCAAGGGCGGCGGGGCGGCCCTCACGCGCGAGAAGATCGTGGCGGCCCAGGCGCGGCGTTTCGTCTGCATTGCCGATGAATCCAAGCGTGTGGGTGTGCTGGGGGAGTTTCCGTTGCCGGTGGAGGTGATCCCGATGGCCGTGGCGCAGGTCACGCGTCGTTTCGCGGCCCTTGGCGGCGTGGCCACGCTGCGCCTCAGCCAGGGCACGCCCCTGGTCACCGACAACGGCCAACAGATTCTGGATGTGCGCGGCCTGCGCATCCATGACCCCCTGGCGCTGGAATCGGCCATCAACCAATGGCCGGGGGTGGTGACGGTGGGCATTTTTGCCCACCAGAAGGCCGATGTCTGCCTGTTGGGCACGGCCGCCGGTGTCGAGACGCTCGAGTTCGGGCGCTGACGACCGGCGGAGGAGCTCAGCCGTAAATCGCGGCGCCGTCCTGGCCGGCCATGGGGTGCGCCGGCGCGGTCGCTTCGGGCTCTGCCACGCCCGCCTTGATATCGGGAATGCGCTTCTTCCAGTGTTCGGTCTGGTTCACGAAGGCCTCGATCCATTTCTCGAAGCTGCTGTCGTCCAGGGTGGCCAGGGGACGCCGGTCGGCGAGGATCAGGCCGTTGGTCACGTCTTCCAGGCCGATGGTCGCGCCGCCGGTGCGGTGCCAGTACAGGTTGGCCACGGCGACCTCGCGCAGCAGCCGTTCCGGTTCATCGGCCGTGACCTCGTCGAGGTAGGACGAGATCACCATCTGGGCACCGCCTTCATCGAATTCGATGTTCAGGACGATGTCCTGATCAAAGAGAAGGACGCAGCTGTTCGTGACATCGTCGAGCTTGAGTTCGGGCAGGTTCAGGGTTTTGCCGAGCGCGGCAATGAGCTGTTCGGCGATGAGGCGGTGGTTCATGCATGACCTTTCTGGATGAGCCTGAGGAAACAAAAGAATACCAAAGTACCTATCAAAGATCGAGTTGAATTTCGCGTCGGGGCCGGTGCCTGCGGTGCAGGTGGTTCCAGAGGCGGCGCAGGCGCGCCTGGATCCGCCCCCCTACGGAGGGGCGAATCTGGGGGGGTAATCCGGATTCGGTGCGCCAGACGGTGCGGGGGCGGTCGGCAAACTCCACAAACGGCTCCGTAGGTGAGGAATGGGCCGGCGGACGCCGGCTCTCACTGTCAGTAACCGTTCAGGCTGCGGTGTTCCCGCCGCGGGCCCGCGGCGGAGCGCATCAGGCCATGCCCTGGTGCCGTAGCAGTGCGTCGAGGGTCGGCTCCCGGCCACGGAAGGCCTTGAACGACTCCATGGCCGGTCGGCTGCCACCGGCCTCCAGGATTTCGGTGCGGTAGCGCCGGCCGGTTGCCGGGTCGGGATTGCCGTCCGGGCTCATCGTCTCCTCGAAGGCCGCATAGGCATCGGCCGACAGCACCTCTGCCCACTTGTAGCTGTAGTAGCCGGCGGCATAGCCGCCAGAGAAGATGTGGCTGAAGGTGTGGGGCGTCCGGCTGAAGGCCGGTGGCTGGAGCACCGACACCTCGGCCCGCACCCGATCGAGCAGGGGCATGACATCGCCCGAGGGATCATGCTCGGTGTGCAGCAGCATGTCGAACAGCGCGAATTCGATCTGCCGCAGCGTCTGCAGCCCGCTTTGGAAGTTGCGGGCGGCGAGCATCTTGTCGAAGAGCGCCCGAGGCAGGGGCTCACCGGTGTCCACATGCGACGTCATGTGCCGCAGCACCGACCATTCCCAGCAGAAGTTCTCCATGAACTGGCTGGGCAGTTCGACCGCATCCCACTCCACGCCGCTGATGCCCGAGACATCGCGTTCGTCCACCTGCGTCAGCAGGTGGTGCAGTCCGTGCCCGAACTCGTGGAACAGGGTGATCACATCGTCGTGCGTGAGCAGGGCTGGTTTGCCGCCGACACCCTCGGCAAAGTTGCACACCATGTGGGCCACCGGGGTTTGCAGCCGGCCATCGTCTGGCCGCCGCCAACGCGCCCGCACATCGTCCATCCAGGCCCCGCCCCGCTTGCCGGCCCGCGCCGCGGGATCGAGGTAGAACTGGCCGATCAACTGGCCGCGGCGCTCCAGTCGGTAGACCTCGACGCCCGGATGCCACACCGGGGCCTGGTCGCGTCGGAACTCCACTTCGAACAGCGTTTCGATAATCTTGAACAGGCCGGCGAGCACCTTGGGCGCGGTGAAGTAGGGCTTGACCTCCTGTTCGCTGAAGGCGTAGCGGGATTCCTTGAGCTTTTCCGCGATGTAAGGCCAATCCCAGGCCTGGGGATCGGCGATGCCCAGTTGCCGGGCCGCAAACGCCCGCATGTCGGCCACATCCTGCTGGGCGTAAGGGCGGGCCCGAGCAGCCAGCTCCCGCAGGAAGGTGATCACCTGGGCTGGTGATTCGGCCATCTTCGGCACCAGCGACACCTCGGCATAGGTCGTGTAGCCCAGGAGCCGCGCCTCTTCCTGTCGCAGCGCCAAGATCTCCCGCATGAGCGCGCTGTTGTCGAACCGTCGCAGGTCGGCCTCGGCCTGGTCACTGGCCCGGGTCACATAAGCTCGGTACAGCCGCTCCCGCAGCGCCCGGCTGTGCGCGAACTGCATCACCGGGAGGTAGCACGGCGCCTTCAAGGTCAGCTTGCAGCCGGTCTGGCCCTGGGCCTGGGCCGCCGCCTGGGCGGCCTCGATCACGTCGGGCGGAACGCCGTCCAGGTCGCTCGCGGGGGCGACATAGGACCAGGCATCGGTCGCGTCCAGCGCGTTTTCGCTGAACTTCTGGGTGAGTTCGGCCAGCCGCTCCTGGATCTCGGCAAATCGGATCTTGGCGGCTCCCTCAAGCTCAGCCCCGCCCAGGACGAAATTACGGATCGCGTTGCGCAGTGCCTGGCGTTGCGCAGAGTGCAGGCTGGCCGCGTCGATGGCCTTGTACTTGGCATACAGGCGTTCATCGCTGCCCAGGCGCGTCCAGAATTCGGTCACGCGGGGCAGGGCAGCGTTGTAGGCGGCTCGCAGCTCAGGGGTGTCGGCCACGCCATTGAGATGGCTGACGGCCCCCCAGGCCCGGCCCAGTCGCTCAGTGGCGGTATCCAGGGTGGCCGCCAGGTCTTGCCAGCGGGCCGGGAAGGACGGTGCCACCACGGTGTCCAGGGCCTGTTCGCAGTCCGCCAGGAGGCGGTCGACGGCCGGGCCGACCTGGTCAGGGCGGATGCGGTCGAACAGGGGCAGATCGGTGAAGTCCAGCAGGGGATTGCTCATG
>Ga0315900_10002307_pt1 | contig 29400 bp, 28 predicted proteins | sample LakEriMetagenome_FD_203521 | JGI IMG/M metagenome (GOLD analysis project Ga0315900, IMG submission 203521) | Freshwater fungal communities from buoy surface, Lake Erie, Ohio, United States - Buoy 12 MA114 | ecosystem: Environmental > Aquatic > Freshwater > Lake > Lake biofilm | place: USA: Lake...
CAGATCATGGATGGCGCGGTGCTTGCGGCGCTGCCCGAGGGGCCGCGGCCGATGGGCCCCGTCTGGGACGGGCTGATCGCCGAGGGGCGCGCCTTTGGCTGCCTGCACCGGGGCGGGTGGTGCGATGTCGGCCACCCGGGCGGCATTGCCGAGGCCGAAACGATGCTGGCCGAAGAGGCCGGCGATGGCTGAGTGGGGCGGCGTCTACGGGCTGCCGCCGGGGGTCGATTTCGCGGCCGAGGTCGCGGCCGGTCTGCGCGCTCGCATGGCGGAAGAGGCGCCCGAGACGATGGCGCGCGTGCGGATCTACGTCAACACGGCGCTCATGCGGCGGCGGATCCTTGCGGCGTTGGCGGCGGCGGGGCCCGGCTTTCTGCCCCGGATCGCCGTCGTCTCGGAAATAGGGTCCGATCCGCTCTGCACCGATCTCCCGGCGCCGGTCAGCCCGCTGCGGCGCAAGCTCGAACTCGCGCAGTTGATCGAGCGGTTGATCGCGCACGCCCCCGACACGGCACCGCGTGCGGCGGCCTTCGACCTTGCGCGCACGCTGCACGACCTGATCGAGGAAATGGCCGGCGAGGGGGTCGCGCCCGCGACGCTGGCCGCGCTCGACGTGTCGGCCCACGCAGCGCATTGGGACCGTGCGCGGCAGTTCCTCGCCATCGCCACGGGGCTCGCCCTTGGCCCCGACGCACCCCCCGACGCAGCGACACGCCAGCGCGCGGGGGTTCTTGCCCTCAGTGCCGAGTGGGAGGCACACCCCCCCCCGGACCCGGTTCTGGTCGCGGGATCGACCGGATCGCGCGGCAGCACGGCGCTGCTCATGCAGGCGGTGGCGCGGCTGCCGCGCGGGGCGCTGATCCTGCCGGGCTACGACCCCGATCTGCCGGCCGAGGCGTGGGCCGCACTCGACGACCGGATCGGGGCCGAGGATCATCCGCAGACCCGCTATCGCCGGCTTCTGGACCGGATCGGGGCGGACCGGGGTGCCGTCGGCCCCTGGACCGCGGCCCTCCCGCCCGACCCTGCGCGCAACACGCTGATCTCGCTTGCACTTCGCCCTGCCCCCGTTACCGACCAGTGGCTTGCCGAGGCGAACAAGGTGGGCGACGCGATGGTGGCGACGGCCGGCATGACGCTGATCGAGGCGCCCAGCCCGCGCGCCGAGGCAGGCGCGATCGCCCTTGTCATGCGCGAAGCGCTGGAGAGCGCGGGGCAGCGCGTCGCCCTCGTCACCCCGGACCGCACCCTTGCGCGCCAGGTCGCGGCGGCGCTCGACCGCTGGGGGATCGTCGCGGACGACAGCGCGGGCGAACCGCTCGGGCAAACGCCGCCTGGGCGGCTTTTGCGCCATGTCGCGGACCTGCGCGGCCGACGGGCCGGGATCCTCGATCTGCTCGTGGTGCTCAAGCATCCGCTTGTCTGCGCCGGGCCGGGTCGGGGCGCGCATCTGGGACGGGTGCGGGCGCTCGAGGCGCGGCTGAGGGCAAAGGGGCCGGTCTTTCCTGATGGCGCGTCACTCGGGCAGGCGCTGGCGACGATGGCTGCGGCTGGGCAGGACGCGGCCGAATCCGAGGTCTGGGGCGCGTGGCTTTGCCCCCTGCTCGACCAGGCGGCGGCACAGGGCGGCAGCGCGCCGCTTGGCCAGCACGTCGAGCAACATCGCACGCTGGCCGAGGCGCTGGCGCGCGGACCGTCGGCTGAGGGCGCCGCGCTCTGGCAGGGCCCGGCGGGCGAGGCGGCGCGCGGCGTGATGGACAGGCTCGCCGCCGACGCCGGGGCGGGCGGAGCCTTTGACGCGTCGGGCTATGCGCGCCTTCTGGCCGATCTGCTCGGGGCCGAGACGGTGCGCGAAGGCGCCGCCGCCGACCCGCGCGCGATGATCCGAGGCACGCGCGAGGCTCGGTCGGAAACGGCCGACATCATCATCCTCGGAGGCCTCAACGACGGTGTCTGGCCATCGCTGCCCCCGCCCGACCCGTGGCTCAATCGGCCGATGCGCATGGCGGCGGGCCTCGTGCCGCCCGAACGGCGGATCGGCCTTGCCGCGCATGACTTCATGCAGGCCGTGGCGGCGCGCCGGGTGATGCTGACGCGCGCGCTGCGCGACGCCGAGGCGCCAACGCTGCCCTCGCGCTGGCTGAACAGGCTGACGAACCTGCTCGGCGGGATGACGGGTCACAGGGGGCCCGAAGCGCTGTCGGCGATGCAGGCGCGCGGGGCGGCGTGGCTTGGCCTTGCCACAGCCCTCGAGGCGCCAGAGTCGCCGGTGCCGCGCGCACCCCGCCCCTCACCGCGCCCGCCGCCGGTCCAGCGCCCGCGCAAGCTGTCGGTGACCGAGATCGAGACCCTGATCCGCGATCCCTATGCGATCTATGCGCGCCATGTGCTGCGGCTCGAACCGCTCGAACCGCTTCGGCCTGAGCCCGATCCTGCGCTGCGTGGATCGGTCCTGCACAAGGTGCTCGAGGGGTTCGTGGGCGGGCGCCCCGGCCCCGAGGACGAAGCCGCAGCTGTGGCGCGGCTGATCGCGACGGCACAGCGCGTGCTGCGGGCCGAGGTGCCCTGGCCGACGGCGCGCAGCCTGTGGCTGGCGCGCATCGCCCGGGTCGCATCGGCGATCGTCCGGCACGACCGTGCGCTCGGCGGCGTACCCGTTGTGGTGGAACGGCGCGGCGCGGTGTCGGTCGGAGAGACGGGCTTCACCCTCTCGGGTCGCCCCGACCGGATCGACCTTGGCCCCGACGGGCGCGCCATCGTGACGGACTACAAGTCTGGCCAACCACCAAGCCCCGCCAGGATGGAGCATTTCGACAAGCAACTTCCGCTGCTGGGCGCGATGACGGAACGCGGCGCCTTCCATCCGCCGGGTGCGGTGCGGGTTGCAAGGATGGCGCATTTCTCGCTGGCCGATCCGAAGGCGGGCAAACCGATCGAGCCCGGGGAGGGCATGCTGGACGAGGTATGGGGGGGGCTTGTCGCACTCATCCGCGCCTATGGCCTGCCGGCGCAGGGCTTTACCGCCCGACGTGCGGCCGAGCGCGACGACAAGGCGGGGGAGTATGACGGCATCTCGCGCCATGGCGAATGGGACATCGCCGATCCGGCGGTGCCCGTCGATGTCGGCTGGGGACTTGGGGGTGGCGGGTGATGGACGACGCCACGGCCCGCCAGATCGTCGCCTCGGATCCAGTTGCCTCGACGTGGCTGTCGGCCAATGCCGGGTCGGGCAAGACCAAGGTTCTGACCGACCGCGTCGCGCGCCTTCTGATCGGGGGCACCGAGCCGGGGCGGATCCTGTGCCTGACCTATACCAAGGCGGCGGCGGCCGAGATGCAGATCCGCCTGTTCCGCCAGCTCGGCGGCTGGGCGATGCTGGACGATGCCAAGCTGGCCGAAGCGCTTGGCGGCCTCGGCGTGGCAGCGGTTGACGCGGGTCGCCTCGCCGAGGCGCGGCGCCTCTTTGCCCGGGCGATCGAGACGCCGGGGGGGCTGCGCATCCAGACGATCCACGCCTTCTGCGCGGCGCTCCTGCGGCGCTTTCCGCTCGAGGCCGGGGTCTCGCCGCTGTTTTCAGAAGCCGACGAACGCTCGATCGCCCTCCTGCGCAGCGAGATCGTCGAGGACATGGCCGACGGACCCGAGGCGGGGCTGGTCGATGCGCTGGCGGCCGATCATTCGGGCGGCGATTTCGAGGCGTTGACGGCCTCGATCGCGGCGCGGCGCGATCGGTTCGCAACCCCGCTCGACCTTGCCGGGGCGCTCTCGGCACTGGGGGCGCCGGCGGGGCTCGATCGGGACGGGGTGCTGGCCGCCGCCTTCGCGGGGGACGAGGGTTCGGTTCTGGCCCATGCAGCCGAGGTGATGGCGGCCGGCCTCCAGTCTGACCAGGCGGCGGCCGCCACGATGAAGGCCCTGGTTCCAGCCATGGCGGCACCCGATCTGGGCGACCTGCGCGCGCTCGAGGATCTGCTGCTCTATCGCGGTGACGCCACCGATCCCTTCGGCCCCAAATCCGACAGGATGCCGACCAAGGCGCTGCGCAACCGCCACCCCGACGTGTTCACGCCCCTTGCCGCGCTGATGCAGCGCGTGGCGCATGCGCGCCGGCTGCGGGTGGCGCTGGCGGCGGCAGAGCGGACGGTGGTTCTGCACCGATTTGCCAAGGCCTTCGTGCGCCACTACGAAGCCGCCAAGGCCCGCCACGGCTGGCTCGATTTCGATGACCTCATCACCCGGGCGAGCGGGCTGCTCGCGGCCTCGCCGTTGGCGCAATGGGTGCTCTACCGGCTCGACGGCGGGCTCGATCACATCCTCGTCGACGAGGCGCAAGATACCTCGCCCGGCCAGTGGGCCGTGATCGCACGCCTCGCCGAAGAGATGACAGCGGGCGAGGGCGCGCGCGACGGGGTGCCGCGGACGCTGTTCGTGGTGGGAGACAAGAAGCAATCGATCTATTCCTTTCAGGGCGCCGACCTCTTGGCCTTTGACCGGGTGCAGGGGCAGTTCTCGGCGCAGATGGCGCTGTCGCAGGCGCCCTTGCGCAGCCTGACGCTCGATCATTCCTTCCGGTCCTCGGTCGCGATCCTGCGCGCCGTCGATGCGACCTTCGCGCCCGAGGGCGAGGCGGCACTCGGGACCGAGGTACGCCATCTGGCATTCCAGGGCGCGATGCCGGGCCGGGTGGAACTGTGGCCTGCGCCAGAGGCGGAACCCGCGGCCGACGAGGGGCACTGGACCGACCCGGTGGACCGCCCGGGGCCGGGCGACCCCGAGGCGGTCCTCGCTCGCAAGATCGCGGCCCATGTGCGCGACCTGATCGCTGCCGGCACGACCATACCGACCCGCGCCGGTCCGCGGCGGATGCACGAGGGCGACGTGCTGATCCTCGTGCAGCAGCGCCGCCGGCTCTTTGCCGAGCTGATCGCGGCGTGCAAGGCGGCGGGGCTTCAGGTGGCGGGGGCAGACCGGCTGCGGCTGGGGGGCGAAATGGCGGTGCGCGACATCGCGGCGCTTCTGTCCTTCATCGCCAATCCGGCCGATGATCTGGGGCTTGCGACCGCGCTCCGCTCGCCCCTGTTCGGCTGGGACGAGGAGCGGCTCCACGCGCTCGCGCAGGGGCGCTCGGGCGATCTGTGGTCGGCGCTCCGGCAGGATTCGGCCTCGGCCGCCGTGGTGGCGGTGCTGGGAGATCTGCGCGACCGGTCCGATTTCCTGCGGCCTTTCGACCTGATCGACCGGATCCTCACCCGCCACGACGGCCGCCGGCGCCTGATCGCGCGCCTCGGGGCCGAGGCCGAGGACGGCATCGACCAGCTTCTGGCGCAGGCGATCGCCTATGAACGCGATAGCGTGCCCTCGCTCACGGGGTTTCTGGGCTGGATCGAGGGGGCCGATGTCGAGGTCCGCCGGCAGGCGGATGCGGCGGGCGCGCGGCTTCGGGTGATGACCGTGCATGGGGCCAAGGGTCTGGAGGCACCCATCGTGATCTTGCCCGATTGCGGCGACCGGCGGGTGTCGGATCGCGACGAGATCGTGCTGGCCGAGGGGTTGCCGCCACTGCGCCGTGCGGCATCGAAGGAAGAACGCCCCGACGCGATCGCGCGCGCCCACGACGAAAGCGGCGCCCGGGCCGAGGCAGAGCGGCGCAGGCTTCTCTATGTCGGCATGACGCGGGCCGAGGCGTGGCTCATCGTCGCGACGCCGTCAGTGCCGCGGTCTGGGCAAAGCTGGCACAAGCTCGTGGAGGAGGGGCTGCGACGGGCGGGCGCCGAGGCCTGCGATACGCCGACCGGCACGGGGCTGCGGCTGGCGCATGGCGCATGGCCCGCGGCCGATTCCGTCGCACTCGCCCGGACAGCCCCGCCCGCGTTGCCAGTGCCGCCCGACTGGGCACGCACCCGCCCCCGCCCCGCTGCCTTCGTGCCCGACTGGATCAGCCCCACGGATCTGGGCGGTGCCAAGGTGCTGGGCGAAGCCGGGGCGGATGCGACCGAAAGCATGGGCGCGATGGCCTATGGCAGCGCGCTGCACCTGCTGCTGGAGCATCTGCCCGATGTGCCAACTGCCGAGCGCGCCGCCATTGCCGCGCGCCTCGTGCCCGATGCCGCGCTCCGCGCCCCGGCGGTGGCGCAGGCGGTGGCGCTGATCGATGCACCGACGCTGCGCGATGTCTTCCACCCGGGAGCCGGGGCGACGGTGATGCGCGAGGTCGCGCTGGCCACGCCGGGCCCCGGCGGCATCCCGTTGATGGGCATCATCGACCGGCTGATCCTGACGGAGGGCCGGGCGCTTGCGATCGACTACAAGACAAACCGGATCGTGCCTGCGGACGCGGACGCCGTACCCGAGGGTCTTGTGCGGCAAATGTCCGCGTATCGCCACGCGCTCGGCGCAATCATGCCGGGACGGCGGATCGAGATCGCGATCCTTTGGACCGCGACAGGCCAGATGATGACGCTCGACCCCGCCGCGCTCGACCGCGCGGCGACCGAGATCGGGCTTGGCGGTGCCGCTTCGGGCGACCTTGACGCGGGGGGGGGCGATCCCTAGCTTGGGCCGGTTACCGACCCCGATGGAGATATGTCATGGCCACCACGCCCGTCACCGATGCGACCTTCGAGGCCGAGGTGCGCAACTCGCCGATCCCGGTCGTCGTCGACTTCTGGGCCGAATGGTGCGGGCCGTGCCGGATGATCGGCCCGGCGCTCGAGGAATTGTCGGCCGAATACGCAGGCCGGGTGAAGATCGTGAAGGTCAACGTCGATGACAACCCCGCCTCGCCCGCGCAACTGGGCGTGCGGGGGATCCCGGCGCTGTTTCTGTTCAAGAACGGGCAGGTCGTGTCGAACAAGATCGGCGCGGCGCCCAAGGCCGCGCTGCAAAGCTGGATCAACAGCGCACTCTGAGCGGGGCCGGGCAGATGGCCGAGGGCGGCGCGCCGGGCTGGCACGGCACCACGATCCTTGCCGTGCGGCGCGGCGGCCGGGTCGTGGTCGCGGGCGACGGGCAGGTGAGCCTCGGGCAGACCGTCATCAAGGGCACGGCGCGCAAGGTGCGCCGGCTCTCGCCCGGTGGGCATGAGGTGGTGGTGGGATTCGCGGGGTCGACCGCGGATGCCTTCGCGCTCCTCGAGCGGCTCGAGAAGAAGCTCGAGGCGATGCCAGGCCAGATCGGGCGGGCCTGTGTCGAGCTGGCCAAGGACTGGCGCACCGACCGCTATCTGCAAAAGCTCGAGGCGATGCTGATCGTCACCGACGGCGCGGGCCTCTTCGTGGTGACGGGGGCGGGGGACGTGCTCGAACCCGAGCACGACGTGGCCGCGATCGGGTCGGGCGGGATGTATGCGCTCGCGGCCGCGCGGGGGCTGATGGAGACGGACGGCGACGCCGAGACGATCGCCCGCAAGGCGATGGCGATCGCGGCCGAGATCTGCGTCTATACGAACGGCAACCTGACGGTCGAGACGATCGGCCGGGACTGAGCGCGAGGATCCCCCATGACCGACCTGACCCCGCGCGAGATCGTGGCCGAGCTTGACCGCTTCATCGTCGGGCAGGCCGAGGCCAAGCGGGCGGTGGCGGTGGCGCTGCGCAACCGCTGGCGCCGCCGTCGCCTGCCCGAGGGGCTGCGCGAGGAGGTCTATCCCAAGAACATCCTGATGATCGGCCCGACGGGCGTCGGCAAGACCGAGATCTCGCGCCGGCTCGCCAGGCTCGCGCGCGCCCCCTTCCTCAAGGTCGAGGCGACGAAGTTCACCGAGGTGGGCTATGTCGGGCGCGACGTGGACAGCATCATCCGCGATCTGGTCGATGCCGCGATGATCGAGACGCGCGCGCGGATGCGCGAGGCGGTGCGCGACCGCGCCCACCGCGCGGCCGAGGACCGGGTGATCGCGGCGCTCGCCGGCCCCGACGCGCGCGAGCAGACTCGCGAGATGTTCCGCGGCAAGCTCAAGCGGGGTGAGCTCGATGCCACGATGATCGAGGTCGAGGTGGCCGACAGCGCCAACCCGCTGGGTGGGCTCGAACTGCCCGGGCAGATGGGCGGGATGGGGGCGGTGAACCTCGGCGACCTGCTGGGCCGGGCCTTCGGCGGGCGGCGCACGCGCAAGCGGATGAGCGTGGCCGAAAGCCATACGGTGCTGCTCGGCGAAGAGGCCGACAAGCTGCTCGACGACGAGGCGGTGAAGCTCGAGGCGCTGCGCGCGGTGCAGGAGGACGGGATCGTCTTCATCGACGAGATCGACAAGGTCTGCGCGCGCGCCGAGACCCGCGGCGCGGATGTGAGCCGCGAGGGCGTGCAGCGCGACCTGCTGCCGCTGATCGAGGGCACGAGCGTGTCGACCAAGCACGGCGCGGTGCGCACCGACCACATCCTCTTCATCGCCTCGGGGGCCTTCCACATCGCCAAGCCCTCGGACCTCCTGCCCGAATTGCAGGGGCGGCTGCCGATCCGGGTGGAGCTGAAGCCGCTCACCGAGGGCGATTTCGCCCGCATCCTGACCGAGACGGAAAACGCGCTGACGCGGCAATACGCCGGGCTGATGGCGACCGAGGGGGTCGAGGTCGTCTTTGCCGAGGACGGGATCGCGGCGGTCGCGCGCATCGCCGCCGAGGTGAACCGCAGCATCGAGAACATCGGGGCGCGGCGGCTCCATACGGTGATGGAGCGGATCTTCGAGGATCTGTCGTTCGATGCGCCCGAGCGGGCCGGGGCGCGCGTCGTGATCGATGCGGCCCATGTCGAGGCGCATCTGGGCGATCTCGCGCGGTCGTCCGACCTCAGCCGCTACGTCCTCTAGCCTCAGTGCGCCCGGGCGCGGCGCAGGCAGACATACCACGCACCCCCGCCGCCGTGGCGGGCGTGCGAGGGCATGACCTCGAGCACGATCCGGTCAAGCGGGGGCAGCGCAAGCCAGCGGGGTAACTGGTGGCGCAGCACGCCGCGGGGCACCGGGATCGGGCCGTCATCCTCGCCCTCGCGACCCTTGCCGGTGATGACGAGGACAAGGCGCAGACCGGCTGCATGCGCCTCGCGCAGGAAGGACACGAGCGCGGGGTGCGCTTGGGCAAGGGTGAGGCCGTGCAGATCGATGCGCGCCTCGGGCACGGATTTGCCGCGCCTGAGTCGAGCGGCCGCATGGCCATCGAGGCGCGTGGGCGCGCGGGCAAAACGTTCGGCAAGCGACGGCGCCAGATCGATCCCGGATGCCGCAGCCGGTGCCGTGGCGCCGATCCGAAAGGGCCTGATGGCTGCAGCCGGGACGACAGCACGCGCATGGGGGGCAACGGGTTCGGGAATGGCCGAGGGCAGAGCGGCCTTCTTCCGCGCGCGCGCGTTCAGCGGGCGCGCCGTGCGGGCGACGGCGTCCCAGAGATCCTGTTCGTCATTGGCGATGCGTCTTGGCATCGCGCCCACCCTCCGGTTGGCACCGACCGCATCCCGCGCGCCTCATTCCGAGGTGGCGACAAGCTGCCAGTTCGGATCCTTGGATGCCATCTTGCGCGCGAAGGTCCAGACATCGCGCTGCCGGCGGATCTCGGTCGGGCTGCCTTCGACGATATCGCCCGCCGCATTGCGTGCAACCGATGTCAGTTCCCCGACGAATCGGACGGTCAGTTGCGCCTCGCGCGTGTCGCGATCGAAAGTCGCATCGTGGAGCGTCAACTCGCGCAGGCCGATGAAATGTGCCTCGATCACGAGGCCTGCGCTCTGGCGCTGGTCGATGACGTCGGCGAAGCTCTGATAGACATCGGGCGACAGGAAGGGCACCACCGGGTCGAGATCGCCCTTCTCGAACGACATCAGGATCATCTCGTAGGCGCTCCGCGCGCCGTGGAGGAAGTCACCGACGCCAAACGCGGGTTCCGCCTGCTTCATCGCGGCCAGCGCGCGTGCGGCATCGCTGCCCTCGGCCACATGGTCGACGATGTCGCGATCCGGCCCACCTTCGATCACCTCGAAGTCGCGGCGGCGCGCCTTGGGTTCGATCGCCGAGGGCGGGGGGGCGGGGGGCTTCTCGAAGCCGTCGCGGGTGCCGAGCACCCGACGCAAGCGCAAGATCAGGAAGATCGCGATACCGGCGAGGACCAGAAGCTGGATGATCGGCGAATTCATGGGTTCCCCACTGCAAGACGGCGCCTTCGGTATCTATGTCGCGATGCCGCACCTGTCCACCGTCCGCGGCGTCCTTATCGCATCCACCCGGCCGTGCGGGGATTGAGGGACGGGGCCACGGGTGCTAGAGTTCTGGGAAAAGTGCATTCGAGAGGCGGACCATGACTGACGACCAGACCCCGGCCACCCCGGCGCAACCCCCTTCCCAGCCAGTGGCGCAGCCCAGATTGCAGATCCTGACGCAGTGCATCCGCGACGTGTCGTTTGAGAATGCGCTGGCTCAGAAAGGACAATACACGGGCGAAATGACGCCGGTGGTGGAAGTGCAGGTCTCGCTCGACGCGCGCCGGCAGGGCGCCGAGAACCGCTTCGAAGTGATCCAGAAGTACCGCATCACCGCCAAGGACCGCGCCACGACCGAGACGGTGTTCCTCATTGAACTCGACTACGGGGTGCTCGTGGCGATCGACGGTGTTGCGCCCGATCAGATGCATCCCTTCCTGCTCATCGAAGTGCCGCGGCAGGCGTTTCCCTGGGTGCAGCGGATCGTGGCCGATCTGACGCGGGACGGGGGCTTTCCGCCGCTGCGCCTTGAGCAGATCGATTTCCTGGCGCTCTATCGGCAGGAAATCGCGCGGCGTGTGCGGAAGCCGGCGGCTGGCGATGCGCAGGCCGACGCTCAGCCCACGTCGTAACGCAGCCAGAGAGCCGTCGGCCCCAGACCTTCGACGAGTTGCATGTGCAGCGCCTTCTCGGCGTCGCTGAGGCGGGGCGCAAGCGGGCGGGGGCGCGGCCCCGGGCGCCAGTCGGCGTCGGCGACGCCAGATTGCGCGGTTGCACCGGGCTGGGGGGCGGCCTGAACACTCAACCCGAAATCGGGTTGACGGCCCCCCACGAGCTCAAGATAGACCTCTGCCAGCAACTCGCAGTCGAGAAGAGCGCCATGCCGCGTGCGGGCGGACAGATCGACACCGAAGCGGCGGCAGAGCGCATCGAGGCTGGCAGGTGCGCCCGGGAAGCGCGCGCGCGCCATCGCGAGCGTGTCGAGCGCTGCAGCGGGCGGCAGTGACGCAAGTCCGAGCCTGCTGAACTCGGCGTTGAGAAAGCGCAGATCGAAGGCGGCGTTGTGGATCACGAGGCGGGCGCCCTCGATGAAGGCGCGCAATTCCTGGGCCACCTGGGCAAAGAATGGCTTGTCGCGCAGGAAATCATCTCCTAGGCCATGAACCTCGAAGGCTTCGGTCGGCACGCTGCGCTCGGGGTTGAGGTAGCGGTGAAAGGTCCGGCCTGTCGGCAGGTGATTCCACAGCTCCACCGCGCCGATCTCTACTATCCGATGGCCTTCAGCGGGGTCGAGGCCGGTGGTTTCGGTATCGAGCACGACCTCACGCATCGCGGCTGCTCCGGATATAGGCGATCAGGGCATCGGCATAGCCTGCGACGACCTCGAGCGACAGCGTCTCGACGATGTGGTCGGCACGGGCTCGTTTCTGGTCGTCGGGCATCTGACGGGCGAGGACGGCGGCCAGTTCCGCCTCGGTCATGCCCCCGCGGGCAATGAGGCGCGCGCGCTGCACGGCGGGGGGTGCGGTGACGACGAGAACCGCGTCGCAGCCGCTCTCCGCGCCCGTTTCAAAAAGAAGGGGGATGTCGAGCAGCACGATGTCAGCCCGCGACGCGGCGATGAAGGCCTGCCGGTTGGCTGCAACCAGCGGATGGACAATCGAGGAGACGCGATCGAGAACCGCGGGTTCGGCCGCGATCAGCGCCTTGAGTGCTGGGCGCGAGACGGATCCGTCAGCCGCGATGGCGGCGGGAAAGACAGCACCGATCGCCGCTGCGGCTGCGCCGTCCGCCGCATAGAGGCGATGCACGGTCGCATCGGCATCCCAGACGGGTATCCCGCGGGCGGCAAAGGCGGCTGCGGTAGTGGACTTGCCCATGCCGATTGAGCCGGTCAGGCCAAGGCGAAACGGGGCCTTCATGGTCCGAGGACCGCGCGGCGCAGCGCTTCGTCTACCACGGGCTCAAGCCCGAACCAGCGGGCAAAGCCAGGCACGGCCTGATGGAGAAGCATGCCCAGACCGTCGACGGGGCGCAGACCTCGCGCGCGTGCCTGGGCGAGCAGGTCGGTTTCGAGCGGAGTATAGACGAGATCGGAAACGACGACCCCCGCGACGGCACGGGAAAGGTCGATCACGAGCGGCGGCTGCCCGGACATACCGAGCGATGTTGTGTTGACGATGACCGAGGCATCGGCGACGGCGCTGCTGCGCGCCTCCCACTCGATCGTCTCGACACGGTCACCGAAGGCCTTGGCGAGGTCAGCCGCGCGATCCAAACTACGGTTCGCAAGAAGGATCCGAGGGGTGCCACGGGCCAGAAGAGCATGCAGGACGGCGCGCGCGGCTCCACCGGCGCCGAGCACCAGCGCAGGGCGGTCGGCAGTGTTCCAGCCCGGGGCCCCCTGATCGAGATTGTGCAAAAAGCCGGGAGCGTCCGTGTTCTGGGCGTGATAGCCTCCGCCGGGCAGGAAGGTGAGGGTGTTCGCCGCGCCGATGGCGCGCGCGGCGGCATCGGCGGAGGCAGCTCCGGCGAGTGCCGCTTCCTTGTGGGGGAGGGTGACGTTGACGCCGACGAACCCCGCACGCGGCAGAGCCGCGAGGACCTGCGGCAGATCGGCCGGCGCGACATCGAGAGGGACGTAGTGTCCTGGCAAACCATGCCGGGCCAGCCAGTGTCCGTGGAGTCGCGGGGACCGGCTGTGTGCGACGGGGTGGCCAATGACGCCTGCAAGCGGGATGCGTGGCGCACTCATGACTCGAGCACCCCGTGTCGGCGGAGTATGTCGAGGAGTGGCGTGAGCGGCAGGCCCAAGATACCCTCGCGCGAGCCTGAAACATCGGTGAAAAGGTCGGGATGATCCTCGTAGCGGTAGCAGCCGACACTCTCGAGAATGCTGGGCAGGCCATCAGCCAGATGTGCGTCGATGTCGTCCGGGCCAAGCGGGCGCATCTGCATCCGGCAGACTTCGACATGGCGCCAGATCGGGCGATGCTCGGAGTATAGAACGGCGGCCGAATGGAGGCGGTGCGTCCGCCCCGAGAGGCGGGAGAGCACACTCGCAGCCTGCGCGGCCGTCTCGGCCTTGGCGAAGATCTCACCTTCGCAGTCGAGGATCTGGTCGGCACCGATCACATATTGGACAGCGCTCGCTCGCGCCGAAGCGCGGCGCGCCTTGGCTTCGGCGAGCGCATCAGCGATGTCGCCGGGCGCTGCCTCCTCGGCCGCCAGCGCGGCGCGAAGGCTCTCTTCGTCGATCCGCGCCGGCTGAACGGCAAAGCGCACTCCGGCGGCTTCGAGCAGCGCGCGCCGTGTGGCGGAGGCAGAAGCGAGGAGGATCCGCGGTTCGGTCATGTGGACAGGGTTGTGGATGTTCTTCTCATGGCTACCACGGGGCGCGACCGTGCGGAAGGGCGGGGCGGAGAGTGACACCGTTTTGGGGGAGATGAACGGAAAGTCGCAAGTGACAACCCCGATGTTCGGAAGCTTTGGCGATGGGTGTGGAGGGCGCGACGGGATGACAGAAATGGGCCGACAATACACAGGACACGGGATGATCATATGGAATAAAAGTAATATATTACATGTGTTTAACTTGGTCTTGGCGGCTCTGTGAGCAACTTTTCGATCGCTTTCCACAGCAGGGATGCTGGGGCGAGCTTTGTGGAGAAACCGGGATATCCAGATGTCCACAGGGTATTCAACAACGGAATCCTTTCTATGATAGTTCCTTCGGAAGAAGATAGGAGAGGTCTGACATGGCGGATATCTATCCCTGGGTGAAGGCCCTGCACATCGTCTCGGTCATCTCGTGGATGGCGGGTCTGTTCTATCTGCCTCGGCTTTATGTCTATCATGCCGAGCGTGTCGCGCCGGAGTTACCGGCAGCGGAAGAGTTGTTCTGCACCATGGAGCGCCGATTGCTGCGGGCGATCATGAATCCGGCCATGATCGCGACCTGGGTTTTCGGGCTCCTCCTCGTGCTGACACCCGGGATCGTGGACTGGTCGCTTGCATCGTCCTGGGTCAAGGCCGTGGCGGTTCTGGCCATGAGTGCGTTTCACATGTGGCTTGCGCGCGTCCGACGCGACTTTGCCGAGGGGCGCAACCAGCGGACGGGCCGCAGCTATCGGATCATGAACGAGGTTCCGACGCTCCTCATGCTGGTGATTGTCTTTGCAGTGGTGCTGCGGTTCTGAAGGGCAGGTTGACTTTGGGCATGATTTCGCGCTAGGAGGCCGTTGGGCGGCCATCCGGCTGAACCCGTTCCCCCTACGACAACATGCTCTGCCGCCATGAGCGGCCGACCCGGAGACAGACATGCAGCAGCTTCGGCTAGCCGAACTCAAGGCCAAGACCCCGGCCGATCTTCTGGCCATGGCCGAGGAGTGGGAGATCGAGAACGCGTCGTCCATGCGCAAGGGCGAGATGATGTTCAGTCTCCTCAAGGAGCACGCCGAGGAAGGCTGGGAGATCGGCGGCGATGGTGTCCTCGAAGTTCTGCAGGACGGTTTCGGGTTCCTGCGCTCGCCCGAGGCGAATTATCTGTCTGGACCCGACGACATCTATGTCTCGCCCGAGATGATCCGTGTCTGGTCCTTGCGGACGGGTGACACGGTAGAGGGCGTTATCCAGGCACCGAACGACAATGAGCGCTATTTCAGTCTGACCAAGGTGACGCGGATCAACTTCGACGATCCCGAACGGGCGCGCCACAAGGTGCACTTCGACAACCTGACGCCGCTCTATCCCGATGAGCGCTTCAAGCTCGAACTCGAGGATCCGACGGTGAAGGACCGCTCGGCGCGGATCATCGATCTTGTGGCCCCCATCGGGAAGGGCCAGCGCAGTCTGATCGTGGCGCCGCCGCGGACGGGCAAGACGGTGCTGTTGCAGAACATCGCACATTCGATCGAGCAGAACCACCCCGAGTGCTACATGATCGTGCTCCTCATCGACGAGCGGCCCGAGGAGGTGACCGACATGCAGCGCAGCGTGAAGGGCGAGGTCATCTCCTCGACCTTCGACGAGCCGGCGACGCGCCATGTGGCGGTGGCGGAGATGGTGATCGAGAAGGCCAAGCGGTTGGTCGAGCACAAGCGCGACGTGGTCATCCTGCTCGATTCGATCACGCGGCTCGGGCGGGCGTTCAACACGGTGGTACCGTCCTCGGGCAAGGTGCTGACCGGGGGGGTCGATGCCAACGCCCTGCAACGCCCGAAGCGCTTTTTCGGCGCGGCACGCAACATCGAGGAGGGCGGATCTCTCACGATCATCGCGACCGCGCTGATCGATACGGGTAGCCGGATGGACGAGGTCATCTTCGAAGAGTTCAAGGGCACCGGCAACTCGGAAATCGTGCTCGACCGCAAGGTGGCGGACAAGCGGATCTTCCCGGCAATGGACATCCTCAAGTCCGGAACGCGCAAGGAAGAGTTGCTCGTTCCCAAGAACGATCTGCAGAAGACCTATGTTCTGCGCCGGATCCTGAACCCGATGGGGACGACGGACGCGATCGAGTTCCTGATCTCTAAGTTGAAGCAAACAAAGAGCAATTCGGATTTCTTCGACTCGATGAACAGCTGACGGCCCTGAGGGGGGAGCCGGGTGGACACGATCTTTGCGCTCGCGACAGCCCGCGGCCGGGCAGGCGTCGCGGTTGTGCGTCTATCGGGTCCGCGTGCCGCAGCAGCGGCACGCGAGGTCGCGGGTGCCTTGCCGCCCGCCCGCAGACTGGCGCTGCGGGAGATTCGCGACGGGACCGAGGTGCTCGACCGCGCGCTGGTCGTCCATTTCCCGCGTGGCGCGAGCTTTACGGGCGAAGAGGTCGTCGAATTCCACCTGCACGGGAGCATCGCCATCGTCCAGGCGGTGCTGCGCCGCATCGGGAGGATCGAGGGTCTGCGCCTCGCGCAACCGGGAGAGTTCACGCGCCGGGCACTCGCGAACGAGCGGCTCGATCTCTCGGAGGTCGAGGGTCTCGCTGATCTGATCGAGGCCGAGACCGAAGCGCAACGCCGGCAGGCTATGCGTGTGATGGCAGGAGCTCTTGGCGAGAGGGCGGCGCAGTGGCGCAAGGCAGCGATCGCGATCCTCGCGCGGGTGGAAGTCGGCATCGACTTCGCCGAGGAGGATCTTCCGCCCGAGGAGAGCTTGGGAGTCACTCGGGCCATCGGGGATCTGATCGGGGATCTGGAGGCCGAGCTGCGCGGCTACACGGCGGCGGAACGTATCCGTGAGGGCTTCGAGGTCGCGATCCTCGGACCACCCAACGCGGGGAAGTCGACGCTCCTGAACCGACTGGCGGGGCGAGAGGCCGCGATCACCTCCGAGATCGCCGGCACCACGCGCGACGTGATCGAGGTGCGGATGGAGATCGGCGGTCTGGCGGTGACTTTGCTCGACACTGCTGGGTTGCGCGAGACGACAGATCCGGTCGAGGCGATCGGGATATCGCGGACACGGACGCGGGCGGACGCCGCTGACCTCCGGATTGTCCTGATCGCTCCGGATGGCAGCGGGGCGGACGATCTCGCGCTTGGGCCCGACGATATCGTGCTGCATGGCAAATGCGACATCACCCATCGCACCCCGGGTGTGTCGGGGCGAACAGGCGAGGGAATAGATGCCCTGTTTGCGCAGATCGCGGAGCGCTTGGGCGCACGGACGGCCTCGGCGGGGCTAGTGACGCGGGCGCGCCATCGCGCCGCAGTCGAAGGTGCGGTGCGCGCCTTGCAGGCCGCGGCGGAGCCCAAGGGCGCGGAATTGCGCGCCGAGGATCTGCGGCAGGCGCTGCGGCAGCTCGACTCCATTGTCGGGCGCGTTGATGTGGAGCATATACTCGACGAGATCTTCGCCGCCTTCTGCATCGGCAAGTAGGAGTGTTTCACGTGAAACAGCACCCCGTCGTCATCATCGGTGGAGGGCATGCCGGAACCGAGGCAGCGGCCGCGGTGGCACGGATGGGCGTGCAGGCCCTGCTCGTGACGCATGACGCCTCGCGGATCGGCACGATGTCGTGCAATCCGGCAATCGGTGGCCTTGGCAAGGGCCATCTTGTGCGCGAGATCGATGCCCTCGACGGGGTGATGGGCCGTGCCGCGGACTTAGGGGGTATCCAGTTCAGGCTCCTCAACCGCTCAAAGGGGCCGGCGGTGCAGGGGCCGCGCACCCAAGCCGATCGAGCGCGCTATCGCGCGGCGGTTCAGGGACTGCTTGCGGAAATCGATGGGCTGTCCATCCTCTCGGGCGAAGTGATCGACATCGACTGCTCTGGCGGCCAAGTCCGTGCCGTCGTGCTCGCCGATGGCACCCGGATCAAGACGGCGGCTGTCATCCTGACCGCGGGCACATTTCTAGCTGGCGTCATGCATTGCGGCCAAACCCAGACGAGCGGGGGTAGGGTCGGCGATGCCGCAAGCCTGCGTCTCGCCGCGCGGCTGGCCGAAATCATGCCCTCACGCGGGCGGCTAAAAACCGGGACGCCTCCACGCCTCGACGGGCGCACGATCGACTGGAGCCTGACAGGCAGCCAACCCGCGGACGATGAGCCGGTGATGCTCTCTTTCCTCAATACCGCGCCCGTGCTGCGGCAAGTGTCGTGCGGCATCGTCCACACGAGCGCGAAGACCCATGAGATCATCGCGGAAAACCTGCATCGCTCGGCCCTTTATGGCGGCGCGATCACGTCGGTGGGGCCGCGCTATTGCCCCTCAATCGAAGACAAGGTCGTGCGGTTCGCCGACCGCGAATCGCACCAGATCTTTCTGGAGCCGGAGGGTCTGGACGATCCGACGGTCTATCCCAACGGCCTGTCGAATTCGCTGCCGGCAGAGATTCAACTCGGCATCGTCCGCTCGATCCCGGCACTTGCCAATGCGCGGATCCTGCAGCCCGGATACGCCATCGAATACGACTATTACGACCCCCGGGGACTAGATCCCACCCTCGAAACCCGGTCGGTCGCAGGGCTTTACCTTGCCGGGCAGATCAACGGGACGACGGGGTACGAGGAAGCCGCCGCGCAAGGCCTCGTGGCCGGGTTGAACGCGGCCTGTCTGGCAAGCGGGCGGGAACCAATCCGTTTCTCGCGCGCCGACTCCTATATCGGCGTCATGATTGACGATCTCGTCACGCGTGGCGTGAGCGAACCCTATCGCATGTTCACCTCGCGCGCGGAGTTCAGGCTGAGCCTGAGGGCTGATAACGCCGACCAGCGGCTGACCCCGCGCGGCATCGTGGCCGGCTGCGTCGGCGTGGCGCGAGCCGAGGCCTATTCGCGCAAGGCAGAGGCCATTGAAGCCTTGCGCGGAACGCTCGAGGCGCAGGTTTTCACCCCCAATGCCCTGCGCGCGGCCGGGATCGAGGTCAGCCTCGATGGCGCACGTCGCAGTGCGCTCGAGGTTCTTGCGTTGTCGGGCGTCGGCGTCGACGATGTTGCCCGGCTCGTCCCCGAACTCGCCAAGGCCGATCCAGCCATTGCGGCGCAACTCGCCTGTGATGCAGCCTATCTCAACTATCTGCCTCGCCAACGCGATATGGCCGAGGCGCTTCAGCGCGACGCAGCGGAGCGGATCCCGGAGGATTTCGATTACGGCACCATTGGTGGCCTTTCCACCGAACTGCGCATCAAGCTCGAGCGGCAGCGCCCGGCCGATCTCGATCAGGCGGGCCGCATCGAGGGGATGACGCCGGCGGCACTTCTGCTCATCCTCGGCCGCTTGCGCCGCGCGCGGCCGCAGCGGGCCGCGAGATGACGCCAGAGGCGCTTGCGGCGCTAGCCGGATGGGACATCGACGTGGAGGCGCATCAGCGCCTCGCACGCTTCGTTGGCCTCGTCGAACGGTGGACTAACAAAATCAATCTGATTGCTCCGACACCGACCGACCAGATTTGGCAAAGGCATGTAGCCGACTGCGCACAACTGCTCCCGTATATCCCCCGTGATGCGCGGCGGCTGGTCGATCTGGGCTCTGGAGGCGGGTTTCCAGGGGTGATCCTCGCGATCCTGACGGAGGGCCGCCAGCCACTGCCGGAGATCATCCTGATCGAAAGCGACAGCCGAAAGGCGGCGTTCCTGCGCACAGCCGCAGCGACACTCAGCCTTCAGGTCCGAATTGAGGCTGCGCGGGCCGAAGCTATCCTACCGCTGAGCGCTGATGTCGTGACGGCGCGCGCCCTCGCACCACTTGGCACGCTCATGCCGCTCGTCTTGCGCCACCTCGCGCCGGAAGGCGTTGGCATTTTGCCCAAGGGCAGGCATTATCGCATCGAACTTGCCGGGAGCGACACGGCGGGGCTCTCGATCCGGTCGGAGCCGAGCCGGACTGACCCCGAGGCGGCGATTCTGTTGATCGGGCGGGCGAGAGATGGACGAGACTGAGCAGCGCGCCATGCCAAGAATCATTGCCATCGCCAACCAGAAGGGCGGGGTTGGCAAGACGACGACCGCTGTCAATCTGGGCGCAGCCTTTGCCGAGGCCGGTCGGCGCGTGCTGATCATCGATCTCGATCCTCAGGGCAACGCCTCGACCGCACTTGGCATCCCGATGGAGGCGCGTGCGATCAGCATGACAGAAGTTATTCTTGGCGAGGCGCGTCTTCACGACGCCATTCGCCCGACGGAAACAGAGACCCTCCGCATCGCACCGGCGACCACCGATCTGTCGGGGATGGGCCTGCACCTTGCCCAGCAGAAGGGAAGGCTGCGGGTTCTGCGCGGGGCGATCCGCGAGGCTGCGGCGGACGCGATTGCCGGCTTTGACATCATCTTGATCGATTGTCCGCCATCGCTGAACCTCCTCACGCTCAACGCGCTCGCGACCGCAGATTCCGTGCTTGTACCGTTGCAGTGCGAGTTCTTTGCGCTCGAAGGCCTCTCGCAGCTTCTGCTCACCATTCGCGAGTTGCGTCAGGTGACCAATCCCGAGTTGAGGATCGAGGGGATCGTGCTGACGATGAACGACCCGCGCAACCGGCTTGCCCGCGAGGTTGAAAAGGATGTGCGCACGACGCTGGGCGCGCTCGTGTGCGAGACGGCGATCCCGCGCAACGTCCGCATCAGCGAAGCACAGTCGCATGGTAAGTCCGTGCTGAGCTACGATCGCCTCTCGAAGGGCAGCGTCGCCTATCAAGCGCTTGCGCGGGAGTTGCTCGGCCGGGTTCAGGCGGTGCCGAAGGAGGTTGTGGCATGAGCGGTGGCAAGACACCTCCGCCGCGCCTGGGCCGCGGGCTCTGGGCGTTGCTTTCGGAGGGCGAGGCCGAGGTGGCGGCGCAGACGTCAGCTGGTGCCGCATCAGCGCTTGCGGCACAGCCCGCGGCGCGAAGTGAATTGCCCCTCGGAACCCGTATCCCGGTCGAGTTGGTCCGGCCCAATCCGGCACAGCCGCGCCGGCACTTCGACGCGGCCGAACTGGACGATCTCGCCCAATCTATCCGTGAGAAGGGCGTCCTGCAGCCGCTGATCGTGCGGCCAATTCCGGGCGGCCCGGGATACGAGATCGTGACGGGAGAGCGTCGCTGGCGCGCCGCGCAAATGGCGCAACTTCACGACGTGCCCGCACTCGTGCGCGAGCTCTCAGATGCCGAGGTCGCGCAGATCGCGCTCATCGAGAACGTTCAGCGCACCGATCTCTCGGCTGTCGAGGAGGCGGGCGCATATCGCCAGCTTATCGAGGCGCACGGCTTCACGCAGGACCGCCTCGCCGAACTGATTGGCAAGAGCCGCAGCCACATTGCCAACACGCTGCGCCTCTTGCGTCTTCCACCCGAGGTCCTGGTCGAGGTGGCGGCTGGACGACTATCGGCGGGGCATGCGCGGGCGCTTGTCGGTGCAGAGGATCCGGTTGCACTTGCGCGCCAGATCGTGGCACGAGACCTCTCGGTGCGCGAGACCGAGAAGCTCGCTCGCCGCGCCGGCGGACGCCCGGCGAAGACGGGCGAGCCGCGACGTGCACCGTCGGGTGATGCGGATACACGCGCGCTCGAAGGCGAATTGTCGGCGAGCCTCGGGATGGGCGTCCGAATCCGGCACGAGCCCGGAACGGAAGGCGGGATCTTGTCGGTGCGCTATGCCAATCTCGACGAGCTTGACCTGCTCTGCCAGGTCCTGGCAGCGATCCCGCGCGACTGAGGCACCTCAGCCTGCGTCGAGCGCGCGCACCAGCCCATTGAGCACCAGGCGCCCTGCGTCAGTTGCGCAGATCCGGTCACGTTCATGGAGCAGCAGGCCGCGATCCACGAGGTCGGCGATCACGCGGTCAGGCGCGAGACCCGGATCAGCCGAACGTATGCGCGCGATCGAGGCCCCTTCGCGCAGCCGGAGTGCCATCAGAAGGTATTCGCGCCCAACCTCAGCAGGCGGGATCGGTTCGCGGGGCTCTTCGCCCGTCCCGACCGCCTGAACCGCCTGCAGCCACGCTGTCGGATTGCGCACGGCGCGCGTGGCCACCCGGCCTGTCGCCGGCCCGAGCCTGCCATGCGCTCCGGGTCCGATCCCCACCCATTCACCGCCGCGCCAATAGACGAGGTTGTGCCGACAAGCGTCACCGTCGCGGGCGTGGTTCGATATCTCGTATCCGCCAAGCCCGTGACGCGCGCAGATTTCTTGCGTGACCTCATAAAGTGCAGCTGCAAGATCCTCATCAGGGAGCCCGGACAGCAAGCCCCGTGCGGCACGCGCCGCGAATGCAGTGCCCTCTTCTATGGTGAGCTGGTAGAGCGAGAGGTGCGATGTCCCGAGGTCGATCGCCTCGCGAAGTTCCACTTCCCACTCAACTTTGGTCTGGTCCTGACGGGCATAGATCAGATCCGCGCTCACGCGCTCGAAATGGTGGGCGGCGGCGGCGATGGCGGCGCGGGCCTCGGCCGCACTGTGGCGGCGGCCCAGCGCGCGCAGCGCAGGATCGCGCAGGGCCTGCACCCCGATCGAGATGCGGTTCGCGCCCGCGTCCCGAAAGGCAGCAAACCGCGCGGCGTCGCTCGAGGTCGGGTTCGCCTCGAGGGTGATCTCAAGATCGTTCGTCGTCCGCCAAGCCGCGCGCGCCGTCGCGATGACCTCTCCCACCGTCTCGGGGGGCATGGTCGATGGGGTTCCGCCGCCAAAGAAGATGCTCCCCAGACAGGCGCCGGGGGTCTCGGCCGCACTACGGCGCACCTCGTGGCACAGCGCCGTGCGCCAGGCGCCTTGGTCGATCGCTTCGGCTACATGGCTGTTGAAGTCGCAATAGGGGCACTTCGAGGCGCAGAAGGGCCAATGAACATAAAGGGCGAAGCCCGGATCGGCGTCGGGCGCGATCATCCACCTGCCCGCGGTGTTTCACGTGAAACAAGATGTTGAAGCGCAGGTTCGAGCGCCTTCAGTGCCGCCGCACGATGGCTGCGCCGGTTCTTCACCCAGCGATCGATCTCGCCGAAGCTCAGCGCCTCTCCTGCGGGTACGAAGATCGGGTCGTAGCCATGCCCGAGCGTGCCCCGGGGCGGCCAGACTATCGCACCCCGCACGGCGCCCTCGGCGGTTTCGCAGGTCCCGTCGGGCAGCGCGAGCGCGAGCGCGCAGCGAAACTCCGCACCCCAGGGCGCAGCGGCCCCCGAAGCCGCGATTTCGTCGTGCACCCGTTCCATCGCCAGCCCGAAGTCGCGCCCCCCGGGCGTCTCGGCCCAATCGGCGGTATAGACCCCAGGTGCGCCGCCAAGCGCATCGACGCACAGGCCGCTGTCGTCGGCCAGTGCCGCAAGCCCCGTCGCGCGTGCGGCCGCTATCGCCTTCAGGGCTGCATTTCCGGCAAAGCTCGTCTCGGTTTCGTCCGGCACTGCCAGTCCGAGATCCGGCCCCGCAACAGGTTCGATGTCGTAACCCTTGAGGAGGTCGGCGAACTCCTCGATCTTGCCGAGGTTGTGGGTCGCGATAACCAGCCGGACCGGCGCGGCCATGGTCAGAGAGCCGCCCGCTGCGCCGCGACCAATGCGGCAGTCCCAAGCTCGGCAAGCGCCAGCATACGCTCAAGATCGGCGCGGGCAAAGGTCGCCCCTTCGGCCGACCCCTGTACCTCGATCAGCCGACCCGCCCCGGTCAGAACGAAGTTTCCGTCGACGGCCGCCTCGCTGTCCTCGGCATAGTCGAGGTCGAGCACCGCCTGGCCGCCGTAGATCCCGCACGACACCGCAGCCACGTGATCGAGGATCGGATCCGAACTCACGATCCGCGCCCCGAGCAGTTTGTTCGCCGCCATCCGCAACGCCACCCATCCACCCGTGATCGAGGCGCAGCGCGTGCCGCCATCGGCCGAGATCACGTCGCAGTCGATCACGATCTGCCGCTCGCCCAGTGCAGCCCGGTCCACGCCCGCGCGCAAAGCTCGCCCGATCAGCCGCTGAATCTCGATCGTGCGGCCCTGCTGCTTGCCGGCAGCCGCCTCGCGGCGCGTCCGGGTGTTGGTGGCGCGCGGCAGCATGCCGTATTCGGCCGTCACCCAGCCAAGCCCGGTGCCACGCAGAAAGGGCGGGGGCTTATCCTCGATCGTCGCCGCACACAGCACCTCGGTTCCCCCGACGACGATCCGGCACGAACCCTCGGCGTGCCGCAGCACGCCCGCCTCGATCCGGATCTCGCGCAATTCGTCCAGTTTCCGTCCCGATGGCCGCATCTCGTTCTCCTCTTGACCGGGCACTCATGCCGCGCGTGCGCTTCAAACGCAACCGTGTTCGGCCTTCGAGCTTCTGTGGCAGGAGCGCGATTGACGCCCGTGTCCGACAGGGCATAATCGGCCTTCCTCGCAGTTCGGGGGTCGGAGTCGGCACCGCATCATGGGCGATCAGGGCAACATCCTCTCTGAAATGAACGACCGCTCGCGCGAGGTATTTCGCCGCGTCGTCGAGGGCTACCTGGCCTCGGGCGAGCCGGTTGGCTCGCGTACGCTGACACGCAGCATGTCGGAGCGCGTCTCTGCCGCCACCATCCGCAATGTCATGCAGGATCTCGAATTCATGGGGCTTCTCGACAGCCCCCATGTCTCAGCCGGGCGGATTCCGACCGAGGCCGGGCTGCGCATGTTCGTCGATGCCGTGCTCGAGGTCGGTACGCTGCAATCCGCAGACCGCGAGACGATCGACGCCACCCTTGGCACCACCGATAATTCCATAGCGACCCTGCTCGAAGGAATCGGACAGGCGCTCTCGGGACTGACCCGCAGCGCCTCGGTCGTGCTCGCGCCCAAGCACGAGGCTGCCATCCGCCACATCGAATTCGTGAGCCTCGCAGCCGACCGGGCGCTCGTCGTGCTCGTCATGGCAGACGGGCATGTCGAGAACCGCGTTTTCCGCCCCCCCCCCGGCCAGACGCCTTCCTCCATGCGCACGGCCGCCAATTTCCTCAACGCCTTCGCCGAGGGGCGCACACTTGGCGAGTTGCGCCGCCAGATCGGCCTCGAGATGGCCCGCCGGCGGCAGGAGATCGACGATTTGGCGCGCGCTCTGGTCGAGAGCGGCCTCGCCGAGTGGCACCATGCCGGAGAGCCGCACGAGAGGCTGATCGTGCGCGGTCAGGCGAACCTCCTGCCGGGGTCCGACGCCCAGGCCGATCTTGACCGTATCCGCACCCTCTTTGACGATCTGGAGCGCAAACGCGACATCGCGGAATTCCTGGAACTCGCCGACAAGGGAGAGGGTGTGCGCATCTTCATCGGCTCCGAGAACAAGCTTTTTTCGCTCACGGGTTCCGCTCTGGTCGTTTCCCCCTATATGAATGCCGACCGCAAGGTTATCGGAGCGGTCGGCGTGATCGGTCCGACCCGGCTCAACTACGGGCGGGTCGTGCCGATCGTGGACTATACGGCACAGATGCTCGGGCGGCTCGTGACCGAGCGACGGAAGGGATGACGGATGCAGGACGAATCAAGGATTGATGCCGAAGCCACAATCGCCGGGGGCACGGGCCCGGCTGACCCCGTCGAAGCCGAACTCGCGGTCCTCCGGCAGGAGCGAGATGAGTTGCGCGATCGCTACATGCGCGCGCTTGCCGATGCCGAGAACGCCCGCAAACGTGCCGATCGCGACCGGCGTGAGGGCGAAAGCTATGGCGCCACGAGGCTGGCGCGCGAACTGCTGACGATCCACGACAACCTCCGCCGTGCTCTCGACGCGGCAGACGACACCATCCGCACTGCCGCCCCCGGCCTCATCGAGGGGGTCGAGCTGACCTTGCGCGAGCTGCTCGCGATCTTCGGCAGGCACGGGATCAGCCGCATCACCCCCGAACGCGGTGACATGTTCGATCCGCGCCTGCACGAATCGATGTTCGAGGCTCCTGTCCCCGGCACCACCGCGGGCCAGATCATAGAGGTGATGGCCGAGGGCTTCATGATCCACGACCGCCTTCTGCGCCCCGCCCAGGTCGGTGTTTCCTCGATGCCGGCATCGTCGGGCATCGATACCCGCGCCTGAACCCCGTTCCCAAAAACGCGACCCGCCGAAGATCCGGAGGCGCCTCTTGCCCCTGCCCGAGTCCACGCCACAAGACAGCCGCGCAGGCGCGGAACTCGCGCGGCTTCTGGCCATCATGCGGGCGCTGCGCGATCCGGTGGCGGGATGCCCGTGGGACATCGCGCAGGATTTCGCCTCGATCGCCCCTTACACGCTTGAAGAGGCGCATGAGGTCGCGGATGTCATCGCCCGTGCCGCCTGGTCCGAACTGCCGGGTGAATTGGGCGATCTGCTCTTGCAAGTCGTCTTTCACGCCCGCATCGCCGAGGAGCGCGGCCTGTTCGGGTTTGCCGATGTCGCGCGCGCGATCTCAACAAAGATGCTCGATCGCCACCCTGACATCTTCGCAGCTGCCCATGCCGCTCCGCGACCCTTGAATGCGGCCGCCCGCAGTGTGGCGTGGGAGGCAGCAAAAGCGCGCGAGCGCGCCGCCGCGGGTTCGGGCACTCTAGATGGCGTCGCGCTGGCGCTGCCCGCCCTGACCCGTGCGGTCAAGCTGCAGGCTCGCGCCGCGCGCGTGGGCTTCGACTGGCCTGAGACGGACGACGTTCTCGACAAGCTCGCAGAAGAGGCACGCGAGGTGCAACAGGCCCGCGCCGAAAAGGACCCGGCCCATCTGGCCGAAGAGGTTGGCGACCTCCTGTTCGTGGTGGCCAATCTCGCGCGCCATCTCGGCGTCGACCCTGAGGCCGCGTTGCGGGGCGCCAACGCCAAGTTCACTCGCCGCTTCGCCCGGATCGAGGCCCTGCTCGCCACGACGGGTCGCGGGCCCGTCGACAGCACTCTGGCCGAGATGGACGATCTCTGGAACCGCGCTAAGGCCGAAGAGCGCGCCGCGCGCGACGATGTCGCGCAGGACGCGTAGCCTACGAATCATCTTGCCAGATGCGCGAAAATCTGCCAAGGGCGAGGTTGCGTTGTGCTCTTTATCGACCTGTCTCCCTCGTGGCCGCAGTCTTTCGATCTTGACGTGACCGCGCCGAGCCGTCGCAATACCGCGGGCGGCATGACTGACAGGAGACTCACGATGGCCAAGGGCACCGTGAAATGGTTCAATGCAACGAAGGGCTATGGCTTCATCGCCCCCGAGGGCGGCCGCAAGGACGTCTTCGTGCACATCTCGGCGCTCGAGCGTGCCGGGCTGCGCGGCCTCAATGACGGCCAGGCTGTCACCTTCGACATCGAAGCCGGCCGCGACGGCCGCGAATCTGCGACGAACATCTCGCTCGCCTGATTTCCCGCCGCACTGCGCCGACGAACGCGGACGCGCCGGCTCAGGCCGGCGCGTCCTTTCTTTTGCGCGGGTGGCGTCGTGCCGCCGGCTGCCCCAGCATCGGATGCAAACGCCCCGCGAGTGCCCAGGTCGCGGCCAGCAGACCCCCCATCGCACCGAACATCGCCGGCAGAGGCAACACGAGCAGCACGAGCCACGCGATCCCTGGCGTCACGATTGCCGAGACATCGCGAAAGCTCGAGTAGATCCCCGCCATCTCGGCCCGCTCGGATGGCTTCACCGCGAGGAGGAAGGGCAGACCTCCGACCGCATCGAGCAAGACCAGAAAGAACGCCCCCGCCATCATCGTCCCTACCGCGATCCAGGGCCACGCCGAAGTCGCCGCAGCAAGGGCAAAGCAGCTCGCCGCGCCCATGAAGCCCACCCGTACCGCCACGCGCACGGATCGCGCCTGCATCCAGCGCAACATGAAGGGTGTAGTGAACATGAGCGCCGACGCCGCCGAGAGCGTCGCGCCACCGATGCTCGGGTCCAGCCCAGCCTCGACCGCGAAGATCGGCAGATAGACCGCGAAGACCCACCACCCGCTTGAGCGGATCACGGCAAAGATCCACCCCGCAATCAGCCGCGGCTGTTGCACGAAGCGCCCGATGTAGGCGAGCGGGTTCGGCTCTGGCCCGCGGGCGCGCGCGATTGCGCGTCCGTTCCCGAGCCGCAGGATCCAGAAGACACCCATGAGCCCGAGTGCGAGGAACCCCGCCACGATGAAGGGCAGCGGCCGCCAGACCTCAAGGAGCAAGACACCCAGAAACGGCCCGACCGTCCAGGGCAGCGCCGCATAGAACATCCGCATCGACTCGGTCCTTCCGAGGTCGCTGCGCGCGATGTAGTCGAGCACATAGGCATTGAGGCAGACGAACACCATCACCGTCCCCGCCCCGTTCGCGAGGATCGCGACGACCATCCATGTCCCGCCGATGATCCCCGCCGTCTGCCCTACGAGGAATAGTGCAGCCCCAAGCGTGAAGGTCCAGCGCCGCTGCAGCAGTGTCGCGATCCTCGGCACAAGCAGCCCGACCAGCAGCGAAAGGCAACCGACCGCGAAATAGATGATCGAGACCACCGCCGCGTCACCGAAGGCACGGTAGAGTTCCAGCGGCATGACCGAGATGATCGTGCCCCGAACCGCCGCATCGAGCCCGGAGAGAATCGCGAAAGCCCGCACCCCCGGCGCCGGGGCGCGGCGCAGACCCGGCAAGGCAAAGCGATCGAACATCGGCATGCACCTCTCCCGGCCAGAATCTCCGCCCCTTCAGGGCGCGTCTATCCTTTGCGCGACAGATCCTGTCGGTTGCTGGCGAGCAGACGGGCCGTGTCTGGCTGCGGGGGTCAACCGCGATGCGCTTCAGCCCCGCTTCGCCCCTTCGCCGTCTGACCACCTGCGCATCGCGGCGTCGCGCAGACGCGCGCGCGCATCCGGCAGGTTCGCCGCGCGTCCGAGGTCGCCAAGTGCCCGGGTCAGGAAATGCCCCGTGAGCTCGAACCCCGCGTCGAGCGCTGCGGCCGAGCCTGCGGTCCCCTCCTCCGCGATCCACCCCGGCAGCACGAGCAGCCGGTCGGTCCAGGCCGCAGCTGCCTCGCCCTGCACCGCGCGACCCGTGCGCGGGCTCACATGGCTCAGCCCTTCGGTCGCGCCGGTGATCGCGCAGGATCCGAGGTCGAGCCCCTGCCCGAGCGTGGCGAGCAGCCCGACCTCCCAGCGCACATAGGCCTCGGGCCAGCCGGGCGCGCCCATGGCATCGAGGAGCGCGCAGGTCTCGGCGTAGGTTCCGGGCTCCGGCGCGCGCTCGGGCAGGGCGAGCAAGAGAAGGGCGCAGACCGACGCGAGCCCCTGCAGCGCCACCGGATCGCCCAGCGCCACCGCGATGCGCGGGCGCAAGAGTTCGGCGGTGAAGGTGCCGATGTGTTCGGCCAGCCGCGCCCGCCAGACGAGCGAAAGCTGCGCGCCCGGTTGCAGCACCGGCGCCAGCCGCCGCCCCGCGCCCCCGCGCACCACGCCCGCGAGCCGCCCGAGGTCGGGCGTCAGCACCTCGATGATCGCGGCACCCTCGCCATGCCGGCGCAGGCCGAGCAGCAGCCCCTCGCCGCGCCACTCCACCCCCCGCGCCCTCAGCCCGCCGTTTCGGGCGCGACGTTGAGCACGATCTTGCCGATATGGGCCGAGCTTTCCATCCGCGCATGCGCCGCCGCCGCCTGTTCGAGCGGATAGGCCGAATCGATCACCGGCCGCAGCCGCCCTGCCGCCACCAGTGGCCACACCTCGGCCTCGAGCGCGCGCGCGATCGCGGCCTTGGCGGACACCGATTGCGGCCGCAGCGTCGAGCCTGTGATCGTCAGGCGCCGCACCATCACCTCGGCGAAATTGACCTCGCATTTCGCGCCTTCGAGAAAGGCGATCTGCACCAGCCGCCCATCATCGGCGAGCGCGCGCAGGTTGCGCGGCAGGT